>Ga0157364_1000127_pt1 | contig 35458 bp, 23 predicted proteins | sample AttsexASBM2_FD_111476 | JGI IMG/M metagenome (GOLD analysis project Ga0157364, IMG submission 111476) | Fungus gardens microbial communities from leaf cutter ant in Ribeirão Preto, State of São Paulo, Brazil - Atta sexdens ASBM2 | ecosystem: Host-associated > Fungi > Mycelium > Unclassified ...
CAACTAGCGGCTGGGTGTCATTCTTGGCTTCTGCCTCATTCTCAGCTTTTTGCAGCTCTCTCTCTATTATACTACAGCTAGCATGTATCTACTTGTTTATAAAGTACAGTGCAATGAACTTTCTTTATGAAGTTCACTTTCCGAACAAGAGTAAAAAAATATCACATTAAAGCTCGAAAGTGAAAATTTTTCGTCTGGGGTTCATCGTTGTTGTTCTGTCCAGGTATATTGGCATCAGCATCAAAAAGTTCTGCCCTCGGGAGACTCCACTCCAATAATTTCGTAATGAGCTCGCGATTTCCGCTTGCAAATTTGGCTGTAGACATCCAGCATCACAGGGTGGGAGTAAAAGATGCAGTGAGCGAGAGAGCAGTAGAGGCGGAGATCGACAGGCCTTGGAGCTTACAATAGTTGATTCTGATGATTGGAAACGTAAGTATGCGACCAATATCGGATAAATTGACACACTTATTCCAGAGAGTGATCTTCTCAGCCCTATCATTGTTGGTGTGGACTTCATTTCAGGACTGTGTTCTACTCAGTCAGTAGATCACCTGATTCTTATAGATGGATTTTTTACTTCTGGTCATTTACAACAGGTGAGTCATTGCCCTATTCATCACCTGTGCTCCAATTTTATCACCCAGTCCTCCAAAGATCTCAAGATATTTTTCACACTTTATTCTGAAAATTGTGTTGAGCCCTGGGACTGCTCCACTTCAGACAAATAGCTACCACACAAAGCTGCTGACAGAAAACCAAATATGCTCTATTCATTCATTCTTTCCTAACAAAACATCTTGGGAATTTAGCAGGAAAGAAGAATGTAATGGTCTAATAAAACATTAGCAAATACTCTTTCCTTGGACTCAAAGATGTGAATGACAACCCTTTAACTCCTTCTTGTATAAAGAGAAGACCATGGTTCAAGTATATTAGATATTCAAATTCTTTGCATGCTTATGAATAAATATTCTGCTTATTTATGCTCATGACTGTGATCAGCACAGTACTAAGGTTATTTGTTTGTCAGTAATATATTATATTCTAGTAAAATAATAATACATGTAAACAGTATGTAGACTACACTGATATAATTGTATTGCATCACTCACATTCTAAACTCTCTACCAACAGTTTTACTATATTGGAAAGTAATTGTTATTTGTGTTGAAATGATATTGCTCATTCATCTGTTCTCTATTATTATATATATATATTGTTATGATCACTACCTCATATGTCAGAAATCCTCATAGTGAGCTTATCTGTTTTCTACTTATTTTTTTACTATTTTTAATTTTTCTTTTCTTTTATAAGTTTGGTTTTCCTATTTTCTATATTAGAGCTATAATATCATGTTACAGTATTGCTTCTTTCTTACCACCATCTTGTATGATAGTGTCTAACAGAGAATTGGTGAATACATTGTTTCCTTTCAATATTAGTATACTATTCACTCTAACAAATCATAACAATATGAATATGAACATGGAAATCAATACTTTAAGAGGTTGGTCAAATCAAATATTTCTACTGTTAACAACTCCAGAGAGTTGTTGGTACTCTCAAATGCTTTGTCTGTCTTTTATGTGGAGAGAATGCAAGCTTTGAACAATATCTACTTCTATTGGTTTTACTTCTTTAATTTTCTATCCTTTTACTTGTTTTTTATACTATACTATCCAACTGACATTCACTACCAGTAAATTCTTATTGATTTAGGCAGTTGTAATTTGACCACATTTGTAGATATTATTTCATTGATAGAGTATAGACCAATATATTGATCTACCAGTTTCTCTGTTGGTTATTTCTTGAATATCAAGTCTTTCATACTCAGCATTATCTTGTCATCCTTTTCTTATTCTTCTGCCTTTTTTCATCCCCTGTCTGCTTATTGCTTCATCTCTTCTTGTGCCTTTCTCAACACTATCCTTTCTTCTTCTTGAACTTTCTTCATTCTTTCTGCAAACTTTGTTGCCTTCTCCACTTTTTCTTTTCTCCTAATGTCTACTCCTATTTTCAATTCTCTACCATAGTTAGCTATGAATGGAGATATATTCATTGCTGAATATACTTTGTTGTTAACTGCAAACTCTGCTGATGCCAACCATTCTAGCCAATTCTTTTGTCTATGATCAACAAAGAATCTTAAGTATTGTTCTAGTTCCTGATTCATTCTTTCTATCTAACCATTAGTTTGAGAATGGAACAATGTTGACAACTTCATCTAAATTCCCAATATGTTATTCAACTCCTTGGTTAACTTTGCTGCAAACTGTGGACCTCTATCAGATACTATGTTCTCAGGCAATCCATTTAACTTCTACACATTATCTCTGAACAGTCTTGCCAACCCCTCTGTTGATATACCTTCTATTGTTGCCACAAAATATGTTATTTTTGACAGCTTATCACAGATTACTAGGATCACATCCTTCCCAGCTACTAACAGTCACTTTGTAATGAAGTCTACTATCAAGTATGTTTATGGTTTTTGAGGTACTTTACTCAACTTCAACTTTCCTGCTGGTGCCTTCATCTTATTCTTCATCTGCTGATATATATCACATCCCTCTACCTATCACCCTATATCTCTTGTTACTCCTAGCCACTAATAGTTTCTTATCACCAGCTCTGTTGTCTTTTATCTCTCTTTATGTCTAGCTGCTAGTACATTATGATGCAACTGGATTATCTCTACTCTCTACTCCTTATATTTTAGCACATATATCTTTTCTTCTTTTAATATTAAATCTTCTTCAATCTGCCATTCTTCTCCTTGCAATTTCTTGACTCCTGTCTTTTTTATCTCCTCTACTACTCTAAATATCTTTTCATTTTACCTCTAGCTTTTTTAATTAAGATTTGATTATTATTATTGTTTTCAGTCCTACTTTCCAGTCTGATCATCTACTAAGTTCATTTGCCTTTTCTATTTTTGTTTCTAGTATATGTTTCAAGGTGAAATTAAATCTTGACAGATACAATACCCATTTTACTTGTCTTCTGTTCAATTTCTGTACTTTCATGAAATATTTTAAATTCTTGTGGTCTATTTAGACCTCAAACTTAAATTTTACACTCTCTAACAAATATTTCCAGTTTTCCAACCCTTTAATAACTGCTAACATCTCCTTGTCATGGGTCTCATAGTTTCTCTCTATCTTATTTAGAGATTTTGAGAGAAATGCTACTAGTCTTCACTTTCCATCATCACACTCTATGGATAAAACCTCTTTTGTAGCATAGTTTAATGTATTTACTTCCATTCTCATTTTTTTGTCTAAGTCTGGTGAACACTGGTTTCTTTGTAAACCTCTCCTTCAAATTCTGAAATACTTTCTCCTGCTTCTCCATCCATTCCCACTTTCAATCTTTTTTCACTATATTGTGCAATGATTTAGTTATTGCTGCAAAGTCTTTAATGAATCATCAATAGTAATTCACCAATCCTAAAAACTTCTGTATATCTTTAACTTCTTTTGGAGTTAGTCAGTCCAATACACTTTTTACCTTTTCTTCTTTTATCTTAATTTCCTCTAGTCCTATTACTACTTCTAAAAATCAAATCTCTCATACCTTCCACTTGTATTTCTCTGGTTTTATATATAAATAATTTTCCGCCAACCTCCTTACTACTTCTTTCATTACTTTATCATGTTCTGCATCTTCTTTAGTTCCTACAATTATATCATCTATAAAACTTACTGCTTCTCCAGTTGTCAGACTTATGGAGTTTTGACCTAAGTTTCTTTTAATTTTCTTTTCTTTTTCTTTAAGTTTCTATTCTGAGAACTGGGGTTAGGGTTCATCATGACATAATGGTCACAGTAATAGTCATAGTAATAGTCACAAGTCATGTGGTAGCAATGGAAGGATGTGAAAGATTCTGGAAAGATGACATTATACAGCATGTTTAATACATGTTGACCTTAAGGCAAACACATGGTTATTTAGGGTAGGCTAAAGTAGTAGTAGCATGAACCATGGGATTCTAGTATATAAGCTAGACAATCCTGTACAGAGTTCTCTATTGAGTTCTCTTGTGTTAACCCTAATACAAGGTTCCCTTCTTTGATCAACTCTAATGTTACTGAATTGTAACACCAGTGTTGATGAGATCCCAAAGGATTTTGTTCATCATGGTCTGAAATATAGCTAGTGAGTTTTCCAAACCAAAGAATATCACTTTTGGCTTAAATAATCCTTTTGGAGTTATAAATGCCACTTTTCACTCATCACTCTCCTTTATCCATAAGTTATTATATCTCTACCACAAGTCCAACTTTGTAAATATCTTTTTAATACCAATGTTTACTACAATATCTAAAATTAAAGGTAAAGGATAATTATTTATTTGTTTAAGTACCTATAGTTTTGCACCATTTTTTTCTTATCATCTTTTTTTCCTACAAAAAATACAGATGTTGTTTAAGCCAACTTCAAGGGTCTAATATATCCTTTCCTCAATTGTTCCAATATAAACTCATGCATCTCTTCCCTCTCCTCTCTTGACAACAGATATATCTTACCTTTCTCAAGTTAGAGTTAGTGTTAGAGTGATATCATGGTTACACTAACACATATGTACAAATCCTTCTTTTCTTTTATTGTGCAATCTTATAGTTTTTTTATGGGCATCCTTTCACTTTGTTTCTTTCCAAACATGTGAATCCACTTATGAAAATGTTCTGGCACCAACAACACTTCTATGTCACTTTATAGAATTAGTTTCTTTATCAGAAACAAAGGTCTTAATAGTAAAACCAAAAAAGATATCTCTTACATTGCAGAATTTGGTCAAGTAGTATAAGATCTTATTTTGTCAATTTATGAAGTGGAATGGAACAAGTTAACAGTCAGCAGCAATAATATAACTTTTTAACAATATATTGTAGCTCAATTCAAGCCATATAAGATAAAAGATGATAAAAACAAGAAGAGGAATACAAATAACAAAGACAAGGAGACTAAAATTTCTAAGATTTCTCCTCTCATACCTCCAAGGCCAAGCAAGAAAATCTTTGAGAAATTAAAATTCTACAAGAGGAAAGGAAAGATCATTAGCAAATAGAATAATATTTAGAATAGATGATTCTGTATATTACAAAATAAACTACTCACTTATTTGTGATATCTGAATCTTGGATGCACTCTCAGAGGTTTAGGAGTAATTCAGAAGTTCAATAATAATGACAATGATGATTAAGATCAATACAGATAATAAAGGATAAAGATTGATGATAATTGATGTAAATTAATGATGTTGTTGAGTCTGAGATCTAATCCTCAGACACAAAGGTATATATAAAAAAGAGTAATGGTCTATATGTAAGCTGTTTATATCACATGATCAAAACTCATATCTGATGGGAGCTGTCATCTGTCATAACAGATGTCAGGCTAACTTTAGAAGGTAACTGTTATGAGATGCTTTGGACATGGACAATTTTTATTTTCTTTTTCTTTTATTTTCTGACTTTATAGGAATTTTGTTTTTCTTTTCTTTTCCTTTTAGTGACGATGAAGAGGCACGTGACAAGGAAGTCACATGACAGGTCACATGATGTGACATCATAGGCCTAGAACCTGGTGGAAGAATCTAGAAGGTGACGTCAGGGCACATAGAGTATGCATGGTAACCTTGTATAAGAAGTGAGGTGAGCATGAGGTTGAAGCATGGACTATAGGGCAGGTTTAATTATTAGTAGCACGAACCATGAACCATTTGTATAAATAGGACCTTAATTAAGAAGAGGCTCCCTGTTGAGTTCTCTTGTGAATTCCCACACTATACTTCTCCTTTGAGGTTTACTCGTTAGTGAGATCATTGGACATTGTGTCTAGTGGTTGCCACAACAGTAACTAATTATGTTACTATATTGATATGCTTGTATCTCTATAAATACTTATTGCTATGTAATATACTATATATTATTGAAAACTACTTGATAAGCATATTCCAATACAAGTTTGATTGTGCTAATATGTCCAGCTATTCATGAGATATTAGCAAATAAAGCTTTTATAGTTACTGATGACCTGATATCTTGGCTGTTTGTTATTGCTTTTGTGTCAAGAATGAAAGAAGTGGACTTAAATTTTTCTTATTTTCTTTTCTTATTTTAATTTTATTTTTGATGTATTTTTCTTTATTCTATTTTTAGAACTAGGGTTAGGGTTAGAGTGACAAGATCATGCTGTTACACAGCAGGTCACATCGGATGACACAGTCACAAGTCACATGACATATAGAAGAACCTAGAAGGTTCTGGAAGGATGATGTTATATAACGTATGATATATATGTTGACCTTAAGGTGTATATATGGTTATTTAGAGTAGGCTATAAATAGCTCGCACACACCATTAGGTATTTGTATATAAGCTAGACAATTCTGTACAGAGTTTTCCATTGAGTTCTCTTGTATTAACCCAATACAAGATTCTTTTCATTGATTTACTCTAAGGTCTTTGATTTGTAATATTTTGTACTTTCCATATATATACAGATAGCCCATATTTAGGACTTTCCAGCACAACTTATTTTGTGAAAATTGGTCTACTAGTTGTGGAGATACAAGCTGAATGAAGTTTGTGACATTATGTTCAAGTATCTTTAAAACTGTTATAAGACAAAGAAGTGTGGGAAGAAATTTCTCTATATATTAGTAGAAGGACATTATTTTATTAAGTCTACAATGAGAAAGAGAAAGGTACATGATCTGGAAGTCATATGATATTACGTCATAGGGCCTAGAGTAGTCTGGAAGGGCTTATGGTCTAGAAGGATTGAGAAGAGTCTAGAAGATGACATCAGGGCACATGTATATGGTATGCTTGCCTTAAGGTAGATAAGTAATGGACATGAGGATGGAGCATTGCTACCATATGGTGTATACATAGTGTACTCATAGATGACACATGGACTTTAGAGTAGAATGCACAGTAGATACACAGTTATAGCACAGACCATAAAGACTTCATATAAATAGTTGGTAGAATACTGTTATAGTTTTTTGTTGAGTTCTCTTGTGAATTACACAACTTGTGTTCTCCACTAGATATCCTACTGAGAGATTTGCTTGTTGTGATATTATTGGTCTTTGTGACTAGTGGTTGCCATAATAATAAGAAAAACTTTGTATTAGATTAACATAAGAGAACTCAATAAAGAACTCTATATGGGATTATCTATCCTATATACCAAAACTAATGGTTTGTGCTACTACTGCATTAGCCTACCCTAAATGACCATGTGTTTTCCTTAAGATCAATATATGTTAAATATATTATATATAATATTATTGTCAAAGATGAAAGCAATAGACTCTATTTATTTTTATTTTTCTATTTTTAGAACTTAGGGTTAGGGTTAGGGTGACAAAATCATGCTGTCACACAGCAGGTCACATCAGATGACATGGTCACAAGTTATAAGACACATAGAAAAAGGTAGAAGATTCTGGAAGAATAATGTTATACAATATATACAACACATGTTGATCTTATGGCCTATATATGATTGTTTAGGGTAGGCTAGAAGTAGCTTGCACAGACTATTAGGTATTAGTATATAAGGTAGACAATCTTGTATAGAGTTCTTTATTGAGTTCTCTTGTATTAACTCTAATATAAGGTTCTTTTTCTTGATCAACTCTAAGATCTTGAGTTTGTAACAGTTATTTCTTCCAGAACTTTCTATTATATTTTATTATGATATATGATTATATAATAGTATGACTATGACAGTATTGTGTGACAGTGACTGATGTGTGATGAGTTGTGACTGTGACATGTAACATTATACTAAACCCCAACTATAATTTTCTGAAATTGAAAATAAATTGAAAATAAAATAAAAATGAGAAAGAAAGAAAATAAAAATGAAGTCTATCTCTTGTAATTTTAACAAGAGATCTTTGATTGAGGAGAGAAGTAATGGTTTTCATGAGCTTAGTGAACTTGATCAAATTTATAGTCAAGTCTAGTTTATATATAGCTAATATCAATAAGACTCTGAAAGATGTCAAGTTTAACATTATGGTCAATTTCATTCAAGCTAATCAACAAGATCTTACAATCACCACTAATAAAGTTGCATATATCTTGAATCTTAATACTATCAAAAAATATCAAGAACATTAATATTATTAACTTTAACAAAATTATAACTCTAAGACTTTCTCAGTCCAAGTTTTATCTTAAGATCTTACATATCCCATATCTTATCAAAGACACTAATGTTTCTATCAATGTACATATAGTTAAGAGTCTATTCACATTTTGAATAATATTGTATCTATCTCTAAACTATGAGTTATCAAAGTCTTGTTTAAGTTAGACATAGCAGTTATCTGAATAGATATTTGGAATGTCCAAAGTGTCAGAATCATGAATGATGGACTTGGTTACATCCTATTTTCTCTTTTATTTTAATTTTAATTTTAATTTATTTTCTATTTTGAACTTAGAGTTAGGATTTAGCATGACATCACATGTTACTGTTACAAACTGTCACATGACATGACTTGGTGTCACACATCAGTCATAGTCATATAACATATTATATACATATTGATCTTAAGGCAGACATATGGTCATTTAGGATAGACTAATAGTAGTGTAGCATAAACCATTAGTCAAATATATAAAGTAGACAATCCTGTATAGAATTCTCTATTGAGTTCTCTTGTGTTACCTTTAATATAAGATTTCTTTACTTAACTAACTCTAAGGTTTTGTAATCATAATACAAAGTGGGTTTAAGAGCTTATTAAACAGGTGCTTTAACATGGGAAACCACATTGCTACAATTTAAGGAACCAACATGAACCCAGGAGTTTCATAATGCAAGAATTGTTGAAAATAGAAATATATGACCTTTTCTTATCATGCTCATGAATTGAAATATATCAAGTATAATAGTTCTCACAAATTAGAACATCATCAACACTTGGCATAATGTTGTAAAACAAACTTCAAGATAAATATATCAAGATTGGAGACCAAGCAAGGCAAACTGTGCTCACACAGGTTCAAATGTATTACAAGAATGATCACCAAGCAGATATTAATGTATGCTCTTTCTGGAGATATAGATTTAATAAGGAGTGGCATACAAAAAAGTATCAAGAGCTTTGTGAAAATAGAAACAAATCAATTTGCTCAGTTGTAGATAAGACAAGCTTATGATTTTAAAAAACCTTTGATTATTTTCACAAAATATTTGAAAAAACAGGACACTCACTAATGTAATTTTAGAAAACAAAAAAGAGTTTGATATCCTTTTTATTCAAGAACCACCATAGTCTTTTATCCAAACTATTCTAAGTTCAATTAATAAAGAAGATGATGAAGCAGTCAGAACCTCTAATCATCTATCTTGGGTTACATTTTCTAGACAAATATCTAATAACAATGATAATAACAATGAACATTGAAAGGTAATAACATATATTAATGTTTGAATTACTCATTTGTACTTCTCTTTTAGAAGAGACATTTTTAATCACAGAGACATTAGTTTTTTTTCTTTATTTCATTTTAGTTCACAGCAATACCTTTACATATATTGCTAATTCTTTTGAACTAAGGTTATTTTTTCCAGTTCATCAGGTTTTGATGAGATATACAAACAATCATAATAATTCCAACTCTATTATCAATCTCATGTTTCTTTAACTAGATTCAATCAAATTTAACAACCATCTCATACTACCTGAATCCTAGTATCTCTTGGATCATACTTCTTTAATTGTTGACATATCTATCAGTGAGGAGTTTATCCAAGTAAAGCAAAGAGCTGTCATTAGAAATAGCCAGAAGAAAGGAATGTTTGTCACTGAGCTTACCAATGCTTTAGAAAACATCAATATGATAGATATATCAAGTATTGAATCATTGGAAAAAACAGTTCAAGAGTACACAAGAATTTCAAATTCTTCTTGGTATAAATTCTCCAAGAACATTGATATTACTAAGCATTTTAAAGCATGGTGGAATGACAAGTGTGGAATTAAGTTAAATACTTATTGTTCCTTCAAGCTACCAGAGAATTAGAAAGAATTCAAGAGATTTGTCAAGAAAACCAAACATACTTTCTTCAATGACAAGATTCAAGAAATTGCATTGAAAAACAAGAGATCCTGAGATCTCCTGAACTAGGTCAAGAAACATAAACTCCCAGCTACCAAAGCTCTTTATTATAATAGGCATTATTGTACTGAGCTCAAAGATCTATAACAAGCACTTCATCAGACTTTTAATTCAGTACAAAATTGTCAAGTGAACATATAACTATTGAAAAAAATTCCATTGAAACTCTTATTAGAATAGCCAAATTTTCCCAAAGAGGAATTCAGAAATGTAATTAAAAAGTACAGCAATTTTTTTACTCTAGGCCCTGACTGGATTTGTTAAAGACATCTTAATGTTGTTCTAAATGATGATAAGTGTCTATCTAATATTATCAACATCGCTAACACATATATCAATCTAGGTAATTAGCCTTCATATTTCAAGTTCAAGATGTTTACCTTGATAATCATTCCAAAACCTAATAAAGTGTTGTATAATTTTCTCAAGATGTTTTAGCCAATTATTCTTTTTGATATACTAGGAAAACTCATCAAGAAAGTTATTGATGAAAGACTTCAATACCAATACATTGCATTAAACCTTGTTTATTCAAATTAATTGGGTACACTCAAACAATAATCAATAACTAATGTAGGTGTTGTTCTTACTTATCTTATCTATTTGGACTAGGTCATAGGCCTTCAAACCAGTACTCTGGCCTTTGATATAGCTCAATTTTTCCCTTTACTGAATTACCAAATTCTTTCTTTGGTTTTGGAAAAAACCAGTTTTAACCCCAGAATTTCATCTTTCTTTTCTCTATTTAATAGATAGGAAAACATAGTACATGTGGAACAATTTCATTTCATCTTTCTTCAGAGCAGATGTAGGTATAGAACAAAGCTTTGTTTTTTCTTCCATTTTATCTGCTTTATATATTGCTTTTATCTTTCACATATTTGAAAAAAGGTCAAAAAATCTTTTTCAAAATTTGACTGTTTCATTTCTATTTTTTGTGGATGATGGTCTTTTTATTTCACAGGAAAAATCAAACACCATTCTTTTTTGTAGTTACAACATCATTACTTCTTTCTTTGATCAAGTTAAACTCACAGTTAAGCATGAAATATTTCACTTTTCTAGATCAACTAAAAACTCTAACATCTCTCTAGAAGGTCATATTCTTTGACTGAAGAACACTTAGAAACATCTTAGCTTTATCTTCAACAAGAAACTCTCCTTTTATTAATATATCTATGCTTATCTCTACAAAGCCTTCTCTATGATCAAAGATATAAAAATGCTGGGCAATTCTATGAGAAGTTTGTTGCTATTTTATGAATGACTCTTGTATTATATTTGTGTTCTCTCTATTGCACTTTATAGCTTTCCTCTGTAATATTTCAAAAGTGCCCCTTTATCTTATCCACTCAAAGAACTTAGAAAATGCAATGTAGAGCTGTCTTATAAATTACTGGTATATTTTGTACTTCTCCCACCTAGAGGATTGAGGCTATTGCTGGCCTTATTCCTATTTATCTACATCTAGACAAGCTTAGTAGTTGTCATTAGATAAGGTCAGTATTCCTACTTTTTAATCATACTACCAAGTTATTGCTTGAATACCATCTTGCTTCAGATTTGACATTGCATCATCTTTTATTGAATAAAGTAACTCTCAAACAAAGGCTCAAAATCAAGAGCTCTATTGTAAATGCTAATAATTTTCTTAATGGTGTTCTCTTTCTTCAACTCTTTACATAAAGAATTGCTTCCTGGTTTTCAGCTAGTAGATACTTTTCAGAATCACTTTTATTTTAACTTTGTAAATTGAAAAAACAATAAAGCCAAGTATGTCTACTCTTACAAGCTTAATCAAGTCTTTGAAGATTGAATATAAGATTTCAAGATTGTTATTGTCATATCAGATGCAAGAATCAAAAACAATGTCACTATATCAATTTTGCTTATTTGTTGTGGTTACAATATTATAGCTAAGACTATTTATTATGCTGTCAACATTACCACAATAGAAGCTGAATTATTTACTATCAGATGTGGAATTAATCAAGCAATCCACATTGCTAACACATCATATATCATAGTAGTAACTGATGCTATTCATTTGGCCAAAAAAATATTCAACTCATTGACTCATCCTTACCAAATCCAGTCTATTGCTATAGTACAAGATCTTAGGGAGTTCTTTCAAATAAACTCTGACAATTTGATTAACTTTTGGGACTGCCATAGCAAAGCTAAATAGAAAGTTGTTGACATAGAAACTAAACAATTCAACTTCAAACCTCTTTTTCTACATAAATTATCATGAGATTTCAGTAAAAAAGAAGAAAGCAATATGATCATTCACAAGTGGCAGATAACTTTCTAAGCATCTGACTTCAAGAGAAATCACTTCCTCAATTTACTTAACAATGATCAATATCTTATCAAACTTACTTATATGAAAAGTGGTCCTTAGCTAAAGTTAATAGACCATTTGAACTCTTTGTATATGAGAGCAACAAGAACAATCACAAATCATATGCTGACAGGAGAATATTGACTGAGGTTTTTCTGAAAAGAAAATTACAATTGTCTATATAGTGATTATCTAAATGAATATAAATAATATATTCTTCATGAATACAAAAGATATAACAAATATTGGAATCTTGATGGGGAATCATTAAGTCACTTTATTGCTTTTCTTGAGTTTAATTCTGGAGTATTTTTCTTTCATGAGGGTATTACTTGATAATAGTCTTTTTGTTATTGTTGCATTGTAGTATACTTTTTTTTAATATTGTATATAAATTGTTGATTTCAGAAATAAAAGATATCATGTCATATGTAACTGTCACAAATATCACAGTCATGTGAATTATGAAAGCATTATAAAAACTACTAAAAGAACTTAGTCATAGCTTTAGAATGAGTTAAATATCATGATATATACTTGGATATTAACAATTTGATTTTGATTTTCTTTTCAATTTTATTTTATTTTATTTTACCTTTTATTTCTTAAATAATAAGGAAAACATATGATAATTATATTGTAGATCTAGAATATTAGAAAAGAAAGTAGAAGAAGTAATATCAAGGCATATATCTATAATATATTGTTCTTATGGTATATTTATGGCTGATATATAGACTTTATGATAGGATTATTTATTACTAGCATAGACCATGTATATATTGTATAAATAGGATAGCAATTCATTAGAGACTTCTTATTGAGTTCTCTTATGATTTCTACAAGATATTCTCTTTTAAGTTTATCTTAGTAATGCTGCTTAGTCTTTTTGACTAAGTAGTTGCCACAATAGTAAAACTCAACTCTTACTAAGAATACTGCTACAAACTCAAGTTTTTAGAGTTAAAAGATCTTGTATTAGATTTTTAGCCTACCCTAAACAGCCATGTGTTTGCCTTAAGGTTAATATATATTATACATGCTGTATGATATCATTCTTTCAGAGCCTTTTATATTTTTCTAATCCTATTTCTAAGTTTCCCAAAATAAAAAGAAAAAAAAGAAAAAGAAAAATAAGAAAATAAAATAAAATAGTTAGAGTCTACTATCTTAAACTCTGACAAATACTATGTTGTTACAACTCAAAGATCTTGGAGTCGGTCAATAAGAAGAACCTTATATTGGGTTAACACAAGAGAACTCAATAGAGAACTCTGTACAAGATAGTCTATCTTATATACTAAATTTATATAGTCTATGCTAGTTACTTCTATTCTACCCTAAATAGCCACATATTAGCTTTAAGGTCAATATATACATCACATATTGTATGACATTATCTCTTTCAGAATGTTCTATGTTCTTCCATGTATCTCATAACTTGTGACCATTACTGTTACCATGTCATCTGATGTGACTGATGTGTGACCAAGTGATATTATCACTAACCCTAACCCTAAGTTCTAAAAATGGAATTAAAAATAAATTAAAAATAAAATAAAAATAAAAATAATTAAAGTCTACCACTTGCAATCTTAACATGTTGTTATGAACTAAAGCCCTTAGGGTTGGACAATAGAACAACTCTTGTATTGAGTAATACAAGAGAACTTAATAGAGAACTCTTCTACAAACTAGTCTACCTTATATAGTTCTACAGATGGTCCATGCTAACTACTGTGCATCCTACCCTAAACAACCATGTGTAGTCTATGAGGCCAACATGTGGTGTTTATATTGTATGACATTATTTGTTCTTGAATCTTCTACTAAATTCTTCCAAGTCTCGTGACCCATCTTGTGACTATGCCATCAGGTTGTGACTGATGTGACGGCATGACTAATTAGTTCTAACCCTAGTTGTTCTAAAAATAGCAAATAGAAAATAAAATGGAATGAAAATAAAAATGAAAAGTAAAATAGAGAAAACACTAAGTCTATCATTTGTGAACTTGACACATGTGTCACATAGTCTTCTCATTCTTTTTTTACTCTTATTTCATTCTTGAATAAGGGATAGTACATTCCTTAGTCAAGAAGATATATAGCTAGGCCCTAGGCTTCAGGAATATACTAGTTAGATAGAAAAAGCCTAACTATTTATTTGTGTTATAGCTTACTAGTATATTTTAGATATATTATCTTTTGTAGACATGATAGATAGTTATATTTGCACAGAAGGCTTGTACTATTGGTTTTATTGTAATCAGTCTACATAGAGTAGCAATATTATCTAGTAAGAAAGTGTTTAGATTAGAGGTTCTCTTCTTAGGAACAGTAGCTAGTGTTTATTAAGGTAGTAGTCAGTAAGACAGTAGATAGGTAGTATTATGACCTTAAACTTGGCTCATGTTGCAAATTAGGCAAATATTTGAATAGAATAGAGGATTGGATCAATTGGTAAAGCATATTATATTATGATCTCAAGACCTTAGAGTGGGTCAAGAAAAGAAACCTTATATAGGATTTACACAAGAGAACTTGATAGAGAACTCTGTACAGGATTGTCTACCTTATATACTAAAACTCCATGGTCTGTGCTAACTACTTCTAGCCTACCCTAAACAGCCATGTGTTTGTCTCAAGGTCAACATGTATTAAACATATTGTATAATATCATTTTTTTAGAACCTTCTATGCTTTTCCATATAATATGTGACTGTGATCCTGTCATGTGACTGATGGTGTGACAGTGATGTAACATTAACCCCAACCCTAAGTCCCTAAAATAAAAAATAAAAGAAAAGGAAATAACAAATAAGGAATGAAAAATAAGATAGTTAGAGTCCATCATCTTGAACTCTGATATATTATGATCTTAGACTTAGCTCAGGTTCCAACTTAGACAAAGACTTGAGTTGAGAGATAGGAAAGGATCAATTGGTAAAGTGTAAAGATACAAGATTGTATCTACAACTATATATACCTATTGTTCTTGAGAAGAATGTACAATAAATATGTGTCTATAACATCACAAGACATGAGAAGAAGATGAGAAAACAACAAGGAAACAATGCCTACTACATGAGGTGCTGACTAATACAAACTATGGTGTAGCCAATTGTTGCATCATGAAGAACAAACTGTTGTGGCAATCACTTATCACAAAGACAAATGATCACACAAGTGGTAAATCTTTTAAGTCAAATATCAAGTGGGAAGTTCACAAGAGAACTCAACAAGGAGTCTCTGCTAAATTAGAGTCCTATATATACTAAATACACCTGGTCCGTGCTACAGCCTCATGTTCGCCTCATTTCTTCCTCAAGGCCACCATATTGTATACATGTGCCCTGACATCATCTTCTAAATCTTTCCCCTATGTTCTAGGCTTATGATGTCACATCATGTGACATGTCATGTGACTGCAGTGTCACGTGCCTCTCCATCATTACTAAAAAGAAAAAGAAAAAGAAATTCAAAAGAAAAGAAATATAAAATCAAGAAAAATAGATAAAAGAAAATATTAGTGTTCAAAGCGTTCCATAACACAAACCCTCAACTCTATAAAATATGCTGAAACCATGTTGTAGATATGAGAAGGTAATCATAACAAAGCATAAGAATACAAGAGAATATCTATAGCTATATATATCTATTATCCATGAGGAATACATATGTTATAAATAAGTATGTCAGAATTGAAAAGAATGGACTTTGTTTTATTTTATTTTATCTTTCTTTTCAATTTCCAAATTTAACACATATTGGCCTTAAGGTTTACATATGGTCATTTAGAGTAGGCTAAAGTAGTAGAGTGTAGACTAGGAGTAATTATTATATAAGGTAGACAATCTTGTACAAAGTTCTCTATTAAGTTCTCTTGTATTAACCCAATACAAGGTTCTTATTAACTAACCCTAAGGTTTTTGAGTTGTAACATGGATTCCCTTCTTTCTAACCCCACATTGCTATTATCAGTACTCAATCATATATCCAGATAGCATAGATGACAGGCTCAACAACTTTCTGCCTTACACTCTGCTCCACTGATCTTGCTGAAAAAGTAGCAAGAATTACCAGTGACTCAGTCAATCTATCTACTATTCTACCCAAGTACCATGAGTTCACAGACATTTTTAGCAAGACTAAAGTAGAGACCCTGGCCCCCTACCACTCATATGACTTACAAATCAAACTGGAAAATGAATGTTATTGCCATCTTCCTTCTCATCCTATTAGTAGTTTCTCTCATATCAAGAAATTGGCCAAGTTAGCCAAGTAAGAAAGGGATTCTGTTTTTGTTCTCTGCAATGTATCCAATATGAATAATGATCACTGTTATTGTGTTTTTATTTCCATTGTGTGATTTAAGTTCTGTTTGTATATGAAACTAGTTCTATCTTTGCTTATTTATAATATAAAATCTATTTCTTCTAATGTATAACTCTTTCTCTAGAATTTATTTGTGTAACTACAAGTTCACTTCTGCTATTCTGTCCTCATTGTGAAGCCTCCAGTTATAAGACAGCAAAATTTTGCTTTTTCCATAGATTTTCAGCTTTTTACAATATTTACTTCAATATCTAGTATTATAACTCAAGCTCAAGTATAAGAATAAAAAATGAATCTAATATTGGGTAAACACAAGAGAACTTAATGGAGTTCCAGATAAAAAGTGTTTATCTTATATACGCTTAGCTAATAGTTTGTGCTATTTTAAACCTAGTCTACTCTAAAAAATATATATACTATATACTGTTGACATGTAGTATAACATTATCATTCCAGAACCTTTTATATTTTTCCATATGATATGTGACTGTGTGACTGTCACATGTGACATCACACTAGTCCCTAACTTTAAGTTTGGAATTAATAAAATAAAATAAAAAAGAAAATTGAAATATAAAATAAAATGAAAATAGAGTGAAGAAAGAGATGGCATAGTTATATTTCTCCTTTCTCTTGTACCACCATCTTGTATGGTAGTGCCTGTAAGAGACATAAGGAATAAATTTACTTCTTTTTCTCCAAATATGACTCCAGTACAAAGCTTTACATTACCAACTGTATTCTAAGTAGACAATATAAGGATAGACATTTTGAAAGGATCCTCTTCTGACAACTATGATAAGGTGAGAGTTAAATCCCTTTTGGCTAATACAAACATTTCTGGGGACTCTTCAATATCCTCTACAATATCATTTGTTGTGTATCATAAGAAGATGGAATGCAACAACACAATGAATATTAACAACTTTTCTCCTGAATTGTCTTATGAGACATCTCAAGAGAAAGCACTTCAAGTCAGCAAGGTGGCTGAGCACCCAACCAACATGAGGAACTAATGAGGTAGCCTTATGCCTTCCAAACCTAACTCTCAACATGTTCCCACAGAATATACTCATTTGATCCCTACATATGGTCAAGCTGTATGTAATGAGAATAGCACAATCATTAACATCCAAATCTAGTATAACCCCAATGCGTCTATGGAACCAGAACTATGGAATGGTAGCTTCCACCCCATTTCTCTCCACAGATCTATTGAACACAAAGCACCGGATTCTAAAAATATTAAGAATTCATTAAACTTCATGGCTAAGTATATTGTAAATAAACACATTGACTCCTTGAAGGCAAATAATCTGGAAGATTTTCATGGTATTGGCAAAGCAGTTTGGAATTTCATTTTCTCTGTTTATAAAGCTAACTGGAATGCACTATACACTGACAATAACTCTATTTCTCCCAAAAGGAAAATTGTGGCCAAGTTTACCCCAAAAATATAGCCTACAACAGCCAAAAACATCAAAGTCATTAATAAACCCTCCCAGCAAGTGTTATAGTATGAGAGTGTGGACAGACTTCAGGTAGGGTTAGGGTTAGGACAGATATAGGACAGTAGTAATTATTAGTCTACATTGGATGGAGAGCACATGACCTGGAATCATGTGACAGAAGCTAGAACAGTCTGAAAGAACTTAGAGTCTAGAAGGATTGGAAAGAGTCTAGAGAAGAAGTTAGGATTAGGAGTGATGTTAAGGGACAATGGTTCCTCATGGTGTATACATGGTGTACACATGTACAGTGGAGATTAAGAGTATGATGTCAGGGCACATGTAAGAAACATGATGGCCTTAAGGAAAACATATGTGGATAAGTAATAGGACATGAGGACGACGCATGGACATAAGGGCTGGTAGATATTGTTGTAGCATGGACCACATTGTATTTATATAAATAGAGGAGAAATGCAGTGAGGGCTCCTTGTTGAGTTCTCTTGTAATCCCCACTACTAGATAGCCTATTGAGAGCTTTGCTGAAGTAAGCAAACTACAAGTGCCATTCCGGTGAATGGTTGCTACAACAGCAAGCATAGAAAAAATTCCACCTCCTATTCCTGCCAAATCCCAAAAAGAGGTCAACTTGATCTCAAAATTGTTCAAGAGCAACAAACTAACTAATGTTAATACTCAACCTCCAAAGTCTTACTCCCAGCCTTCAAAATAGAACATTAGCACATCTAAAGTCATCAAAATCAAAGAAATATTCCCATCTATCAGTGCAAAAAAATAGATTAAATCAATAATATCATTAAAGGTACTCCAAAGACGAAGCCTCACATTCAAATGACCATGAAAGAACTGTTGAGGAAACATGTTATTATTTCTATGAGTAATGATAACATCATTAAATTTATGAAAAACTCTTCAGTTCATGTTACTAATATCAATAGAGCTCTCAGAAATGTGAAATCTGAAGTTCTGGCAGACTTTATTTGCTTGGACCCTCTAGGTATTATGATTGTTACTAACAAGGTTTCTATGCAGTCAGACCTGCAAATCATAGAACAATATATGAAGAATTCAGACAACATTGATGCCCTTTAAGTTAAAGTTCCTTGCCTCCCCCAGTCAAAGTCCTATCTCAAAATAATAGGCATCCTGTATTTCCCATATGGCAATTATCAGGACCATCTAACCTCCAATGATGTTGAAACCATTATAAAGCAAAACCAAATCTTTGACAACATTACTCTTGCTTCCAAACCACGAGTCACTAAGATTTCACCCAAATCTGATATGTCAATCATTTGGATTGATATTTGGGACATCCAAAGTAGCAGCAGAGCTAAGGGCCTTATCAACCGTTACTTCAATGTTAGAGGGTATATTACAACAATTAGAGGAGCTAACATAAACCTTGGAGTTCCGCAATGTAAAAATTGCTGGAAATGGGGACATGCAACATTCTCATGCAAAATTTAAGAATCCAAATGCATCAAGTGCAATAGTCCTCACAAATTGAAAAACCATTGTGATTTTGGCTAGTGTTGGAAGGTCAATGAAAAGACGAATGCTCCTTGTTTAGAAACTAAAAAAGACAAGCCATGTCCACACTCTTTCAAATGCTCCAACTGTTGAGGCAAACATCAAGTGGACTCTAACTTATGTCTGTTTTGGAAGAACAGATTCAATAGAGAATGGCACCAAAAGAAATATATTGAGACTCATGAAAACAGGGCTAAATCAATTTGTTCAGTTGTGAATGGCGAATTTAAACAATAATTTATGACAATCTAAAGATTTTCTCTCAGAATGTCTGAAAGAATTTGTTAATTGTCAATGCCATCCTAGAGACTCAATCACAGTTTAATATCATTTTTATCCAAGAACTGCCATGGTCTGCCATCCATTTGATTCCAAGCATTACAAGTTGCGAAAAAGAAATCTTAGTTGGAACACCTCACCATCCTAACTGGCTCTCTTTTGCTAGAACTCTTTCAAACTAGTCAGACTCTCCAAGAGTTTTGGCTTATATCAACATCTGTCTTTCATCTTTACATTTCTCTCTTCAAAAAGACATCATTAACCATAGAGACATCCTCTTTATTTCCTTTTTCAATAATAATGTTTGTTCTTTTATTATGAATGTATACTCTGATTCTTCTTATTCAGCCTTAAAGTATCTTATGGATACTGAGATAAATATTTACAATCTTCTCATTATGACTGGTGATTTCAATATTAGGGATAGTTTGTGGGACCCTTCTTTCCCTTATCATTTATCTATTAGCAATGATCTTATCATTATAGTAGACTCTTTCAATTTAGAATTATCACTTTTAACTAACCCCATCCTTACTAGATATTCTGATACTGAGGGCAAATCAAATTTGGTGATCAATCTTATGTTTCTTTGAAGTAGGTCAATAGAACTAAACAACCACTTGATTCACCCCAACTTGTGTCTCTTATTAGATCATACCCCTCTCACAGTATCTATCCCAATTGCTGAAGAGAACATCTATTCATCCAGACTTTCAATACCAAAGTATAGTGAAGAAGAAGCTACCTTTGTCAAAAAGGCCACAACTATCATAAAAAACCTCAACACTTCCAACTTGACAGATCATGACAGACTCGAAGATGTAGTCAATCTATTTGTATCAAAAATCAAACAAGCATGGGTAAAGAATACTAAGTGAACCAATGTCATGAAACATTCCAAGAAATGGTGGAGTGAAGAATACAGCCAGTCCTTGGACAAGTATAGGAGGAGCACTAAAAGAGCCTTCTTTGACATCAAGATTCAAGAGATCACCAACAAGAGTCAAGGCCCTTGGGAACTCATGAACTAGGTCAACAAATACAAACTACCTGCTATTGAAGCTATCAAGTACAATAATCAGCTATGCATTACTCTTGACAGTCTTTGGAATACTCTCTACTCTTCATTCAATACTGCTCTTCATCAACAAATCACCATTCTTTTGGGTGCTATTTTCTAGAGAAGAATTCAAGAATGTGATCAGTAACTGCAATAACTCGTCTACTCCAGGGCCAGATAAGTTGTTGTGGAGTCATCTCAAGTCCATTCTTAAGCATGATGAATGCCTTATCAATATTGTCAATATTACAAACACTTGCATCAATTTAGGTTACTAGCCAGCTCACTTCAAGAGGTCATCAATGATAGTCATTTCTAAACCCAACAAACAATTATATGATCCACCCAAGTCATTCAGACCAATTGTACTACTCAACACATTGGATAAGCTAATTGAAAAAGTTATTAGTAAGAGGCTTCAATTCCAAGTTGTGGCTAATGATTTCATTCATCCAAGTCAATTAGGAGGTTTGAAATTCAAATCTACTATAGATGCAGGCACAGCTCTTATGCATATAATACATTTGGGTTGGGTCAATAAAATCTCAACTAGTACCTTGGCTTTTGACATCACTCAATTCTTCCTATTTTTAAATCACCGCCTTCTCACATGTATTCTTCAGAAAGCAGGTCTTGATATCCGTGTTGTTAACTTCTTCACCAATTATCTCATCAATAGAAAAACTAACTACCTCTGGAACAATTTCTCCTCTCTTATTTTTGACATAAACATAGGAGTAGGCCAAGGGTCTGCTCTTTCTCCTATTTTGTTGGCTCTTTATCTTTCTCCTTTTCTTTATATTTTAGAAAACTGTTTAAAAAATCTCAACATTCCTATGTTTATCATTTATTTTATAGATGATGGTCTTTTCATTTCCCAGAACAAATTGTTAGACATTTCCAACTCTCGTCTTTTTTGTAGCTATAATGTAATGACCAAACTTCTGGATAAATTTGGTCTCATTATAGAACATTCCAAAACTGAAGTCTTTTATTTCAACAGATCACACAGTCCTTTCAACCCTCCCCCCCTCAACCTCTTATCTATTGGAGGCTCTGTTCTAACACCCAAAAACTCATAGAAGTATTTGGGTTTTATCCTCAACAGGAAGCTATTTTTCCACCAATATATCGACTTTTACTCTAACAAAGCAATGTTCACAGTCAAATGCATGAAGATCCTTGGAAATTCATCATGTAGTATCATTCCAACACAAAAATGCCTTCTTTATAGATGTTGCATCCTCTCTATTACTCTTTATAGTTTCCAGCTATGGTTTTATAATCATGCACCTCTATCATACCCACTTAAAATTCTAGGTAAAATGTAAAGAAAAGCTGCTATATAGATACTTAGTGCTTTCAAGATATCTCACTCAGAAGGTATTGAAGCAATTGTGGGCCTTATCCCCATCAAAATCCACCTTCAAAAACTAGTGGACAGATTGCAATTATATGCTCTTTCATTACCCCCTCAACTATCTGATTCAAACACTTATAGAATCACCTTTTGTCATTTCCAAGCATTGACATTCTGCCTCACTTGATGCTCTTACTAGTCATCAAAGAGCTCTCATCAAAGGTCACTTAGTTAACTCAGACAATAGGTCTAATGGAATTTTCCCTCTCTTTTCTCCTCTTTATCCTGAACTTTCTCTGGGTTTCAGAATTATTGACAATTTTTCAGATTGTTTTTCTTTTAATTTATGTAATAAAGAAAAAAATGACAAAATCCACCTTCAATAGCTTGATAACATGGTTATTGAGTTGTTTCTCTCCCTATCCACAGCCATTGTCATAACAGATGCTAGCATTAAGAATAATATTGCTACATCCATCTCGCACACACACATTCCCAACAGTCCACTAATCAAAACTCTCCATCACACAGTCTTTGTCACTAGTACAGAAGCCGAGCTCTTTGCAATCAGGTGTGGTATTAACCAAGCCTCTATCAAGGAAGATATTTTCAAAATCATCATCATCACTGATTCCATCCATGTAGCCAAGAAAATCTTTGACCCATTATCACATTCTTTTCAAGCCTCTACAGTAGCCATACTCAGTGACCTTCGTCAATTCTTCACTAACAATCAAAGCAATGTGATCAAATTCTGGGAGTGTCCCAGTTGTCTCAATTGGAATCTACATAAAGAGGTCGATAAAGATTCAAAGGCTTTCAACCCCTTGCCCATATATCCTTGCAAAACATCATGAGATTACAGTAGGAAAATTGAATGCGATAATATACTCAACACTTGGAAAATGACCTTCCAAGCTTTGGATGGCAAAAGAAGGCAATTTCTTGACCTACTTGATGATAACTTCAACATCATTGAACCTTTTTATACCAAAAGAGGTCTGTGGCTCCAATTATTTGGACACTCAAACTTGTTGTGTGTATGTGCTATGAGAGAAATTACTAACCATGCTCTGATTGGTAAACACAGGCTTAGATTTTTCCCAGATGAAAAATTTAAGTGTCCATGTGGAGTATACTCCATCAAATCAAGAAGACATATTCTTTATGAATGTAGGAGATTTAATGGATATTAGAATCCTAGATGAAACTCCCTCAGCCATTTTGTCATATTTTTGAAGGCTAACCCAAATGCTTTTGCTTTCATAGACAGTTTTACTTTGACTGTTATAAGTAAATCTTATAACTAGTTTTATCTTCTTTTATTTTTTTATTTTTTTACAATTAGTCCTGTTTCTTTCTTTCCTTTTTTTCTTTCTAGCTGTCTTTTCTTCCATGTTAGTTTGCCTTCATTGTATGTAGTTACAAAGTAGCTACCATGGTCTGCCCTCACACTCTATGTAATAAATTGTTGATTTAAAAAAAAAAAAGAGATGGCATAGTACAAAAGTCTCCCATCTACATATATTATGCTTACTTCAAACTTACTGGAGATTATAGGTTTGACTCCCAAGTAATCTTTTATATTAGAAAACTGTATAAGTAATATTAGGGTTTAATATACTATAAATAATATTCTGTAGGCATAGACTACCACCATGTCCCATGTAATAAATTGTTGACTTTAAAAAAAATAAAAATAGAGTCTATTATCTTTAATTCTAATATTTAGTCTATTTTTTACTTATGAAACTTTCTTTTCTATTTAAGAGCTCTTATTCCCTCCCTCTCTATAAATAGAATGTGTTCTTATATTCTAATCATAATTAGGTTAATTTTACTTTGGCTATAGAGTTGGAAATTCTTAGTAAGATTTCTTATTGTTCTGTTATATAACTATATTATCATTTCTGCTTGTAAGAGGGATTTATTCTTGAAAACTCTCTCATTTCCCATTCCAAATATCTATTTCTATCACAAACCATCTAGCATAATCAATCTGGGAGCAGCTCTCTCAAAGTATATATAAGTGAGTTTACTTCTTGTAAGATTCTTCTTAAGTTTATTTTTACTATATAGTTTCAGTAACTATGCCTAACAAACCTACTAGAACATTGAAAAAGACATAAGATGAGATAAAATAACAAGTAGAAAAGGGGAGAAAGAAAGCTTAAGTATGAAAGATAAGTAATAAGATTATATTAAGTATAAAATATTTGGTGTTTAAAAAGAGGTCAGTAAGCCAATTAGTGGACTGATATGTTAGTTTATATATTAAAGAAGTGATATCTGCAAATGTAGTTTAAATAAGACTGCTATGTTAGAATTGAAGATAATAGACTTATTTTTTTATTTTTCTTCTGTCAGGCATAGTTTATACCAGAAGGTAAAAGTCTGTGAGGTTGGCTTGGAAATGTACAGAGTATAGAAACTGTGTAAAAAGAGCTTAATGATGTGGACTTGTTGGAATGATCTTGGCTTCAGCTTATATGCTATACTATTTATCTACTACATGGTCATAACTTCAGATGAATGGATGAAGTTTAAGATGGAAATAAGTACTGATTTGGTATGTCACTATTGAATACCAGAGATTAAGTTCAATAGAAGTTATTTTTGTTGATTATCAGACTACCAAATTACAATGTAACTACTAGTCTTATATATAAGCCAAACATATAGGAGATGCTCAGAGCTTTATTATCTTTTCCTGAGCAGAGGTTTCAGTAATAAGACACTAACAGGAGTAAGATAGGAGAATTCTGCCATGGAAGACCAAGTTTGATAAAAGTATTACTGTTATGAAAGGCTGGATAGTCCAGTTGTTGCAAGAAGATAGCTGTTATAGAAGACAAGCTTGTTTTGTAGATATTCTATTTATTTTCTTATTTTGGACTTAGAGTTAGGGTCAGCATGATATCACATATAATTGTTATATACTGTGATGAATGTGTTGCAAATATTACAGTCACATGATTATGTAAAATATGAAAGAACATAAAAGATTCCAGAATAATGATATTATACAATATATTTTACTTATGTTGACCTTATAGACAATACATGGTCTTTAAAGTAGGTTAGATCAAACTACTAGCCTAGTGTATATAAGACAGATATCTTGGACTTGGAACACTATCAAGTTCTCTTATGTTAACCCAATACAAGATTTATCTTTTGACTTAATACTAAGTTTTAAGCTGTAATATGCCAATTTTGATGAGAATCCATCCAGTTGTAAATATCAGTTAAGTAGTAATGTTATGATCAATGCCTCTAGGAAACAGCATGGGCATGGGTATAGGGTATGATGACATGATTGGCTGTGTCACATGTAGTCTCAGTCAGTGCCTTATGCAGTAGGTGCTGCTACCTCACCTTATTCTTGTAGTTTCCTCATGTCTAATCCTCATGTATACTTCATGGTTGGACAATGGACTCGTATAAGTAGTGTAGATACATTCCTGTATCCTTACGCTTTACCACTTCTAATCCATCCCTTACACTTCCTCAAGTCTTTGCCTTAGTTGCAACCTGAGCTCTAGCTTAAGGTCATTACATTTGGTAAAGCGTTGACGAGCTCACCTTGCAAGAGAGGTGCAGTAGGATGAACCTACGGACGAAACGAGACAGTGTTATCTGTTGAGGAACAAAACACGTGTAGCTGAAGCTACGAAGAAAGAATCAAGACAAGTTCAAGAAGAACAAACGATATAGAGGTATTGTCGGAATGACTAGGATCCTTGCAGATCAACGAAGAAGCCTTGATGAGCGAATATGAACAGACAGACACCAAAATGTCAGTAGTACCAGTAACTGCAGCTGCAGCAGCCAGCGAGAATGTACAGACAGGATTGCCAAAGAGTATGGTACCGGACCCAGGGTGGTTCGATGGAGACCAGTCAAAGTTTGAAGACTGGTGGAGAGGAATCAGACTGTTCCTCAAGAGCAACAGAGTTACCGGAACGGACGATAGGATCACAGCGATCCTAGCTCACCTCAGAGGAGGTGTAGCAGGAATATACGCACAGAAGAAACTCGATGAGTTTGACAAAGACAAAGACATCCAGGATTGGGATGAATTTGTAAAAGAATTCAAGACAACATTCAGTGATAAGTCCAAAGCAGCGGACACCGAGTGGAAGATCGAGACCTTCAAGCAAGGCAAAAGGAATACAGCAGACTTCATGATAGAGTTTGAAGTGCTGGCCATGAAGGCAGACACAGATGAGCTACATGCCATCTTTCTGTTGAAGAAGAACGTATGACAAGACATCATCAAGACAATATTGGGATACCCACCCATAGCGATGCCCGAGACACTCAAAGAGTGGAAAGTGGCAATTACATCAGTAGGACAAGGATATGAGTCCACAGAAGGAAGACACGACTACAAGATGGGGACAGGAACCACCTATGGTGGTAGAGGACAACCAATGGACATTGGGAAGTCCAACGACAACTTCAAGGATGGGAAGCCTAAGTGCTTCAACTGCAACAAGTACGGACACATGGCAAAGGAATGCCAAGCAGAGAAAAAGGAACAGGATACATGAACCTGTTTCAAATGCGACAGAAAGGGACATATCGCAAAGAATTGTAAAGGAAAAGAAACGATGAAGAAGAGAAAGATACAAGAAGAATCGGATGATGAAGATAAAGAGGAGAAGGGTTTTGGTGAAGATCTCAAGTAGGCACGGTATGAGAGATCTCCCATGTAAAGTCCCAGAATAAATACATTATTTCAAATCGCCAAACCAGCGAGGGAAAAAGGGAACTTAACGTGCAAGCAAAAGTCAAGATGAAGAATGGCAAGAACCTGAAAGTAAAGGCACTAGTGGATTCTGGGTATACCCACACAGGAATTGATGAGCAACTAGTCAAGGAGAAGAGAATCCAAACCAAGAAGATTGACTTCTCTTTTGAAATATTCAACGCAGATGGAACGAAGAACGGAGAGGTGACCAAGGTGGCACCTCTAGAAGTCGAAATCAATGGCCACAAAGAAACTCTGGAAGCAGCGGTAACGGATCTCGATGGAACTGACATGCTCCTAGGACATGACTGGTTGGTCAAACATAACCTGGAAGTAAACTAGAAGACTGGAACCATCAAGTTTATGAGATGCCCAGGAAATTGTACAATGACACACAAGGATATATAGTTCAACTCCAGATGGACAAAGGAAACGGCAACAGACAAAAAGGAACAGGACAACGGCAAAATCAGAAAGGAACCAGACAAAACAAATCCAGAGGACCTACCAAAATACATCTGACCATTTACCCATCTCTTTAACAAGAAAAAATTCGAAAAACTACTGGAAAGACGTGAATGGGACCACAAGATTAACCTGACAGAAGAAGCACCAAGAGAACTTAATGCTAAGGCCTATGCAATGACTCTGAAAGAAGAAGAAGCACTAAATCAATGGCTGGATGAACAACTCAAAGTGGGACTCATTGTATAATCAAAGTCAAGATATGCAGCACCTTGCTTCTACATTCCAAAGAAAGACAGTTCATTATGATTGGTTCAAGACTACAGGAAATTAAACCAGGTCACCATAAAGGATAAAACGCCACTACCTCTAATTGGAGAAGTAATCGACAAACTTAAAGAGGCAAAGTACTTCAACAAGTTAGATCTGATATGGGGATACAACAACGTACGAATCAAGGAAGGAGACAAATGGAAGGCCACATTCCTCATGAACAAGGGACTTTTCGAACCTCGAGTGATGTACTTCAGACTATGCAATTCACCAGGAACATTCCAAAGGATGATGAACAGCATTTTCCAAGAGCTACTTCATAAAGGGGTGTTAGCAAACTACATGGACGACTTCATTATACCAGCAAGGACAATGGAAGAATTAGAAGAACGAACAATCCGATTTTTGAAGATTGCAGAAAAACACAATCTATGTTTCAAACAATCGAAATGCGACTTCAATATGGAAGAAATCCCTATCTTAGGGGTAATAGTTGGCAAAGGACAAGTCAAGATGGAACAAGAAAAGATCAAGGCAGTCAAGGAATGGAAAACACCAACGAAGATCAAAGATGTTGAAAGTTTCCTTGGATTTGCAAATTTCTATTGAAGGTTTATCCACAACTTCAGCCACACAGCAAGACCCTTGAACGAGTTAAAAGGAAAAAAGGAATGGAAATGGGAAAAGGAACATCAAGAGGCATTCGAGGAACTGAAAGAGAAGATTACGAGTCAACCGGTGCTCTCCTTACCAAGAAGGGAAGGAAAATTCAGGGTAGAAACAGATGCTTCAGGACATGCCATAGGAGGAGTGTTATCCCAAGAGCAGGATGGAAAGTGGAGACCAATAGCTTTTCTATCAAGAACGATGCAAACAGCGAAATGAAACTACGAGATCTACGACAAAGAGCTACTAGCAATAGTAGAAGCACTCACAAAGTGGAGACAATATCTGTTGGATGCAGCGGAACCTTTTGAAGTCTGGATGGATCATGAAAACCTCAAATATTTCAGAGAGCCACACAAACTAAATGGACGACAAGCTCGATAGTATTTGAAGTTACAAGACTATGACTTTACATTAAAACACATACCGGGGAAAACGAACACCAAGGCAGATATATTATCACGGAAAGATTAGGTCAACACGAAGGAAGGATAACAAAGATGTACAACTACTCAAAGACGAAATATGGACAAGGAGGACAACAGCTAGGAGTACGATGTTGGAACGAAAAGTGATGCCAGAAGAAGGTGACATACTCAAAAAGATTCAAAAGAACAACACAAGAGGGAAGGAAGTGGTCCAAGCATTGGAAAAGAAAGATGGACTAACATAGGAAGAAGATGGAGTGGCATACATGGAAGGAAGAATCTATGTACCAAACAACAAAGGACTTAGGAAGGAAATCCTCAAAGAACACCACGATCCGGCAGATATAGGACATCCAGGACAACTTAGGATGATGGATCTACTCAAGAGAACTTATTGGTGGCCAGGACTAAAAGAGGATGTCAAGAAATACATACAAGGATGCTTCAAATGTCAACAGAACAAATTTCAACACCAAAAGAAGACAGGAGAACTCCATCCATTGGAAATACCTCAAGGACCATGGCAAGAAATCAGTATCGATATTATCGGACCATTACCAAAGTCAAATGGAATGGATGCGATAGTGGTCATCATTGATCGATTCACAAAAATGGTTCGGTTAAAGGCAACAATGACAAATGTTTCATCAGAGGGAATCGCAAAGATCTATAGGGATGATATTTGGAAACTACATGGAATTCCTAGGAAGATTCTAAGCGACAGGGGACCACAATTTGTGTCAAAATTCATGGAAGAATTAACAAAGGCACTGGGGACAAAGAGACAACTATCGACGGCATACCATCCACAAACAGATGGGCAAATGAAAAGGATCAATCAGGAGATAGAAACATTTCTGTGACACTACATGAATTATCAACAGGATGACTGGATGAATTGGTTGGCTGCAGCAGAATTCCAATATAATGATAAGAGACATGCGGCAACAGGAAGGACCCCATTTGAATTAAACTTTGGAAGACATCACTGGAAAGGCGACCTCATGGTGAAAACGGACATTCCACAAGTAGAAGAGTTCCTTAGTGGGCTACAAAGAAGCTGGGATCAAGCAACCAAAGTAATGGAGGAAGCACAAAAGAATATGAAGAAGCAATTCAACAAGAAGAGAAGGAATCCTCAAGGGTTGAAACCAGGAGACTATGTATGGTTAGAAAACAAGAACATCCATTCGAACCGACCCTCAAAGAAGCTGGATAATAAAAGATACGGACCGTTTAGAATCTCGAAGGACATTGGATCGGGAGCATTTGAACTGGAACTTCCAGAAGGATGGATGATTCACAATGTCTTCAATGAGGACCTTCTAACATGATGTGTGGAGCCAAAGTATCAAGGACAACACATAGACTCAGCACCTCCACCAGTGATTATTAATGAAGAAGAGAAATATGAAGTGGAAGAAGTATGGAAGCATAGAAAACAAGGACGGGGAACACAGTACTTGGTGCATTGGAAAGGATACAGGGATGAACACGATCAATGGATAGCAGAAATAGGGTTGCCACATGCAAAACAGGTGATAGAAGACTATTGGACAAGGTGTTTGAGTCAAAACCTATAAAGAGGGGGGGTAAAATCCCAGTTCGACAGCCCAAGAAATCACTCGAGTTCTAAAGCACCTTTACAAATGTCTTTCCCCACCAACAACAACAACAACAACACTTTTGTTACAGCACCCACTTTCCCCAACCTATACATTTCACGAAAACTCAATAACATGGACCAAGCACAAGTGATGAAGAGAGAACGAGAAGACTGGTCAAGGTTGTACCACAAAACATTGAAGGGAATTGAGGCGATGATCGATGTACAAAGAATGTTGAAGGACATGAAGAAAATAGTAGAAGAAACCAGCACGACAGTCACAGAGATGGAGAGGACAATCTTAATGGCTAGTATCAACAACCGAACCATGAACGCTACGAACATCACACAAATAACAGAAGACCTTCAGTACTTGGTTCAAAGTGACATGGACGAGCGGGCGTTTCAAGTACAGAGAATGCTAGCTGATGAATTGGACCGCTATAAAGGAAAAGGCAATGATTACATGGATGGCAATATCAAGAAAATCCAAGAATTATATATGGATGAAGAAACAAAAGAAGAAAAGGGAGTAGTAGAGAACGAAGAAGTCATATTGGTACGGCCATATGAGGTTTCATCAAAAACAACATCATCCTCCACCACGAGTTTTATAACAGATGAAGTCGAAAATCTTGCCAAGTATATGAAATTCATGAAGACTCCAGCACAGACCAGGATATTTTGACCACCACCATACTACCAAGCCCTCAAATCTAGAGGAGAACAAGATCCAGAGTTTTGGAAAGAAGTAGCAATGGCATTTGTGGACAGGAAAAGAAACACTGATACATCAAGAAATGGGTGTCAAATACCAATGTATCAAGGAGGTCCACCACACAAACCATACTTTGTAGCCATCGACAACAAGGATCAAGTAATCATAGGCCCTAGCAAAAAGATAGTGGCTACACATGTAGTAGGAGAGCTGGAAATCTTGGTTTGATTCATGAGGACATGAATCTTAAAATGGGGGTATTGTTACGATCAATGCCTCTAGGAAACAGCATGGGCATGGGTATAGGGTATGATGACATGATTGGCTGCGCCACATGTAGTCTCAGTCAGCGCCACATGTAGTAAGTATGGCTACCTTGCTTTATCCTTGTAGTTTCCTCATGTTTTACTCCTCATGTATGTCTCATGGCTATACAATAGACTTGTATAAATAGCATAGATACATTCCTGTATCCTTACGCTTTACCACTTCTAATCTATCCCTTATACTTCCTCAAGTCTTTGCCTAAGTGCAACCTGAGCTCAAGCTTAAGGTCGTTACAGTATTCTCTCTTTAAAATTCTTTCTCTGAATGAACTTGCCTTCCTTTCTATCTTGCCCAACTTCTTTCTAACTTTTTTAAATACTTATCCTAATACTTCTAATTGTTCTATCCAAACAATATTTTTGCTATATACTTCACTAATAATATACTTTTTTTGAACACTTTTGCCTTTGGATCCAAAGGTTTCTGATTCCTCATTTGTACTCTTCTTATTTATTTTTGTGTAATTTTCTTCTCAGATTCTTCTACTAGTTCTATTGTATTTCCTGAATTCTCTAACCTCTTCTAAGTGTCTTATTTATATATTTCTTTTACCTGATCAAGAACTTTGGTTTTTCCCTCATATCTCTCCTATTCATTATATTTTCAACTTCATACTCCTTTTCTCTGTCTTTCTCAACCTAAAGAGATTAACTACCAAATCTAATATTAACTTCAATATATGAGCTCAGAAACCATGAAGTTTGTCATATAGTCCATACTGCTTTTTTCTGCAAACTCTGATAACTATTCCTATTTATGGCTTTGCTCTACTATGTTCTTATTCACCATTAAATAAGTTTATTTCAATTCCAGACATAGTTCTTAATGTTTTTATCAGTGTTTTTTGTTACCTAGTATAATTATTCTACCATTACATCAGTACTACTCTGCTTGATTGCTGTGAGCTAGTAAAAGTACTTAGGATAGCTATTACCTCTATTTCCTAGAGCTTAAAGTACCATCTCTATGCTTTTACTCTTAGATATCTTAATAGCAAAACAAAATCTTTTCTTAAGGACCTTGAAACATTCTAGTATCTAGCACTCTAAGACTACCTACTCTTGTTAGATTTGATAATGGTAGACTTAATTTATTTTCATTTTCATTTTCATTTATTTTCTTATTTTTAAACTTAGGATTAGAGATTAGCATGATATTACAAAATGTCACATAAATGTTACAAGTCACTGTCACATAATTATACATCACACAGAAGGTTGTAGAAGGTTTCAGAATAATAAACTCATATTACATATTCTTTAAGATAGACTAGATTTAGTGTAGTATAGACTATTAGCCAAGTGTATACAAGATAGATATTTTGTACTTGGAACTTCATCAAGTTCTCTTATATTAATCCTAGTACAAGATTCTTCTTTTGACTTCACCTTATAATTCTTAAGTCATAATATTATTGATACTCTTACTCCAAGATTACCTAATATCAGATCTTCTCATTATTTTTCTTTACTCTTTATTTATTTTTGACCAAGAGCAATACTGCCCAAAGTTAAGAAGACAAAGCTGGACCTTAGGCTTAAAATGCTGATAACAGCTATTAAAAGATTGCTGTGAATGATAACAACCAGACCTAGACCATTATATGGATGTACTTATCATTTAATTGAATAGTATTGTTATAAAATACTTGTAAAATTTTGAGTAGTAGTTTTATGTTGCAGGTCTACTTATAACTATACAACTATAACTAATATGTGATACCAAGTTATGTAATGTGACAATTTGTGACTGTGACATATAACATCATACTAATCCTAATACTAGATTCCAAAATAAAAAATAAAAGGAAAATAAAATAAAAATAAGAAAGAATATAAAATAAAACAGAGTCTATTATTCACAATTCTAACAAGAATAGTAGTGATTCTTCAAATACTGTCTAGAGTAGAACAGTTTTCTTAGACCAAAATTATATATAGTTTTCTTAAAGCAGTAGTCAGTAGCAAAGATAGTTAGTAAATAATATAAGATAGAACTTAAAAAGAGCTCACTAACACTTATAAAGATTGAGTCAAGTTCGGATTATGGATTGAAGAGGAAACTAACATCAGTTCTGCTCTATATTCTTATATATCATTATCTCTTACACCTTTACCAATTAATTCACTCATACTTTATTACAATATAAGTCAACATAGCTCAATTAGTTTGAAGCAGATAGTCTAACAGCAATAAGAGTAGATAGTTGCCTTACAGATGCTAATAGCTCAAGTAAGACTAGGAAGAGTGGTGATAGTAGAAGCCTCTAGACCTAACACTGGGTTAAATATAGACATGGCCAAGCTACTAACATTCAGTAGGAAAGTAGGTATCACAAACTTCATTCAACTTGTATCTCTACAACTAGTGGACTAATTTTTACAAATTAAGTTGTCTAAAAAGCTCCAAATGAGGAGTATCTGTATATATATGGAATGTACAAAAGCAACAACAAACAACTGAGATATCAGGCCATCAGTAACTATAAAAGTTTTATTGGCTATTATCTTAGGAACAATCAAACAGATTTCCATGATCAAACTTGCATTGAAAAGTGTTGTAACAATCACTAGTCAAAATGACCAATAGACTACTAAGATAAACTTATTAACAAAGTATCTTATGGGAATCACAAGAAACTTGACAAGGAGGTCCTGATATATTTCTACACTATATATACTAGTATGCTAATGATAAATAACCCTATTTGTCAGACATGCAAAGCTTGGATGCTAGTTTCTTTATTTAAATCTCTTCCCTTTTCTCTTTTTTTCTTTTCATTTTTCTTACTTAGATTTAGGATCAGGGTTAGAGTGACATTATGGTCACCTGTCACATATATGTCACATCAAATGAAATGGTCACAGTAATGATCACAAGTTACAAGATTGTAGAGAAAGAGATAGAGGGTTTTAGAAGAATAACATTAGATAATATGTACAATACATGTCAACCTTAAGGCAAACACATGGTTGTTTAGGGTAGGCTAAAAAAGTAGTGGCATGGACCATGGTATTTAAGTATATAAGGTAGACAATCTTATACAGAGTTCTCTATCGAGTTTTCTTATGTTAATCTAATACAAGGTTCATTTGCTTGACCAACTCTAAGGTCTTGAGTTTGTAACACTATTCTAATGTTTATGTATCCACCATGAGTACATAATATATACACTATAGGGTAAATATACTGTTTACATACATCTAGATATCATTTTTCTAGTCTCTTCTTCCAGATTCTAGGCTTATAACATTGTTTCATGTAATGTGAATGCAGTTATATACTTCTTCTTCATCTAAGAAATAAAGGAAAAATAAAATAAAAAAAGGAGAAACCAAATCAAAGAAAATAAATAAAAATAAAATGAAATCAAAATAAAATATAAGTATAAGAGTTCAAGTATACTATGACTGAAAAAATTCATTAAATAGTTTCTAATGATATATTATACATCATATAAAGACTAGTATTTATAGAGATATAAGTATATTAATATAGTAACATAATTAGTTATTTTCTAGAATTAGCCTGATATCTGCTATAACAGATAACAACTCCACTAGATATAATTATTGATTATGTGATGAAATCAGCTTACATACAGACTATCACTATTTTATAAAAATACTCAACAATATCAATTTTTATTTTTTTATTATTGACATTTGTATTGATC
>Ga0157364_1000128_pt1 | contig 35334 bp, 26 predicted proteins | sample AttsexASBM2_FD_111476 | JGI IMG/M metagenome (GOLD analysis project Ga0157364, IMG submission 111476) | Fungus gardens microbial communities from leaf cutter ant in Ribeirão Preto, State of São Paulo, Brazil - Atta sexdens ASBM2 | ecosystem: Host-associated > Fungi > Mycelium > Unclassified ...
AAAAACGAATAAATAGAAATAATTTTAATATAGTATGCATAAGTAATATGCACAGTAGTATTTTGTATTAGTATTTTTAAAAATTGTTCATTAAAAAACAATATTGTAAATGAATGTGTTTAAATGTTTGAAAAAATACTTCTAAAAAATAAAGTATAAACTCATATCAGCCTCCGGATTATGTAAAACTTCAGGATTTTAATCCCACGCAATTCTTGTTTCGTCACATCAACAGTACATTTTACGCATATAAATTAATAAATGCAGATTGTCGTAATGTATCAATAACAATAGTAACTTTTTAAAATTCTATAAGGATCACGTATTTCGCTTACATGTTAAACGATTCTTCTAATTAAATTAAACATTTTTTTAACTTCTGAATTTAGAAAATTCGATCAAGTTTGATAAATATAAATAAATGAATAAATAATAATGAAAAATGAATAAATATTTCTGAAAACCATGTTTTATTATTACTCTTAATTACTATTAATTTTATTTTAGAACAGATGCATTATTTTTTTTTGAAATTATAATTAGAAAAACACAAGAATTGAATAAGATACTAAAATGAGGATAAAATTATTTAATATCAATTAAATTGATTTTTACACATGATTTTTTGCAACGCAACAATATAATACAGGGATACAAATATATAATATCAGGAACAGACGAACTAGCTTTTTCAATTTCGAAAAGACTAAGTCGTATCGCGCTTAATTGTTTCGGAAGACAGTCTTTCGCGGTTACTTACCACGTATTTCATCTTGACTCGAAAGATGTGTACCTCTTCAATAAGACAACGTGAATATGCGTCAGGGATACAAACGGGGTGATGGCAAACGTAGGGAGATAGTCGCAAACGAACGAGATCGACTGCGATCCCAAGAGAGGAAAGAAATCCCCTTTTATACTAACTCTCACTTTATCCCTACTCGAGAAGACGGGGCTTCGAAAGATGCTTCGTATGCTTTACGGCAAAGAGCCTACATATTTGCCAATAAACGCATGTGTGGGATAGTAGCTTCTTTCATATTAAGCGTTCGTGATGAGACCTGATATTCCGATATCAAGAAGCATCTTGATCCGATTATAACATTACCATATATGATCTTAATCTTGAAACTCTATCGCTTACCTTCCAATAATTATTATTATTTAATTTATTTTTTAATTATTATTATTTACAAAAACTTGTCGCTCTTAATTTTATCTATGATAAAATTAATTAAATCAGGTTTAAGTAAAATAATTAATGAATGTCTATTCATATATTGCCTCATAATCTAAAATATTACTTTATATACTTATTGTTTTACGAAAAAGTACTCATACGTAAACGTAATAAATTATATTTAATGTTTTTAATATTGAAATGCTAATAAAGTAAATTCAATTATTTTTTCGCGGAACATGTTGCAGGTGATTCGAAACTTTCATATAACTTCGCAGTTATTCTCATTTAGGTCTATATAGTTTCGCAGATTATGGAGTTTGAAACTTAGAAAAACAATGGATGAGGAACACACTCTAATATGCATACTTATATGCATCAGAATACGCGTATAAACAACCCACGATTTGTAGGCAGGGACTGTGCTTCCAATTAGCGCAATACACTTGTTTTTACGCGGTCTTCGGATTATTCCGGCTTTTCTTCTTTCCATTTTGTTAAGAAAATTAAAAAAATTCAATTCTTGCATCTTTTAATTAATAATTACGTTCCGCACAGAAGTTGTAAATAATGACCCGAGTGTCATTAGGTTAAAAATTAATGGAACTAATAATACTGTACTTATGGAAATATTTTTAATTCTAACAATTGCATGTGAGTCTGTGATGATTCGCATATTTATATATTAGAAAATAATTTATTTATGTTGATGAAAATAATTTATGTTAGAAAAGATAGAATCAATGCATCAAGAATTTCACTTTAGCATTTAATTGATTAAAATTTTGTTACGGAGATGAAAATTAGCGAAAGTAAAGCCGCAATTACATTAGTCATGTGCATAAATTAATAATTGGAAAAAGAAGCTATTCAATCCGAAAAATCATATGCACAATATACATTATCCAAGTTTTACGCTACGCAATTCTTGCGGAATTAATTTCTTAATAAAATAAATATTTAATCATCTATGGTAGGATTAGTGTGCCTTCCCTATATTCTATTGTCTGAAGGCGTGTAAGGAAGACATCCCGGGATTATTACGTAAACAGATAGATATGCTAAATACTTTCACGTAGAATCGGCGAGGAGCCGTTGACTTCCGATGCGATATGAAATTCGCATTCTTATCTAGAGACAAATTATGTACGTCCAATCGAACATGGGTCGATGCTGTAACATTACTTTTCACGTATAAAACTTAATGAGTTTGTCTCTCGTGTAAGATATACTACGGATAAATCGTCGGATCATTGATTATCACAGAATATCAATATAATCGTTATACATAATATTTCATGCCAGTTAGTAGCGATAATCGCCATTACACAGGTTACAATGTAACTTAATAAGGTATATCCTGGTAAAAAAATTTCGCTGAAATTATTTCACGTTTTGGAACATTTCAATGAAATTGAACTGAAATTTCTCCAAAAAGAAATTTTTTTTTAATGTTGAAATTTTATTGAAAAGTTCTAAAACGTATTCTAAAATGTGGAATAATTTCAGCAAAATTTTTCCAGGGATTATATACCACCTTAAATAAATTACCACCTTATTGTGTAATTATTGCTTCATTATGCAGTAAAAAAAAAGATTTTATACATTCCGATTGAAACGTGATTACGATAAGCGTAGAGGCGCGATATTATGAAATTGTTTTAACCGTTTACTGATCTTTCGTGGATTAATGTATTAAAAAGTTCTGGTACACAAAGACATTTTATCGAAACAATATACATAATCGGACATCACAAACGTTTGCATTTGTATATGCTCGCGTGAGTTTGATAAAATATTTGTAAGAGAAATACATATGTTAAGCTATTAAGATTATTATCATTTTGTACACACCTTACTTATTCTCTATTCATAATGCAGGGCAAGGTTGCTGCGACGGCACTAAAATGTAATAACAATGTAATTATATATGTCATCATATCATTCGATATAAAAAAGATAATATTAAGATGAAAAATTTTTTAAAGATTTACTTTCGTGGGTGTTAACAGAGGAGTAAGAAGCGGAACAAGGATTCAGGGGGACGAGTGTTCCAGGTGGCATATAACTGTCAAAAAGATATTGATACATAAATTTAAAAATTATAAATTTACAAGATATGTAAAAGTATACAGCATGAGATAATAAAATTTTAAATCGCTAAATAATCAAATAAAGAGCGAATTTTGAACCTTAGGTTGTACGTGGTATTATCCTCCATAGGATTGACAGGTGAATAATAGGGCACAGCTTTAGCCCATGATTTCTCGATTTGATTCGTTGGCTCTACCGGCTGATAACTCAATTTCATCGTAGTCTCGGATTCCATCGCAATATCGGATGGCTGGTACTTATGTATAGGCGCGTACGATTGAATAGGCAGTAAGCATTCGTGATCATTCGGTATATAAGACAATTTATGAATCGTGCAGGCTGCAATGATTATATGTTAGTAATAAAAAAAAAACCACAAACAAAGTAGTCGAGCAATGTCTAAGATTTTTTCTTTTTTTAAATGACGCGCTTTTTCGTCTTTGATGAATAGTAGAAATAGTACTATACTTTCTCCGATAAATACGATTATAAAATGTCAGATACATAAATTACTGCAATTATAATATTTTATATATGTGTCGTTAAACACTTACATTCCAGTGGCAAGGATGAGAAAGTAAAATTGTTCTCAGGTCGAAACTCTGTCGGTCGCATCATGCGCTTCCAAGTGTAATCGTGCTTTTGTGTAGTCTCACCTTGCATTGCTCCTTTGCCCAACAATTGTGTTTCACATGGCATGATGGACGTTTCCGGTTTAAAGCACCAGTTGCCTAGAAAACTCAACTGCAACGATACGAGATTAATGAAATTTTGAGTTTTCAAAATTTCGAGTTGAAAAATTTTGATTTAAATTTAAATCTATTAATTAAAAAGTGATCATGCAATTTAAACTATAAAAATTTCTGTAATTAATAGTAGTTAATAGTCACGTCTCAAACATGATTTGATGTTGAAACAATGATGCTGGCAAATGTTTTCAATCTTTAAGGGAATAATCACTCAATTATCTCAATTCGCTACAATGATGTGATATGACTTGATAGAATTAATAAGGATTATCGAATCAATCTGCGAGACGATGCATCGATTATTAAGTAATTTTAAGAAAATTATCTCGTAATCGCCACATAATAATAAACTCGAGAACATAACTATCACCCCGAATTAATGCATCATCCTCAAATTAAATTTATCGTGAAAGTACAATTCAGCATTTGCTAACCCGATTGACGGTATCGTGGGAGAGTGGGCACGGAGAGAAAATCATATTGCCAGGCTGATGAATGGGATCCGGTGGTTTGTCACCGCTATATCCGAAATAACTGAGTCGGTACGTGGTGTTGTCGTCAAAGCAACAGCCGGCGTTCAGCAAGTTTTTATTTTCATTTTGAAGAAAAGGTTCCGGTGGCTTCTCATCACAGTTAGGCCAATAACTTAATTTGTAGGTCGTGCATCCATCCATCGACGTCACTGGGCGATGATAATCTCTCTTTTGTTTCCACGATTGCTCCTTTTATAAAAGCAAATAATTATTTATATTTAATATTTATATATAATAAATATTTATAAAAAAGGGAATTATTTTTTACTAAAGTCAATAAATTAATATAAACTAATATAATTTAGAAAATATTAAATATAAAATATTTATTATTTAAATATTAAATATAAAATATCTAAAAAAATTCTTTAAAATACAATTATATTTCAAAAAATACAAAATTATATATTTGAAATAAATTATAATAAATTAAAAAATTAATTAAATAAAATAAGTTTTAGAATTGCTTTCTAAAACTTACTTTTACAGAAACCTCGTTTGGCCAGTAGCTAAGTTTATATGTTGTGTAATCTTCCATCGGTATATCCGATTTAATATATTTTCTAACGGGCGCATAAGATTGTACCGGAAGCAAGCAGGAGGAGTTATAATAGCTCAAGCGATATGTCGTATCATCTGTCAAGATAAATGTTATTAATTAATTAATTAAATAATTTTATGTAATTTTAAATAATTAATTAAATTATATATTCATTTTTTTCTTCTTCTCTTAGGCCTTTGGCTTGTGTTACACCTCTCTCATACGCTTGTGATGCACAGAGTTGTTTATTCAATTACCATAAGCAAACCTACAATTTAAATTTACAATTTGCCGGTTTCAAATTTTTCGACAAGTGTTTCTACGTACAAGAACTCTCGAAAATGCCTTTTTCGAGAGAAGACAAAAATCATAAATATTTTGATTCCTATCAAATCCTGGGATCTCTGATATGATAGACCAGTATTCTATCTGCCATGCTATGTTCACGCTCTGATCTTTATGTATTTTGTTTTTCATAATTAAGATTATAATAAATATTTTTCTCTAACAATGAGAAAAAAGTTAAAGTTACAGTAAATAGATATTTATATCTAGCAATGTATGTGCGCGCGCGCGCGCACGCGCGCGCGTGTGTGTGTGTGTGTGTGTGTGTGGATTACCAGATAAAGCAGCACATGGAGGATATAAATTATTTTCTATCTTGATGACCTCAGGACGTGTCATGCTTTTCCATGAATAATCATGTTTGTGCGTCGTGACATCTTCCATCGGGCCTCTACCCAGCCACTGCTTATCACAGGGTATCATTGGAGGATCTGTTTTTACGCACCAATTGCCAAAATAGCTCGTCTGGAAGAATAATCAGATTCTAGTCAACGTTATTTTAAAAGTAAAATATTCATCATACTTTATGCGTCGTTTCATCAGACATTGGTGCATCACTGCATGTTAAATTATCTTCAGGACGAATGGGTTCAACAATGGTACCAAGTCCATCCCAATAAGAAAGACGATACGTGGAATTTTTATCCATCGATATGTTTGATTTCCAATAATACTAAAAAGGAAATTATAATAGAAACACTTTAACAGCAACAAATGAAAAAAAGATATTTTTTTATAATTAACTTTATAATTAATTTTATTGTAATATACGTTAATCAAAAAATTATAATAACTGTTAGAATACTCTTCATCAAATTTTTTTTAATCTACTTACGCGAATAGGTGCAAAAGATTTTGGTACTTCCGGCTGGATATATTTCTGTAAAAATTTTTTGTTCACTCTTTAATTTAAACAAATCAATACGTGCAACAACAAATAAATAAATATAAAATTAAATACAAGTGAACATTAAAATATATCACTCACGTAACATGTGGATTGCGGTAAACAACAGCAGCAACAGTTGCAACATTCATCATGGCCCAGCTAAAATGTATTTATATTTCAGAAAAAGCAAATATAAATCGAAAAATAAATAGAACAACAAATACAATTGTGTTTAATAATCTTTTTTTTTGAGTATCATCAAAGCTTACCCGAAGTTTATTTTTTGCTTCAATAATCGATTGCTGCGGTGTTGGTTTAGATCTACAATGATAAATTAGTCAATATTTATTTTAAAGAGACACGTGATGAGATTTGAATATAAAAAAATATGCTTAATATCAAAATCAAATATCGACAAGTTATGGCGATGTCAGCTCACGGTTCAGAGGAACAGATCTCCATGATTCTTGAAACAATTTGTTGACGCCGGTATCTCACTTCGAATATATCACAAAAATATAGAAGGGAAATTTAGTTAAATATAATTTTTAAACGTTTTGTATAGTAACAAAAAAAAGTAAAATGATCGAGTTGAGTGATGTTGTTCATTATTACTTCGAGATATTGATATTAAGATTTTTTAATTTATAAAGAGCAGATAAATTCGTTTTATTAAAATTTATTTTTTTTTAACTTACATTTTAGATTTAAACAAAATTAAAATCGTTTTAAAAAATAGAAAACATATGCCAAACACATAAATAAAATGCAAATATTACATATATTCTTTCTAAAATGAAAAATTAATTTTTGTATTATATATTAATAATTTAATTTTCATATATATATATATATATATAAAATAAACGGTTTAAACATGATTATTTAAAAAAGTAACTTAAAAAGAAAAATTAATATAAAATGAATGTATATTAACCAAGTGTCTCATTAACTAATAAAACTAAGTTACTAACCTTGAAAAAGCTTAATTGTAAAAAAATCTATTAATTTTTTCAAGGAGAGGCTTAGAAATGGTCTTCATTGATTTCAATAAAACTTGATAGGATTATAAAATGTGTTTCCCTATATAATTATTTGGACATAGAGCGTAGACGTAGAGCGTCAACCATTTCCGAAATATTTCAATATTCAATCTGATAGTGGCAGTTTTCCTTTATAGTTTATTAAGATGTTTATATGTTATGTCCAAACTCTGGTCATATGAATTGATTTAGAGAAGAAAGGAATGAGAAGGAATAATGGAAGGATGCTAGAGAGATCTTTGTCTCGCATGCATCCGTGTGAAAGAGGATGGAGCAAGTCGAACGTATTTAGATAACTTCGAAATATGGATGAATATCTCGAAAGGACGCTATGATTTCAGAAGTGGCCGATCACTGCGAGAATTACAAAAGTTAAAAAAAAAGGACAAAATTATTTCTAAACCATTCTCATGTTTTGTCCTCATGTTAAACCATCCTCCTAAGAAAAGAGGAATAAACTCGAGGATTTGATTGATAAAAGAAAGAATGATAATATATTATATTAATGAAAGAAAAAGGAACAAAGTTTGCGGCATAAACAAAGAGAAAGGATCTATCAAATATACAGAATCTATCAAATATATTGGAGATGTATAGGAAAGGAGCGAGCATGATAATCTATCGAACTCGAAGGAAGGGGATAGATGAAAGTAACGTTAACAGAGAATAATGCAAAGGCTGAAAGGGGAATTGATTAAAAGGAAATAAACAAGAAATCGAGGTGATCGAACAGGTTATACAGTAGAAAGACCTACGTCCGGACACTTACACATGAAAAGAAACAACATAACAGAAAACGTATTTTTCAGCAAATAATGCACATTGACAAGTTATTTTTCAAAGTGACTTGTGACTTTCTCAACTTTAGCGCTTAATTATTGTTACAGTTATAAAAAATTGCAACATCATTATCAAATTGTTGTAAAAAGTAACGGTAAAAGAAACAGCGCATGCATTGTTTCCATTTCTTGAATATAAATTACATTTTCAAATATAAAGTCAAAATCTTTTAAAATGTATCTCAAATGATATTGTTAAACGATATTATTACGTATGACATTATTATTTTGATAATTTACATAAAATAGAATATATAATTTTATTTACTTTCGGTTATGAGCTTGTGGATCATGAATTACGCATCACTTAATTATAAATAATTGGTTAAAAAATTTCTTAAAAATTAAAATTTTTTAGTTTTAGGAATTTTTAAAAATATATAGCAATATATGTAAAAAATACATTTAGTATTTATTAATTAAATTGTACAATTGCTACCTTGCCCTAAATCATGTAAAAAACCAAATAGACAGTTACTTTATTACTTTATTACTTTATGACTTTATTAGCAAGATATCAGCCATTGTGATTTAGTGGTATAAGAACTATGTGATTCATTAAAAAAACACTGAAACGAATGATTAAACGCGAGAATAGTCTTAATATCTAACCTAGCCTAATTTGATTTACGCGCGCACGATTTAGATATTGTGTACTTAATTAAGTGTTATTCCATTCGGAGCGAAGAATTATTAGCTTTTTTTACTTCGGTACAATACAACTTACTGATACATTACTCAAAAGATATCTATAAAAATAACAAGAGGAGAAAACTGATGAAAACTGACTAAACAACCGAACGGGTTTAAGTTAGTGTAAGACCAAATCTTTGCGTTATTTCCGGAGAATGAGTGGTTGCGACCGCAAGTAAAAGTGGTATGTCCGCTGCATCGAGATCTAAAGCGTTCATCAAGCTATTCACATTGGCATCAGACTCTTCCATAGACATCATCATTTCCGCCAAGGCTTCGCTTCTTAACCATAATTCTCTCAGTTTAGCCTCCAAAATCGCTATGCACTAAAACATTAGTTTGACAGATTTACTTATTTATAAAAAATAATTTACAAAGAATAAAATTTGTTTAAGAAAAAGAAGGAGAAAGAAAGAGATTTAAATTGAATTGAAAATTGACAAAAAACTCACATGGATAGGAGAGTGATATTTTCGCCATACATAGGCAAAGGATTCCAACATGTTCGATACCAGACGTGACATTCCGACCGGTAGTGGAGGACTTTGCCAAGGCGTATTATTTGATAAGATTCCGACATGCCATGTGTCCAAGTCGGCTAGTACGCAGAGTGCTTCTGCAACCGGTTGATCGATCGTTGGAAATCGAGCGCTAGCCATAACTTCTTCACGCATACACGACCACCACTTTTCTTCTGATTCAATTTCGGAATTATCCTTTTCATCTTCTGATAGCTTTTTCCTTTTTCTCCTCTTCTTTCTCTTAGTTATACCTTGTAGCACCAAACCCCACGTATAACCTGTATTTAGAATATTAGTCTCGTCATTTATAGTCTTATTTCGCATAAGAGTTTTCGTAAAGCCCATTTCTCTAATTAATCCAGTTTTGACCTGTGAAATTTTCCTTGATCTGTAACAAAAAATAGTTATATTAAATCTAAGTGAAAATGAAAATAAAAACAAAAATAACAAAATAACAAAATTATTTCGATATAAATCTCCCAATGAAGTGATGGCATTAAGATAGAAGACTTCTGTTTTGTATCTTAATTCTGTTAGTTAATTCAGATAACTATATCTGAAATTCAAAGATCTAGAGTAAATTTTAAGTAAATTTTTAATTTCATAACTTTAAAAAATTAATAAAGACTTCATTTTAATAGATGTTATATTGTATTTCGACAATACACTGACTGTGGCATTGGTAACTCCACGACGCTGTTGGCTTCCATCAAAGCCTCAAGGCTGTTGGATCGCGACAGTCTCATGGTTCTACTACCTTCGGAACTTCCACACGTACGTAATACCTCCGTCGCATTCGTCGGCGTTTCCAACACTTGTTTGCTGCTGTCATAATCTTGCGAGGCAGCGTATCCTTGACCATTGCATTTCAAACAAAAGCCTATGGACCTCGCACCCATACTAGACGTTGCTTCCGGAGGAGGCTGCATGCTCTTCGACGATTCAGGGAAGTTTCTCTGGATGATCTTTCTCAATACACCCTCCGGAAGTTGTGCAGATGTACTAGGCAGTCTCGTAAAGGTATAAGAACACTGACAATTGTTATTAAGACGCGGTCTTAACGGTAACTTCGCGGGTTTGTCTTCCCCACCGAGAGTAAAGAAGATTTGCGATTCCTTAAATTCGTCACTAAATCCATCGTTTGTATCAAGCGATAATTCAGGTCTGCTGTAGAATATTTTCAGTGGATCCACATTATTCAGCTGTTGATGCAGCTCAGTCTTTCCAGTCGCGAGACTCTCTTCAGTATCGTGCACACCCAACTTCTTCTCGAAACCTCGCAAAGGAAACTGCAGGAAATCTTGCGGCTGATATCCCTTTGACGTGACATCCTCCTGCGATCCAATCTCGCTAACAATTATTTTCACTTCGTTCGACACTTTGAAATTTTTCTCGCTATTCTTAGATCGATCCTCCTGCATCGGCTCGTATTTCTCGCTTTTCTGATTTTCGCGTAATAAAAATTCCTTCGTTAGAAACTTAAGATCTAGCAGAGCCTCGGTCGATTTCATCATGAGCGTGTCAAGGCCGGATTTCATGGTATCGCTACGCTTCAGAGGACTGACTGATCGCGAGAGCCTCGGTCGTTCCGCAGGATACCGTGCAGTGCATTGTGCGTTAATATTGTCGGTTCCGGTTTCGAACGATTGTGTCGACTTACGCGATGGTAAAACGCGCGACTCGCACCTGCGAATCAAGGCGTTTCGATCGTTGAACACGCACGTCGATCTTTTGTTACTAAATAGATACGGTCGTTTATTGCGAGCCTGTTCCAGCATATTCGTCGCTATCTGCACATCTTGTTGCGATGTGCAGCGATATTCCTGGTATTTTCGTATCGTCCCACTGCGAATAAAATAAGATAGGAACGACAAAACGGAATTAATCAAATCACTTTTTCGAGGATCGCCTGCAATTACGGTATGCGCTACTTTCACAGGATTGCCTAGTGCGCCGTACAGGTCGCCAAGTTGTGCCCACAATGGATTACAAGAGTACCAGCTACCTAATTTCTCGATCTAAAAATAGAGATAAATTATAATGTTGATTTCAATGAATTCTCGTATAAAGTAAATAATATTAGCAACTATATATTGACATATTGAAGATTTCTGTTGGAAACGAACTTCTTTTTTCCCAATTACGATTTTAAAAATATTGAGAAAATTGCGATGTAATTGTAATTGCGATGTGATAATCATAATCCAGAAAGTCATCTGAAGGAGCATTTTTCTTGAACGGTAAAATAAAAAACGGTAAAATAAAAAGGATAAAAATTCGTTTTGATATCTCACTTAATTTGCATTATAAGTGCAGTGTTAAAGTGTTGATAATTTATTATAATGTTTTAAGAACCAAATTGTAAAATCTAGATATGCGTGCCTTCACAAAAAAAGAAACCGAAAAGATCTCATTATGAAATATTATTTCTGTAAGACGAAATATAATTTTGATTACATTTATGCCGTAAGTAAATAACAGATTATTTTATTTGTTATAATTATATATTTTTAAGAGCGAAATTGCAAGATCTGACTCTTTAGAAGGTTTCACAGCTTCATAAGATATAAGTCAAAAATAACTTTCACGACAAAATACTTCTTTTTTCTATAAGACAATATACAATAGATAGAGTACAAATATGTATCTGTAAAATTTTTGAAAGATTTTATTAATTTTATTCTACTCATAATATAACGACATTTTAATCCAATACATACAATTTCTGTATTGATTTCAAGATTATTCTCAGTTTTGCAATTATTTTTTTAACTCACCATGTGCCGATCATGAGGGGATAACACAGTGTACACCCAACCGAGGTGATACGTTAATACGGCAGTTACTACAGTGCTTAGAAAGCTAAAAGAAAAACACTAAAATAAATATCGGAACGTTCACTCAATCCGTGATCTACACTTCTACACTCACAAATTTGTCGATTTTGTATCGAGCTCGTCGAACAATTGACACATTTGTTGCAAATTGCGATACAAAGTATTTGTCTTCTCATTCACTGTCACGGAATTAAGTAGAATGTCGTGCCACAACAGAGGTGTGCGTGTGTTAGCGTCGACATCAAGTAGTACATGCAACAGCGAAATGACAAATCGAGACGTCGCCTTGCACATTCTATCAGTCAATTGCATCCTCTTATAGTTGAAACCATTAATGTTGCTTGTCTCGATGCAAAAATATCGTAACCGATCTAGCATCCCTTCTAAGAAAGCCATGTGTTCTAAAAGCCGCATTTTTATCTGGCTACAAATTATAAATAATTTCACCTTCATAAAATTATCAATTTTTTGGAGGTGTATGTATGTATATGTATATGTATATATATATATATATATATATATATATATATATATATATATATATATATATATATATTTATATTTATATTTATATAATATTTTGCATTAAAAAGACAAAAAGTCTTATTTTACATTATATAAATAAATGAGATCAATTTGATTGATTTGTTTTAATAAACAATTGTAATTTTAACTTGAAGCCAAACACAAGTCTAGACGTGAATATGTGTGTGAAATTTCTGATAAAATATTACTTAATTTTTTAATTTTTAAACATTACTCGATTTTTTAATTTTTTTTTTCGCTTTTGCAGTATATTTTGCCTCTTTATATGCTTATATCAGCGAAATTATATTTAAAATCATTATGCTTATATTCAAATAACGTTTTTTAAATTTCAATACAAAAAAAACACAAGATAATTTTATACCTTTCATGACCCTGAGCCAATCGCACTAACATTGTCAAACCTAGCCTGGTTTTGTGTCGTTTCGCGTGTCCGTCATGCCCGTCACTTCCGTTCTCGTTCCAATGCTGCATCCCGAAAGCATCATCGGAGTCCGCTCGACCGAGAGAAGTCGAAACCGCTCTTAACCATCTTCTGCGCAAACTGCTGAGACTGCCGAGTCCGGATGATCCGTTACTCTCCAATGATTGCGAACCTAGATCAGCATCGCGTAAGCTACGATGCACTTCCGACAATCAATCATTCTAATCGTTGGCATAAACTTACTGCCTGTCGGCGGAGCTATGTCTATGTCCCAACCGCTGCCAATACTTGAGCACGTCGAACTCTTTCGCGGACCCACGTGCGAATCGTTACTTGACAAATTGCCAGAATTCGGCCGGGACTCTGCAATAGAAACCTAATCAGGATTTATTCTGACGCTTTGAGAACTCTTCCAAGAGATATTTATCATATTTGATTTCATTATACTGTAGAACAAAATTCAATCTTTTTTGCTACACAAGTGTGAATAGTCATTTCCACTGTATTTTTGTCTGCTAAACACATTGGCAAAAATTAGCATATCAAAATTTTAAGAAAAATGACGTCAAAAGGGATTACATTTTTAACTTCTTTCACATTTCTTTCCATTTTTTTCGAACTTTGACGTGATAGCCAACTTTTGCCAATAAATTCATATTCAGTATGCAAAAATACATCGAAAATGAAACTATTCATGATGTTACAAAATGATTCCTCAGTGTTATTTTAATTGTCACATCTAAAATTAAATACATTATTGTAAAAAAGAAAATTTATAATATAAACCCAAATATTTTTTCATAAAAAATTAATTTTTCTTATAAGATGTATTTAATAAAAATTTTTTAATAAAGATTTTCGAGAATCTGTTAAAAAGTTATTAACAAAAAGAGTTAATTTTTACTATACGAAAATAACAATATCGTCAATATACTTACGAAATGATCGCATACCAGTATTGCTGGAAGTAGAATCCATGTGTGTGGACCGTCCTAATCCTTCATCCAAGACTTTTTCACTGTAGTATAATAAAATTAATCAACAGTAGAAAAGATCATTGAAGAAATAGTTTACCTTGTCTTGCACATGCCATGTTCTGTTGCAGGAAAAATTTTCGTACACATGATGCACGGAGGAGAATTCATCGAGTGAACCTTTAAATCAAATATATCAATGATATTAAAATACATTTGTATAGATATTTCCGAAAATAAAATTTTAAGAATGATTATTTTAGACTCGTACTTTAAATAATGATCCTCTGTACGTCATTGCCACGGTGCCAAACACCATTTCGCTTAGGAGACTCACGTCATCTTCGACAGTTTTATCTCGCTGAAAATTTTAGACATTTCGTTAACATAATATTTGTGAATGAGTGTCGATTAAGGCTGTGTTCCGATATACATTGCCAACACTGGCAATAAAGAATTGTTCCGTTATTAGCGTGCTGCAGCATCTAGTTCCACTTCATCAATGACATCGTAAATAATAGCCATATATCTATATTGCCACTGCGACTACTGTAGCTCTCGAATCGAGGTAAGCCAGTTACAATGGTTACAGTGCAATTTGATATCGAATAAAGAAGCGCAAAAAATATTTATTAGAGCTAGAAACAAACCAGTTCTTCGAAAGAACTACTGCTGCTACTTTTTTGTTCAAAATCTCTAATGCTATTATTAGGCATATTGACTACAGAAATGCATCGTAAAATTATCAGATACCGGATATTAGATATTTGGTCAAAGAAAAGAATGTGTGACACTAGATATTCGGTCGGATATCCGGGGGCAATTATCCAGCTGGATATTTTCCGGATATCCAATACAAATTCCCCATAATTCTAAAAGAAAAAGAGAAAGCAAGGGAAAAATAGCGATAGTAATTAATCGGCCGTGAAAGGATTGTTTGTAATACAGTTTCAACACTGATGTTAATTAAAATTTATTAATTTATTAAATTTGTCATGGACAACATTTCAGTATTTTCCAGTAATAATCTATTTCGATTATCAATATAAACTATCATAATTATGCAAAATCATACTACGCAAGATTAGAAAAAAATAGAATTCTAGCATCAATGACGCCAATTTTCAGTATATAAAATTTCAGCCGGTTATATATTGCCAAATGTTAATAATATCCAGATAGTATAAAATACTGGATATTTTTCGGATATCCGGTGTATTCCTACATTGACATTTTGATTTAATGCATTTATTCTTATAATAAATACGATGTCTGTAGAAGCATACATATTGTAACAAAAAAATTGTAAAATTTAAGTAATTGTAAATTTAAATTGTAAATTTAATTACTATTATTATTATTATTATTATTATTGTTGTTGTTATTGTTATTATTATTATATGATGTTAGATATTATTTAATTAAATTTATGTTTATAATCCATTTAATAAATATAATAATTCGATTTAATGGTTTGATTTGATGGCTTGATTTATTAATATGCAAAACTCGATGATTACCTCGAAATCGTGAGCAGTCCTCATAAAGGGCATCTCGCATTTTTCCTCTGCATTGTTGTTCATCGCAGTGCACACAGTTTCGTTTTTACTTCGGTGTTTCTGGACTGTCATCGAATCAAACAGAAGTTTTCTACCGCGCCATTCGCATTCTCGAAATAGCAAAATTCGCACTTGATTCGCTCCAACTTGCAATACGGAATTCCTGTAATAAACTTGATAGAATGCATCGTTTCATTTAAAAGCTTTTTTAGTATACAAGATGTTTAAAAAATAATAAAATAAAAATAAAGTAATAATTACAAATTCTTTCACATCTGACTTCTTAAAAAATACATCTAATTTACGTCTAAAAGTTTTGAATTATTAAATATAAAAATTGAATTAAAGCAATGAATTATAAATACTGAAAAATACTGAACGAAAGAATAAAGTATTTTTTAATAAATTTATTATTTAATAAATTTGTTACAAAATTTTTAGGCCCGCTAAATACAAAAAACATTTTAGAATAAAATATGGCGAACTTTTAATATGGTGAATGCAGAAAGTAAAATGTTACTTTAAAATGTTAATTTAAATTCTAGTGCAAGTCTAAATTAATTTTCAGGATCATAATTTTTATATTATTTATTTTATTACTATTTTATTATTTATTTTATTACTATTTTATTTATTATTATCTTGAGTAAAATTATTAATTTAAATAATAATTTGTACAGGCTACTTATATAAAATTAAAATAAAGAAAAATAATGATCAAATAATTTAATGTAAGCTGGAGTAAGTCAATATATGTTGTACAGCATAAAAATTGATTCAACTTGCATGAAAAAGAAAAAAGTTTGATGAAGCTTTTATGATATCTCCCCCTCAAATGGAGAAGCTTCGAAACGTTTCATCGACGCGCGATCGCTTCTCGACGTTGCGTTGGTAAAACAGCCGCAGACGCGGCGGTGAGAACGAAGCCAAGTAATCACAATGAAGTAGGTTAGGGAAACAGCCTTAAGCGTCAATCTTTATTATAAAATTCCAAGCTTTCGATAAGGCCCCTGATGAATTCAACGCCATTACAATTTTTCTTTCATCATCCTGGCGATACAAAGAGAAATGTATTTCATTCCGCTTTCTTCCCAAAGCGTGAAATTCTGCCTTTATCTCTGGCGCCAATACAGAATAGTAATGCGATTTATGCGATTGACAAAAGATCGATATGATAGGTGCATAGCGATAACAATGAACGGATGCTGGGCGAGCCATTTCGGAGGAGGGATCCACACGAGCGATACGGAACGAAAACGAAGTCCGAAATGGAACAGCGCAATCTCGCTTGCTCACCTATCATTTCCAGTTGTTCGTGCACTGGACACTAAGCTCTCGACGGCACTCTCGCGCGGACTGCTCTTCCTCGCAGGTAGTAGTTTATCGAGCAACGGCATTATAAAGCCACGGCCCGCCGTCTATATTAATTATCGCATCGTCTCGCGGAGCAAATCTGCATCTATCATGTCACGCGGAACTGCACCATACATGTTCGCGCGGGTTAAGTCTCTTACTGTAAATAAAGTCACGTGCGGAGGAGTCATATGATTGCCCGAGATAATAGCTCAGCTCTGGGGCGGATAGCACGATCGAGGCCGCTTTTTGGCCGCAACTTGATGGAATGTCCTCCTGTCAAGAGCCTTTCAAATCAAGCTCGTTATCCATACAGAGAGTTTTTACCAGGATTTTCCCCAATAACCGTCATATGACATTTTTTCCTCCATACGTATAGATTTTTCCAAAGAGAATTGTAAGTCTTATGAGAATTCATGGACTACCGACCGACAACTTTTATTGAATCATCAGTAGATCCCGTAAGATGGAGTTAGATATCTCGTTACATTGCGCCATTGCCAAAGTAAGCGGTCTCTTCGAAATCTTTGAAATCATGACAGATCCGCTGATATATCTATATCGATATATTCGTGTTGCGTATTTAAAGGTCTATGCTTTCTCCGCTCCAAATCTTTCTCACTTCACTTTTAAATTGGTGCAATAAGTTAGAGTGATAACAGATATAGTTTGTTTGTTTTGTATTAATTCAGAACTAGTTTAGAACTCTTCAAAAAAGAATAGAATATCTTTAAGATTCAATGATATTAGTATCAGTTATTATTTTGGTCTATAATGTCAGAAGGGAAGATTCCTGCAAATTATCTACGTAATTATCTATAAATGATATTTCATTAACAAAATTCTTTTAATTTTTAATAATACAGGCATCAATATTTTTAGAATAAAAAGAGTATCGAGCCAATTGATTTAATATAATATAAATTAAATGTGTATATACAATTAAAATAGCTACATTTTCAAATCGTGTTTTATTTTGTAAACATCATCTATATAATGTTTGCATTCGAATATTCTCATAGCAAATACAGGTTGTGTATGCAAGTCTCAAAATAATAATTCAATTATTATATGATTATATTTATTGCAATGAAATAATTAGTTATAGAAGAGATAATTTTTGAGTTTTCTTTCTTAATACTTTCTTATAGAGATCGATGTCGAAAAACATACGAATATCACGTCAAAAATGCATATGAAATAACGCGCAAATATCTGCAAAATCACATTTCACATATGAATTTCAATCGATCCGTTTCATCATTCACGCCACGTCGAAATGGAACGACGTTGTTGACATTTCTGCGCATTTTGTTGGCCAATATGAGGCGATGAACGTACTCGGCATTCTCAACATCCGTATGAGATACCTCGAAGGCTTTCTTAATATAGTTCTTATTGGTCAACGACAAATAAACTGGAAACTCGATGTTGAACCTCAATATTAGATCACCCTTTTGCTTTGGATTTGCGAGAAATGGCATTCCCTCACCCGGCACACATTTGGTGTAATCTGGTCTAAGGTAAGATGTAATATGTAAAAGGTAAAAATAAAGTAAAAATTTAGATAACATTCATAAAGTTGTCTTTAATTCTGTAAATTAAAAAAAAAAGAATTAATCGCGAAATTGAATAATATTAAATAAGTATTAATGAAATCTGTGATGATTTTGAGTAATCTCTTTTATATGAAAGAAATTATTCGAAACCTTTTGGAAATTTAGGACAAATTAAAATAAAAGATAATGCAATATAATGTAATCGAGAAAAAAAGAGAGAAATGGAAGAGACATGACGCAATTTTATAACAGCTTTTCGTACGTAACGATCGACGTTATTGGAATCCGAAGAATTCTGTCATCGATGGTGTTAAGCGTAATCACTGTTCCGGTCAGCGCCTCCTTCAGAAAGATATCGATCGTCGTATGCAAGTCCGAGCCCTCTCGCCGGAACGTTTCGTGAGGGCGATCCTCCGTGACGAAGATAACGTCCGCTACGCTGACAGTGTCTTGGACTTAGTGAAGATATCACCTCATCTTGTGTGCGTTACAATTAATCTTTAACCTTTATTCTACGGAACTCGCATTTTTACATGACGATAGTCACGTCGTAAATTGATCAGTCGCCTCATCTTTGATTGTATCATCAATTACGCGAATCTATTTCATTGTAACTTTATATTATTATTTATCACTATCTTATTAATTTATTGTAAAAAGAAATACGTTAAATGGAAAATATGTCTAATTATTTTTTGCTTTATGAAAGGATAAAATTTATAATACAAGAGTTAAACTTTTAATTTGAACTCTGAAGAATATGGTAACTTTTTTTAAATATAAGAAACCGTTTGCTTTTACGATTAGTATAAAAATAGAATATGATTAAAAAAACTCGAGAGAGACAGTTACAAAGAAAATGTTTTATTATCTGTTTTTTATTATCGCAATCATATCGTAATACTTTAGCGTGGTTATATAAGCTAAGTTAAAAAAAAATCAAGAAGGCAATGGAAGAACTTATACTTACCAGGTATCTTTATAGGACTTTGATCACCCTCTTCTGGAAATACTATTTTGGTACCTGCTGGGATTCCCGGCTTAATGGGTATCGTCAAGATCTTCTCCATCGACGACGTCATCGACTTATCGTCATCAAGTAAAACCAACTTTTGGATCTTCATTTTCTTTATTCCGCCAAAAAATATCTACGACGAATAGTTTTCACTATCCGATCATACGCTAATTATTTTATCTTTCTTACAAGATTTTTATACATTAAACCATATGAAAAGAATATAATTCATGTTTAATTTAATTCCCAGTAAACGAGAATGGATTCAAATGGATTGAAATTTATATTCGAATGCATACTTTAAATAGCGAATACTTTTTTTTGGATTTAATTGGATTCAATTGGATTTAATTAGATTTAATTGGATGCAATTGAATTGAAAAACTTGCATTTCAATTGGATGCATTTCCTATTCAAAATTTTGAATTGAACAATATTCACAATGTATTTTCGTGAACAGAAAAAGCTAATATTATTTTTAGATTGAAAGGCATAGAGATATACTCCATGCAATTCCTATAAATGAATAAAAATGCATTCAGGATTGAAAAGCATTCACTTTAACATTCGTAAATCAATATTTCTGAAAATCTGAATCCATTTCAATTCATTTCAATCCATTCTCGTTTGCTGGATTTTTATCATTTTATACAAAATCTTGAAATCAAAACTTAAAATCAAAATTTCAATCAAATGATCGAGATTTGATATTGTTAATAAAATCATACAAAGAGAAAAAACAGTCTCTGTAAATATAATTTGCAATTTTTTAATAATTTTGTCTTAAAGAAATATACAAAAAAATAGAAAAATATCTATAGTATGTATTTATGTTCACATAATACAATAAATAGAATTGAAAGCCGGAGCAAAAACAAAAATTTATAAACATGGATTTCTTACTTCCCAGAGAGTTAAAAATAGGGTTTTAATCAAGGATTCCTCTTTCCGTTTTATACCCTGACCCTCGGGAAATTCAAGTAGAGGTTGAGGTTCTGTTAGAATATTTAGAAGAGCGTCGTACGGATTTTCAGTCGCAAAGAATTCTCTAATGATAAAACTCGCGATGAGAACATTAAAACTCTTAGAATACTGAAAGCTTAATTTTAGGTGTGAAGTTTATCGAATATTTACAATGAATATTTATTTTGAAAAATAAATATCTATTCTCCTCTGAGAAAAAGTAAGCTATAAATATACATATATCTCATTTTGTGCGTGCGTGTGTGTGTGTGTGTGTGTGTGTGTGTGTGTGTATGTGTGTGTGTGTGTGTGTGTGGGATGCTATTATTAAATTCCAGAATACATAAATTGAGAGAGAGAGAGCTGAATGGTTCTACCTAAAGGTTCGCATCGGCTCGCCATGATAAACGTAAGGTTTCACGAATCTTTCTGGTCTTAACACACCATTTTTAAGACCTTCTTCGCCGTATTGATCATACACGGCCCTTCTAAGTGGATCCGAGAGCACGTCGTACGCTTCAGCTGCTAAGGCGAAAATCGCCTCAGCACCTTCGTTCTTTTGCCGCGTGGGATTGTATCGTATAGCACATCGTCGATATCTGAAAGAAATAACTATACTATTTCGTTGGTGCGATATGTTTCGTCTCTTTTTATTCCCGTTTTTTATATAAATCATACGATTAATATAATATTGTAAAAAAACTATACATAATATAATACTGCTATATATAATATATATAATATAATATATATAATATAATACAATAAAGACTGCTGTAAACAATAAAAATATGTGATATAATATTTGAAGAATTTTTCACAAAATATCTTTTTGATATTACAAAGAAAAAATATTTTGTACCATATTTTGTAAAAATAGTTTTAATATTATTGAAAAATGAGATGAGAGAAAGAGAGAGGGAGAGAAGAAAAATAGAGGGAGGGGGGAGAGAGAGAGAGAGAGAGAGAGAGAGAGGAAAGGAGAGACATAGAAAAAGTGATAATAGATTATCAAGAATTAATAAGAACTCTACTCTTACGTCTTCCTATAAAAAAGATTATGCAGCTTACGCTTCCTTGATTTCCGTATTGTCACAATTCCATTTCAGCGATAAAACTTTGTAATAGTTTATGCCATGTTGGATGCACATACATTTATCGCGTGATGGGTTTATATTCAGATCACTCTTCGGAGTTTGAGAAACCATGCTGAAAAGCAATTGTACGAAGAACCTATGCCCATTTTTTTTTTTAAAATGACGCTTAGTTGGAGCGAATGTCTTTTATTTCCTTCAGTATCGTTGATCGCGACAGAGAAATCAGCAATAAGACGATCAGAGCATCGTTTTGTGTTTTCAATAACCGACAACAACGGTAGTCTATGTTTGCGTGTCGACGTTTCACCATTATCAAGAGCATTCTTAGACGCAGATAACAATATACGAAATTGGCACAGCGGTTGGTTTCCCGACGGCGAGTTTAATCGACAAATTTTATCGCTATGGAACCTCGTGAACGTGTCTCGAATTTCGCTATAAAAGGTAAGCGTATAAAATCGTGTTAGGTTCCTAAACATTTCATGACGCGACAACACATTGCTCGGAACAGATAAACACGTATTGAATAATGCAAAGCATTAAATATAAAGTATCGTATCCTAAAACAATTTCAAATATATATTCTATATACATATATATACGTATATATATGTAGTATACATATATAGAAATGCTGTACAATTTTATATTTAAAAATCAAAAAAGATAAATTTAAAGAACATATCTTATTTAGAAATTATGTAGTTTTTAACAATTAAACGACTATTAATCCGGTATCATATTATGATGCTAAAATGTTACATGGACATTGAGATGGATCATGATAACCTGAATATTTTTTTTGTCTATTCTCGCAATGTCAACAATGATTTTAGAAAGGTCTTAAGGCGGTTAGTTAAAATCTACGAAGTATGTAAAAAAATACAGATGTTTGAAAATGTCTCGGGTCATTATGATTCAGCCAATGACGCCGGGTTAACAATATGGGATAATGGTTTGATTATAATACTATTATAATACTATCATAACATGTTTATGGAATATATTTAATATTATTAAGGCTTGATGGAATATTATACATCCTTCAAGAAGAATGATTTGAAGTAATATGTTTTATATAATATATTTAGATGAACCGATTGAAATTTGTGAAGAAAAAGAATACATTCGTGATAGCGTTGATCGTGGAAAGGTCATCGTCGTGGTATCACCAACAGAGACAAAATCCCTTGCTTCCAGTGAACATTTGAAGAATAAGATCAATAATAACATGAGCTTCCTAGACATTATCTCTCCTATGCATTCTCTCGAAGAGAAGAATTTTGATAACGACGATGATGATGATGACGAAGACAACGACAACGACGACGACGACAACGATGACGATGATAAGGAGAATGTAAAGATAAAACGCATTTCTAGTGAGTCAAAGCAATCGTGTGACAGTTATGAGGTAGACAAGATTTTTCCTCAGCAACGGCATCGGACACAGGGAAATCGATCGCCGAGGCGTAAAAGTACTAATATCCCGACATTGTTGTGCATTGATAACAATAAACTTGTGGATGCGACGTCGGCTGCAGGAGTTAAACGCAAGATCCCGAGACCGGCAAATGCTTTTATGCTGTTCGCCAATGAATGGCGAAGGAAACTAGCTGCGGAGAATCCTCGGGAATCCAATAAGAATATTAGTGTCAGGCTAGTCTCTCTTTTAAAATATACATTTATTTCTGACGCATAAACATATAATTTTTAAAGGTATTTTTTCCTTGAAAATCTTTCAAGGTTTTACTTTCAGTTTATCTTTTAAAAAATAAAATTTGTGTGTGAAATAATAATTTGAAAATAAAGTGATTTTGTTTTGTTCTATATTTTTTAGACTAGGTGTTTTCTGGAAAAACATGTCAAAGGATATAAAGGAAAAATATTTTGCATTGGCACGTGAAGTAGACAAGGAGCATAAGAGAAAGTATCCTGGTATGTACTATAATCTATATAGTTCTTTTTAATGTGACTTCATTTATACGCGCATCTGGATTGAACGTCATTTCCTGATTTATCCGAACGCTCATGGGGAGTGCGCTATGTAGTTACATGATAAGTTATCATATCCTTAGTACAAAGAATAACGAATGAGGAAAGGGAATAAGATAACGAGAAGGGAAAACACCGATAAAAGTGCCTGGAATGTGTCGTATGGACTATCGAGAAGATCTCTAAAATTAGAAAGTCTTGTTACTTCCGCACCGCGTGCACAACATCCCAAAGTGTAGGGCCATCGTTTATAAATAGCTAGGTTGGATTAGATATCGATCGCCGGCGATAAGTCTATCCGCGTTATCAACCGACGAAAAGCGAGAAGCCATAATACCGCGCCATAATAAGCACTAACGTCTCACCCCCCCTAACTCCTGCAATGATTTGTCCTGGATTCAGATGCACATATCGCTTGGTCTCATCGATATCACTTGCAATGTGACATTATATTCCTATCAGAAAGGGATTGCTTACGTATTACGATTTACAACGCCGCTGATTAATAATATTGTAAAGTATATAACAAGCCAAAAGATATAATCGAAGATTATATTTTTTGGCTTGTTATATATGATAAGATCTGAAATGTCAGATCTTTAATAAAATTTATGTTAATTGAGGACGCAAGAAATCGGTGTCGCGGATTCGTGCAATTTGTAGGTCACAAATGACGATGACGATGACGACGATGACGACGATTGCGATGGCAACAGCGGCGGTAACGACAAGCGTGAACGATCGTCGCGGGGGCGGCAAAGGGTAGACGCGGGAGGATGCGAGTTTTGCGGGTCGAACTCGAGGTACAGGGTGGCGAGCGGAGAGAAATATTCTCGGGTGAGTGACGCGGGGAGAAGGCGCGGGTGGGAACGGCGCGGCGGAGAGAGAAACCAGAGGTATTGATTGCGACGCGACTCCAGGAACCTACCCGATACTCGACCGCCGGTTCTACCTACCTACCTACCTACCTACCTACCTACCTTTTGCCTACACCCACCGAGGCTGAGCGAGCGAGCGAACTAGCTAGCGATTATACTTCGTATATCCCGCGTTGCTACCGCGCATTCGTGCGCGAGAGGAACGTTGCCACAGCAGCTGCAAGCGCGTGCAAGCATACTCGCCAGGCATCGCGTCGCGTCGCCTCGCGTCGCCTCGCGTTGCCGACTGGCCCTCTAACTTTCGCTCGATTTCACGTATCCCTCTGATTTTTCACTAGTTACATCCGCTCATCTCTTTCCTGCGTTACAAAAATTATTGCAATGCCATATTTCATCAAAGTAGCGTAAAATTGCATTTGTTACAACTTACAACAAACTTTAATACAAACTTTAAATACAAACTTTTGCAATTTTTTCAAACAATTTCATACGAAAGGTTCATGAAAAAGTTAAAATATATACAATATTAAATATGTATTTTTATTTTTTATTATAAATTTTTCTCAGAAAGGATTTGAATAAATGCCGTAGGAATAGTTAGAATAGACAATTTTTTAAAAACTGATTATACTTATTCTGTGTCGTTCGAGGGATAGTAAAGATAGTTAATCCGTTAGATCGATATGTATTATTTTTGTCCGTGTTTCTCATAACCGAGAGTATTATTCAAACAGATCCTTCTTCGTTTCTTTGGATGAATCGCAAATTACCGTATCACTAACATTCGCGGTTAGCTAATCATCCTACAATTTCACTGTGCATTTTCATTTACATGTGGCGTTTTATTATTCACATCATGGATTAGCATGTATTTTCTTTCTTGACATAATAGACTTTGAATTTCTTAGGGATAATTTCTTAGGGATGTATAAAATAAAATAAAAAAAAGTTAAATGAAACCCGAAAAGTATTATTTAAACACAAAAGAACGCCAAAACAAGTTTCGACTAAAACAAATCTTGGTGCTTATTGTTAGTATTCATACGTGAATAAACAAGTATAATTATCAATTTTGTGGATCGATTCAGTTTGCTGGACCTGAAACATAATCAGAAACTAAAATAATAATCTCACTCTGAATATGATACAAACTAAATTGATTGGAAATATTTAATTTTCTTCAACTAGTCGCTTCGTGCATTGATCTTTTCTTTACTTTATCATAATTAAATTTAGTTTTTTATCTTCTATATATTTAAATTCGCGTATCGTCGGTTGTATCGTATGTTTCGGCTTCGAAATGCTTACTCACGACAAATATCGGCGCAATTTTCCCGTCCTCGTTTTCAACCGTCCGCCGATAATGTAATCGATGCCAATTTCAGTCGGGGCGGGTGTCCCGAGTGGTCAATTAACATCACCGGGAAGCGGCGGAGACCGCATCGAAGCGCCATCGGGCACCGACGGCGCGTCGACCGAATTCACGTGCATCTGCGCGCATATAACGCGCGGTGATCACGGCAAGAGGGTTGGTGGTGTCTGGTGGAGGGTGAAAGAGAACAGAGGGTGGGCATAGAGGAGAGGGGAAGCATGGAGTAGCGCACAGTAGGTCGCACTGAGAGAAGCCGTCAAAATGTCGAGGCCCCTGCATCCAGGCGGCACGACGAGCCGATGCGCGATGGTACGAATGGAGGTGGATGGTGTCGCGGTGTGCACCGGGTTGATCGCCGGTCATCGATCCACCGACGTGCCAATGCGAGAGAAGGATGTGTGTGTATGAGAGAGAGAGAGAGAGAGAGAGAGAGAGAGAGAGGGAGGGAGAGAGAGAGAGAGAGGAGAAAGGGTTGCAAAGGGAGGATTTGTTCGCCGATGCAACGAATTCGCGGTTCGCGTAGATCGTCGGAAGATGATAATGGAGAATATTTAATCGGCGAACGCACGACAAGACACTGATCGTGCCTGTCGAGACGTGTGTAATAATTGTTCATGGACAAGACGGTTGAGAAAGGTAATACTCGTCATATCAGCGCGATCGATAGATCATAATCGCTTCATCGCGCCAGATAAACGCATCACGACTAATGAGGAGGTCACGTGGGATGGGTCGTGTATGTTTCCACGAGACGGATGCATCCGGAAGACGTATTCACCGAAGCACTTGCTCGACTAATACGATATAGCCGTCTCGGTCAAAACGATCAAGTTAATCCTCTTCGACCGTTCGACACTCTTCGAGTGTCGATTCTTCATGCTTTTAGTTGGAGAACATCATCCGCACGACGCTTCCTCAAATCAGACAACTGACAAGGGAGTATGACAGAGACAGGAGGGAGAGAGAGAGAGAGAGAGAGAGAGAGAGAGAGAGAGATACGAATTATCGACTCTCTCGAAGCGAGCAATGTACGCCGCATACGGAACTACGTCGATGCGAAAGCTTTGCATGAGGGCTCCGACTTGAAGCCATTGAAGAAGGCGACGACAGTGAAAGAGGAGAGGAGAATTTGTCGACGTCCCTCGTCTTCTCCTCTCAGTAACGGATTTAGAATCTGAAGAGCCCTAACGAGAAACAATATTACGATTTCACAACTTATAATTAAAACGATTCTTTTAATTATATATTTCCAGCAGCAAAGAAATAACGATTATGTCATTTATAAATTATCTTTATTTATCAATTATAAATACTTTGCGATAATAATTATGTAATATAATAATTAGAAAATTTTGCAGAGATAATGCAAGTGCAAACACATGCAAACGATTTCGGAATTCTTCAATAACAATAAAAGGTTCTAAACGACTTGCATTTATCGATAAATCCGCCACTGCTCCTCCTTTACCTGCTCGCGTTCCACGCACCGCGACACACCTCGTGACTCGCGACGCCCTCAAGAGGATAGGGAATGTGCCCTCCACTCGTCCACCCCCTTTCGCGCCACTCGAGTTCGTCGATGACGAAACGCACATAAATTCGTAGCGGTGGCGACGCCGCCGCCGCCGCCGCCGCCGCTGCCGCCGCCGCTGCCGCCGCCGCCGCCGCCGCCACCGCCACTGCCACCACCGCCGTCGCCGCCTCCATCGCCGTCGGATGAAATCAGTGCGACTGGAGTGCACCGCGAGGGAAGAACGCGGGTCTCCCCGTGTGCGGCCCGCCGTTCCCGCTTGCGGCACGCGCGCGCGCGCGTCCGCCCGCCCATCGCTGGTCCGTTCATACATTCTTCTGTCCGTGAGAGTAACACAGCGAGTGGGAAAAGAGACGAGTAAATAGGTCGTTGTGCGCGCCGAAACTCGCTGCACGTATCAACTAATATAAACGACCGCGCGAAACGCTTCGAAATGGAAGACGAAGGTGCGTTCATCGTAGCAAAATAGACGCAAGCGTGCGAAATCGTTGTGATAGTAGCATAGTTTAAACAGAGTACTACGTAAATAAGAGAAACGTGTTTCATGTTTCTAAACTGGATTAGAATCATTTAGGAAACGCTCGGGAATGTATCTGCACGAAAAAAAGAAATATATATAAAAGGAAGAACTATCTGTCGAGATCGATGCGTCGCATGGACTAGGTCAAGTGATTAATTAATAAGCGAGAGCAAATTAGAGTGATCGTAAAACGGAAAGATCGTAAATCGGAAATTACCCTAACAATTTTTAATCCAACCTTGTCATTTAATCGTCCGAAAAAATATCGATTCTGAAAAAGATCTATTGAATAGATGATTTGTTGTTGTAAAAAGGAAAGAAAGGAACAGCAACCAGAAGGCTCGAATTGATCACGCTAACGAAAACGGTGTCAACGAAGGCGCGGAAAAGCTCGTGCTTGTTTTCGGGGAACGTGGACAGGAGCGTGCGAGGGGTGCAGCAGGTGTAGCGAGAGCGCAGCTTCTGTCATCGATCTTACCGCGGCTGCAGCGAGCATGGCGCGGCTCGCCGCACCGCACACGTCGGATCACGTCCACATGCGAATGCGTGGTGATCGACAACGATCGAATGAGGATGATGCCGTTAATTAGTCACGATCGTCGATGGTGACGCACATTAATTTACCGACGATTATCTCTGACGACGATAATGTCAACGACGAAGACGATGCTGACGACGACGACAACGACTTCGATGACTTCGATGACGATGATGATGATGACGACGACGACGACGACGACGACGACGACGTTAACGACGGCGACGACGATGACGACGATGACGACGACGACGACGAGGAGGAGGTCGACGTCGACGGAACTGCGAGCGCTGGATCTTTCCGACGCTTCCTTCGGCAGTTGCATCGTTTTCCCAGCATAAACGTCTGACGATCTTAGCAAGAGCAAAAGCACAAAGGGAGGACTGCGAAAACTTTCGCGCTCACACTCTACGCCTTTGGAACGAGGAGACAAGAAGAGGGGAGAAGAGAGGAGAGAAGAGCGGTGCGTCGTGAGCGGTGTTTACATTTGCAAGAGCCACGAGACGTGAACCCGCGAAATCGAGATATCGATCGAGCTTCACAGAAAGCACGATTTAAAATCGCGTATTTCCTTCATTTTTCGTATGCTCGGTATTAGGTTCACGAAAATGTGACCCTAAAAGAGCACCAATCGACTGATGAAGAGAAAATTCATGCGTGCATGCCGATCTTTATACATCTTGCAAAGATGCACATCCGTGAAATCATGAGGATGCATCTTAATTGAACTTTAGATACGATAAAATAAAAGAAATCGCGTACCTCTTCTAATTAATATTTTAATTGAATCTCAATAAGAATTTAACTTGGCGTATCAACATGAAAAATATTAATAACAATTTTCGGAAACATCGAGGGAAAATAAACGTTTTGAGAGACGGAGTGCATACTCGAGTTTATCGAAGCATCAATGAGTTCGATCTATGATATACTATAACCGAGACAAATCGGAATTTTGCGCGATGTTTGCATGCCACGAGGAAGCCTAAGTGTGTCGCTAGCAGGGGAGATCTAGATCGATACGTGAGGCTTCGCAAACGCAGTGTCGCGCAAAATCGCAGAAATGGACTGCTGCAATTACATCGAGGCTTACGCGGCAGGTGGTCATTTTTATCAGCAGCAGCAGCAGCAGCAGCAGCAACAGCAGCAGCAACAGCAGCAGCAGCAGCAACAGCAACAACAGCAACAACAACAACAACAGCAGCAGTATTTTTGTTACGACAATGGTAGTGTAGCGTATCCTGGCTATGATGCCGCACCAATCTCTAACACGATGGACATTAATGCTCGATACAACGGAGCGTTACCACCCACGTATCCGACAGGTAGAACTCTGCAAATGGAATGCATGTCGCATGCCGAAACGATAGTTTGCGTAGTTTTGCGACATTGCGTGCACGTACTATTCTTTTTCTGTCATTTAAGGATCTTATCCTATTGTAACGCTTCACGACAGTGACAATATCATTATCGTTGCGCAGCTTTTTTACATGTACAAAACCTGCGCAATGACATATATGTAAACATATTGTTATTATCATTAAGAGTTACAGAATAAGAGCTGCAATTACTACTTATCAATTCGAAATTAAAAAGGGAATACAAACAAATTTATCTATTCGTAAAACGAAGAAAAGATATAACTATCAATATACAAGTATATTTGATTTGAAAATTCACTTATTTGTTAAATGTTGGAAAAATTAATTAAGAAAAAAAAGAAATTTCTTTCGGCCGAACAAAACTGTACAATAGAAAATTTAAAAATCTGCAAAAGATTTGCATAGTATGCAGATATTGCATGCAATTGGACAATTCAAGGTAGTTCGTTGTATGATAAATGTGAGATATTTATCATTTGAAAAATATATTTCAGTTATAATGAAAATTACATGATCTCACATTAACGTATTCAAATGAATGTCTTAACATGATTGATCACTTTTGAAAATTTGTTGTACATATATATTATTTGTTTCTATCCTATACTAAATACTTGTGTATTATAGGTATATTCGAAAACAGTACGATTATATAATAGCATGACATTTTGCATTTCTGTATTTAGTAACAATCGCGTGTACATTTTCGCAGATTATGTATATAATCCGAAGGAGGCGAGGCTACGGAAGGCGATGCGCGAGCAAACTCGCGAGCTGTCACGACGGTCGATCTTGCAAAGCGCGATCGCGACCGCAAATGCGCGCACAGCCGCGATTGGTGGCGCTAATTCCGTCGTTTCCGCATCAATGGCCGGCGACTTTCTAAATCAACATCATCGTTTCGATTGCACGCCGATGCCCATGGGTCCAAATGTGAGCCCTCATCAGACGACGACCGAGCCCTGGTTCCAGGCCGCGCATCGCCTGAAACCCGCACACTCGCCACGAATCGGCGATTGGTATGGGAATATGTGCGGCGATCCGATCGAGAGGCTGCAAGCAATGGGCGCGATGCAACAGCACCAACACCAGCACCAGCAGCGACAGCAACAACAACGTAATCTCGAGAAGCCTATCAAGGACCAAAGAAATCAGACATCGGAATGCGCCACTGCGGCATTTTCCTCCAATGGCTATTCACCGGATATCCAGGCCGCAGAGAGAGAAATTCGCAGACCAGAATCCGCGGAATACGCCGACTTTATCGAAGGCCAGAAGTGGCATCCTTATCAAGTAATATACCGAACGCAATGGGGCATAGTTACATGGGATGAAACACGAGACAGCGTTAAAAAAAAGCATCGATTTTCGGCTTCTGAATTTCGTTTGTAAATTGGCAAATTATATCGATCTCATTTTTCAGACAAAGCAGACGTTTTTTAATCTCTCTTAAACGTAAAATGTATACCTGTTATTTACGTGGCAAAACGTGAATAAAAATTTTTGCCCTCATTAAATTAATATTATAAATGTCTGTAAAAATCGTCTGATACTCTGATTGCAGAACAGCGCTAGTCCTCATCCACTTCCGAGAACGCCTCATTCATCACCACAAATGGGTAGCATTCTTCACCCAGATGTCCAGAATACAAACGCGCATGGACATGGTCCATGGGGCCAATTTTGTCACGGTATTTTACCACGTAAGTTTCACGTATTTCAATATTTTATTTTCTGCAAGTTCTATCGCGACGATTTTTTAAACTGATAATTTGATTATTTCATTATAATATGACTAATCGTACTTTTATACACAGAGATCTGTGAATCATGACATATAATAATCTTTAATAGTATTCTTGAAATTTAAACAATAAATAAATATTCACAAATACAAGTGAGAATAAAAGAACTGCGCGGTAATTTGTGAGCTAAAATTCTCGCTGCGTATTGTATGATTGTATCTTTTATTTTGTTCTTCTACTCTGTTATTTATGAATATTTACTTATTGTACTATAATATCTGTGTCGGTTAAAAGAAGAAAAGGAGAATTGTTATTAAATAAAACATTTTATAATTCACATAATACGATAAAATACACATAATACGATCAAACGTGTGTAATATTTTAGATGTTTCAAGTATGGCTCGTAACGCGACGATTCGAGGTCCGCGACATGCAGTTTTCTTACGGGATCGTACACCAACCAGACACTGTACATTCTTGGAGGATGCATCGCAAATGAATTATTCGCCGAGAAAATTGAACATTGATAGCATTCGCGCATCTTATCCATCGTCGGAGCATCAGGTATTCAATATATACATATATGACATATGACTGTCGCATCATTATCTAGTGAATCCAAGTTTCGCATAACGAATAGATCGTATAAATATATATAATGATTAAGAATAATGGAAAAATTACTAAGGCGTTACGTCAATTTGACATTTGCCGTGAATGTTAATAAGGAATTAATAAATAAAAAGCATTATGTATGCAGATGCCAAGATTGTTGGGATCAGCGGTGGATTCCGTCATAGACTCGACGACGACGACGACGACGACGACAATGACGACGACGACGATAAATCGACGCGAGGAAGATGGTCGGACCAGATGGGAGCCAAATAATATTGGGATGTCTCTGGACGAACTCGTACCAACCTCTACGGTAAAATATGTCAAGATATACAAAATATTTCTCATTTTTTTAGCTTATATAAGAATACCCGTTTCATTCATCAAATTATTACATCTCGCTTCATATCTTAAAGACACGTTGATTTTAGCCACAGGAAGGTACGATTTCTCGCGAAAAGGAGCAGGAATCTCGGCATTCAAGCGAGCGATTTGAGTTGAAGAAGAAACCTGTCTCGAAGCAGCCACTTCCAGGTTTCCATCAGGCCTTTGGCTCCACGGAGATCGGCAAGTTCTCTAGGTCCGAGTTCTTCGTGAATATGGTAGGTGAGAGTGGCAGCGGTGGCGGTGTTACATCGGATGACGGCGACGGGATCGATGGCGGCGACGATGGTGATGTAAGTAGGGAACATTCCGTGTCGGAAACATTGGAAAATACTGCCACGACAGCGGCTGCGACCGCAGCGATCGCGACGGTCGCGACGGCCGCGACCGCAGCTACAGCGGCGACCGCTACCGCAGCAGCGGCCGCGGCAGCGGCGGCGGCGGCGGCGGCTATCGCGACCACTACGACCGGCTCTTGCAGGATTTTCGACACTGAGGATAATCGGGCCGCATTCGCTGTCGGCGATGACGCCCGCGCCGTCGGCACGCCCGCGCCGTCGTCGATCGGCAGCGCGTTCTGCGGACAACCAGCGACGCCGCGCTGGCACAGTCCACACGTAGGTGCTATAGGTAGCGAAATTTAAACGAGATCGGCTGCGGTATCGTATACCGTACGTACATTTCTCCAGGTTATTGCTATTGAGGAATATCAAGAGATAATTAATGTTTTTCGAAGCAAAAATTTTTATTTTTAGATTATAATTGGAATGAGAGTCAATCTTAAATTTATTATTTCGCGATTGCACAAATAGCCATTTTTTTCTTAATAATTTATTATGGTACTAACAAATATTGGTACGATGATACAAAATACCGCTGCAGGTCGATTTCAATAGGACGTTATCCTCGTCTTTTTTTAGGCTAAAACGGTTCCCGTAGCTTTCTGATGCGTGACAGTTTGCGATAAAGTTGAGTGGTGATATATTGTATTTCCGATAAAAATACGTGTGTTACACAACAAACAAATTACTGCTGTAATATTTGTAGTGTTGAACGAATTTTTATGACAAAAGAACTGTTCACATTTTACATTATATATGCCAATAGGAGATATTTATCCAGAAATTGGAACTGTTATAATTTCGATGTATTTTAATTTAACCGCCAAAGTCATTTCTACGTTTATTTGTGACAAATTAAATTAAGCAAGACATAAAAATCAATTTTTGATATCTCTAATGTCAGAAATTGAGTTCGAAATCGCATCGGTTTCAATCCCTGGATTTGTCTCCATGATGAAACCTTTGTCGGAACCTATAGCGTCGCTTGGAAAGTAAAAGCGGGACAAAACGCGTGTCATGCGTAGCGAATGCAAGTGCATCGATTGGCAAAAGCTGTCGGGGATCGATATTGGCGTACGAAACGTCCCGACAAACTGCGAACGTTCGTCGAGATTGTGCCTTCCAGAGGATCGGGGATGCGTCGGAGAGTTCTCGTCGAGTTCTCTCGCCTTATCGAAAATCAAAGTAGCACGATACACCGCGTCTCGTATGCCAAAAGGAAAATATAATCAAAAGAAATCATGCCGAGACGATTCGTACTCGATCGGCACCTTCCATCACTGTTGTTAGATGCCGTCGACGATATACACGTCGACGAAATTATACATATAAATATAAATAAATAAATAAATAAATATATATATATATATATATATATATATATATATATATATATATATATATATATATAATAATCGTGTGTAATAAGAAGGAATAAAAATGCGCGACGAAGAGAGTAAGATTATTTAGTAGATTCTTTAGGTCAGAACGTATTGCCGCACGGAGAAACGATCAAATAAAAGTGAAGTACGCCTGCGAGCGTAGGAAGCCGAGAAGCCGACAGGTAAACGCTCTTCCGTTTCTGGAAAATAATTGCGAAGGGGCATGCACGATGGTTCGTACTAAGAATCTGCGTTTGAACATTTCTTTTCAAATTTTTCTCTTATTTTGGTTCATCTAAAATTATTTAAGACAACATATTTATACATATTTTTTCTTTCTCTGCACATACTGCTAATTTAGTTATTAGTTGACTAACTAATAATTAATGGACCAATTAAATTAATACTCTTCTATACCTATATTCTTTATTGCATTTAAATGCTGATTGTATTTACCTCTGCTCATGTTAATGCTATTAATTTTTAAATATATTAATATTGCGCAAAAATCTGTTTTCCATTCTAATCTACAATGAAGTATATTTCATTGTAAGTAGATTCTTAATACGCGCTAATATCTATAACTTGCGTCATAGTTATATTGAACAGTTAATTCGGGATAAATTCGTGCCGGATACCCTGTACCTACGATGGGACCAAAAATTAAACGAAAAACTTTTATGTCGCGTTCACCGTCGCGCTTACGTCCTACGTATGGTCGCGTAAAAACAATTTCCCTCATTCTGTTCGCGCGATCGCTCGCGAGTGAAAGCAAAACGTCACACTTCCGCTCCGAAAATGTGGAATATATTCGACAGAATAGTATGACTATGTGAATGAAAGTATATTAGCGCATATATATATATATATATATGTATATATATATATATT
>Ga0157364_1000129_pt1 | contig 35253 bp, 20 predicted proteins | sample AttsexASBM2_FD_111476 | JGI IMG/M metagenome (GOLD analysis project Ga0157364, IMG submission 111476) | Fungus gardens microbial communities from leaf cutter ant in Ribeirão Preto, State of São Paulo, Brazil - Atta sexdens ASBM2 | ecosystem: Host-associated > Fungi > Mycelium > Unclassified ...
AATACTTTATATCCACACGCACGCATGCATGCACGCACAAATGTTTCTATTTATTATTGGGTTGTCCGGAAGTTCGTGCCGATTTTGAAGGAAAATTGAAACGCAGAAGATTTAAATTTTTAATTTCAAATTTTAAATTATTTTAAATTATTAAATTTAAATCTTTTACGACACGAACTTTCTGGACAACCCAATATATTGTACTTCCAGTTAGAGAGATGTGCAATTTTCTTTTCTTGAATCGCAATGCGATATGTAACTGACTTTTAAATTGCATGATTTAAAATTGCATCTGTGATTAATATTCTATATTTGTTTTTTAATTTTTTAAGCCATGCAAACAATTCGACTAATGCGCAATAAAAACCGATATCATTTTCTATTTTGTGAAGGTATTTTTTCTTTGAAAACATTCCGTTTTTTATTTACGAATTTTTAATGGTATTACATTACTGAAAAACACATGTTTTCATATTTGTTACATTTTAATTGATATTTTTTATTATTCAATCAGCTGTACTCCGATTCTGTAATTACCATAATTTTGTAATTAACGTAACGACAATTCGGTATCGTTATATTGTTGCGCATGTTTTTTCCATGTATAATATTTGTGCGATAATGGTATTATTACCATTTTACACACAACTTTACTGAACTATTAAAGATTTTTAATGTGATAAAAACAGTTGAATAAATGTATAATATATACACATAAAAATCATGATGCGATGATCGCGTTCATTGCGATTTCAGGAATCGCGATGCATAATTTTGAAAAAAATTACACATCCCTTCTTCTATTAAGTTTTATCGTGAAACTCATATTTCACATGTCTACAAGATGCGAGTATATTAGTTGAAAAAATCTTCAACTTCCGCCAATTCTCTCATTCGTGCCTCTTGATGAGCCCAACGGGCTTCTGCCAACCTGTCAGATAATCCCCATTTGTCGTGATAAACGCGTTGACCGCAACTTGGACATTTCTTACCCCCTTTAATACAAAAAAATAAAAAGATTTCTATTAATTTTTTTATAATATAATTTGACTAAATAAAAACTTTTTTACCATGGAATGGCGGAGTCTTCATGTACGTCACGAGACATTTTAAATGGAAGAGATGACCACAATAAAGTCTTTCGGCGTGGAAATCTGCATTTTCGTCGATTACAATTTCTTTGGGATCTGTTGGCAAGCACTTTACTTTGCAGTGTTGACAGGGTTCTTGCGGAAAAGCTTTCACACTTCTGCACAAATTAAAATGTAATAAAATAAAACTAATTAAAAATATGTAATAAAAATGTTATATAAAAATAAAAATTACTTTATGAGAAAAGAAACAACTGTGTTTAATGATGGTGATGGTGTAAATGGGTTTTGTTGTTTTCTCAGTGGTGGCTCGACACATTGCCTTGCTAATTCCCTTCCTTGTCCAACTAGATAACGATTGAACAGTGGTGGGAAATTCGTATCAACATCACTGTAACTGTAAACAAATGATATAAATTAATCACATTGGATTTGAATTTTTATTAAAACAGTTTCGAAAAAAGACTAAACATACGTAACACAATTGGTAGGATAATTATCTGGTACTTCAAGCTTGGTCTTAAAATGATACAAATCTTGACGCAGTGTTAGATTGATGGAAGAATTCTTTTGCTTTAACTTGAACTCGTCCTTATCTCCTAAAAGCTTTTTCAATATTGATATTTCCTCATAGCAGCAGATGAGAGGATTCTCCTCAATGAAATTCCTAATGAATTTTAAAATTGGCAATATCTACAAATATACGAATTAATTGTATTAAATGTAAATAACTTGTATGTGTAGCTAGTTACTACGTATAAATTTCTCCAAGTATAAACCTGTGCTTTATTCAACAAACGCTTGCACTCTTTTTCGCAGACTTCTGTTAATCCATCGAGCAGCTTCGCGGATAGAGTTTTACTTTTTAATTCAACAAACAACGGCGATGCAGGATAATCCTTTTGAAATTGGATGCACACAACGAGTTGCTTGAACGGTGTTTTTCTGCAAGACAAACAAATCACAATAAGCAATGATAGGAAGCTATTTTGACAGTGTGATGAAAGCACAATATGGAGTTTTCTTACGTTATTTCGACGCGGACCATGCTCGGTACACAAGAGACGAGGCGGCTTCCGTCAATGACATTATGACAGAGCTGTGATACGTCTTGCAATTCATCATCAATAAATCCCATGAGCAAGTGAGGATAGGCTAAGAAAAGATTGATGATTTTTACTACTTTTTGATTAACTTAATCAGCTGATTATTTTATTGAAACTCGCGTTTGTCGTTAAATAGATTTGATTAATCACGGTTGACACTCAATCGAGATGATAAAATCGGCTTTAAGTAAAAATAATTAAAGAATTGACGTAATCGCGACGCAGCATAACCTTCCAATCATGACCTAACGATCCTAACGAGTCAAATTGCGTGATAAATAATAAAACACGATCGGTCTTTACGATATTATTTTTATCGTGATATTAATAAGGAGATCATCTTTCAATCGATCTCTTTCTTCTCTTCGACGTTTTTTGCAAAGAATCACAAGATTCAAAGTCAATTAATCATATGTAAAAAGACATACATAAAAGTATTTCGAAATACAACCTCACTCTTAACGATGTCACGTGATACCGTCCTGTGTATACCGTGTACTATTTAGGATTTAGAAAACAGTTAGAAAGCGTTAGGATGATTAGTGTGTTCATTCAATGATGACCTGGAGGCTAAGAGTTGTTTGATAAAACAAAAAAAATAAATTGAATAACGAAAATTAAAGAAATTTTCGTTTTTTTTGAATATTCTTCACTATTTCTGTCTTTTTCTAACAGAAGAATTATTTAAATTTTAAAGTGATGTGACCGACAGACGCAACACACACCGGTGTCAAATTCTGAGATAGTAGTTCCATCTGGATTGAATATCTACAGGAAAATACCTAACCTATTCTGTATATCGTACCACGTGTTTATAGACAATAGACATAAAGCTAAAGCAAGTTGAAAGAGAATATTTCTCGATAACAATTGATATTTATTATAAAAGAAGAAGAAATGGCAAGAATAACTTGATTTATACTAATTGTTATTGATACAGTACAGTGTAGTGTTGAGATTGAGATTCAAAAATGAATCGAGTAACTGACGCGAAAGAAGTGATCTTGACGAGCGACACCACCGGGGAGAGTTGGAGCGCCGCTGTGTGGGATCCTCGGAACGGCTCTCTGTTGTCCGTGTACAAGAACGCGACAGCACTTGGACATCGTAGCCTTCAGCTTTTGAGCGACAGCTATGTGTTGGGAGCGGACGCTACGAAACCTCGTATACACATCTGGCCACTGAACAGCCCGTCACCGTTGCCCAATATTCGATTGAATACGCCAGGCAAAGTCAATGCCTTGACCTGCACACCAAATGGATCTTATCTAATTGCCTCCGTGGGAGAGAAACTGTTCATCTGGCAGACATGCAACGGCAGATTACTGGTCAATCTGACCAGGCATTATCAAACCGTCAGCTGTCTAGCCACTACAAAAGACGGTTCGTTATTTGCTAGCGCTGGCGAAGACGGTCTTGTGTTCGTATGGTCGCTCTATAGTGCGCTGAACGATGCACGTTGTTCGCCTGTTCACGCTTTCTCTAACCATAGTTTGCCAGTCAGGGATCTGCACTTCGGGCATGGTGACGCTCGCGCGAGATTGTATACAATCTCGCTAGATCGAACCGCGAACATCTATGAGCTTGGCAGTGGAGTTCTCCTGGTTTCCTTGGTGTTTGACGCGCCGCTCACAGCGATTACCGTGAACGTCCGCGAGAGCAAACTTTTCGTGGGCTGCACAACCGGCGAGATATTCCAGTGTAACCTGCACGAACCGCCACGTGGAATCGAGCATCATCTTACGGTGAGCTCGTGCGAAGAGAGCGCCGTGTTTCAGGCGCACAAATCAAACGTGACTGCCCTGTCGGTATCCATGGATTGCCGTACTCTGCTGTCTGGATCTACCGACGGTGCAGTCCATGTCTGGGATATTGCCAGCCGACAAGTGCTCAGGACACTCAAGCATAAAGGCCCAGTTACCGCTGCGTTTTTTGCCAAAGGCTTTGACAATTTTCGCGCCTCTGTCCTTAAACCACGTTTGCAGGTGCAAAGTTTACAGAGGACATCAGACGATGGTGGCAGAGAGAGCGTCGTCGAGGTCGTCTCCAGAGGACGAAATTCGGCGGAGATCCTGAACTTCGAATCTTATATAGAAGGCAGTAGCGATTCTCGAGGATCGGATCAGATGTCGAAAAAATTGGACGATCTACAGAAAGAGATTAACAAATTAAAGAAAATTAATGCTGCTATATATCAATATGGTGTTACACATATCTTAAAAAAGATTGTTGATGATTAATAAAGAATATTGGAGCATAATCATGGGATTTTATGTATTCTTATCGAGAGATTGAAATTTTTATTTATACATTTTGTAGAATACATAGATAATGATAATATATATTATCACTTTCTTTCTATTAAAATATATTTTATTTTTGAAAGATATAGAACAAATATTTTATATTGTAAAAATACAGTCATATAAAAACAAAAATTGAAATAGTATTTCTTTATTCGATCTACCTGAAAATATTCTTTATCCATATAAATTAAATTTATTGAAAACATGTTTTTATGTTTTCAATAAATATAAGAAATGGATGGGTATAATTTTCTATTTTATCTATACCGTTTTTTTTACATTTTTTTTTCAAACTATTGCAATAGTGTTTTCACAGATTTATAAAGCAAGAAGTCTAGGAAAGTCTATTTTAGATTAGTTAATTTTGTGAGATATTTACGTTTGTCTATTATTATCTATAAAGAATGTTGTTAATTATCTTTAGTAATTAAAGTGTTAGATCGGAGATTAATATCTCTTTGATGAAGCATGCTATTGTCATCAAACTACTAAAATAGGATATTACAATTAAAATCTTTTATTCAGGCGCCAAAAATAACGTATAGGCAAAAATAACATTTTATTGCCAAGTCCAAATAAACTTATTTTTTTACTTATTGTTCGTAATATTGAATGAAGAGATCATCGTGGCATGATATAATAATCCTGTTTCTCGTCATTTTTTCGGCATTAAACTACTTTTCCCTAGCGATGTAAAACATTATCGACTAATGAAAAACGCAATCTCATCATATGCATTAATCAAAATCTTCGAGAAATTCAATCTATACGACTCTTTTCGTTTAAAATAAATTTACTGAATACATGTCGCATGTCTCCATATCTGTGTCCCTATTCATATCCGTATACACGTGTACAATTAATTAAATGGTAAACCGGCGTTAAACGTTAGATACGATCCTCATCGACACTCCTTTATATTTAAATGAGCCGTTATGCGCATACAAATGAAACGTTCACTAGCAGTATATCGTGTCCATCGAAAATAAATTAAACTGTGAAAATAAGTGGAAGCCTTACTTTATACATGAAACAATAAGTCACTGATTTATCTAATTTTCCGCATATACATTGTGATTTTTGCAAGTTAAATTTCAAACGTATCAATCGCACTTTATTTCTTCGCAAGATAACTTATTAGAAAATAAAATTGATAAATGACGCTTATAACTTCAATTATAATGAAATAAGTTTACAGGGTATTAAAGAATCGCAGTACTTGATATATATGTAAAATTATTTTATATATTCTAAAGAAATTACATGAATTACATTTGATATTCAGATCTATTTTCTTAAAATCGAAGATTTATTTCATTATAATTGTTATTATTTAGAGCCCTTTACTTTTGTATTAATGGCTTATAATTTACATTAATCGTACGATTAATGTAAATTATTGTAGAATTGCTTATTAATCGAGAGCAAATAAAGATACAATTCTTGTTAAAAAATTTTTTTTGGAGATTAGCTTTTTTTATGTAATATTGATTGTAATAGATTTTTATGTAATATTGATTGTAAGTATTGTAATATTTAACTTCTTAATGACATTCATTTAATATTGTACTAATTTGTGTATAATAAAAAAGTAGCAAGTTATTTCAATTTTTACTAAAACCAAGATTTTATAATTAGACCTTTATTCTGTCTATATCCCTAATTTTTTTGTTTCTTATTTTGCAATTAAATCGACTTCTCGCTTTACTCCGAAAAAATTCTTCATGCACCGAGAGAATTTTTTCTTAGAATTTAAATTTATGATAGTCGTGGGATAACATTGTATTTCGAAGAATTTTAATCTCTCTCACATTTATTAATAAAACTACAATAAAGTATAAATAAGTTTGATAGTTTAATTTTACTGAAATGCATGATACAAATCTTTAAAATATTGTATTGTACCACAACTACTATATTTTGAGGATAAATTTTGAGGATAAATTTTAAAAGATAATTCTCTCCGTGTGAAAAGATTATTCCATATAAATTTTTTTCCCTCAGAATTAACATGTGTAAGAACATTAATAATATATTTATATTAAATTACTATATAAACGATAATAAATACTAATATATAAATAAATACTAATATATTATCGTTTATAATAATTTAATATATTAAATATATAAATATATTATCATATTTGCACGTGTTAGTTCTAAGAAGGTAATATACCTACGAATTATTTATGTTTTATCTAAAGTTATGAATACCTAACTTTTTTTTTTTTTTTTTTTTTAAAAGGTAGATTGACTTTGCCTGGTGTTGACATTTTTTCTATACATTTTTGAAGAACCATATTCTGCCTCTATCAAATCGGAAGTATCCAGTTGTAACCGGACGTGCAAGAATAGCGTGAAAAAGCATCGCGAGAACACGCGTTAGGGAGATTACTCTCAGTGAAAGATCGCACGAGAAAACGTGTCGAGAAAATGTCACGCACAAATAATGCGTTATAATCTGTCGCGTGATAATCTCATCACGCATACATAAATCTATATATTATCCTGTATCATCGTAATGCCGGCCTCCTTTCACACCTACGTTGGCATCGACCGAATTACTATACCCGATATAATATCCGAATTGATGTCGCACGCGGTGTTCTTGTTGGTACATTTTAAAAGTGCGTTTGAGAACTTTTTTTTTGGTAAATCAATCTTGCCGATCCCTTAAGGATCATGTGTATGAAAATTGATCGTGTCATAAAAATTAATAATATATGTTTTCATTATTATGCATAAAGTATTATTATGCATAAAATGTTATTATGCATAAAGTATTATAACATTATTATGCATAAAGTAGCGGATATAATATATGTATATCTACAACGTATATAGAAAATTTTTGAAAATTATTATTGGAAGTTGCAAATATTGTACTACATTAATAAAATGATGTTTCTGCGCCATGTATATTGTAAAAAATTCATAATATAGATCACATCTTTATTGCATATTTGATCAAGCAAATTGGCTCATTGTCTTTGTAAGGAAATAATTTCACACGTTCTGTAGAAATTTTACTATTTAGGATGTGTCACACGTACAGTCCCCTGCAAAGAAAATTAACTTTGGAGATGTATTTAATATTTACACTTCAAATAAACTATATACATATGAAAGTTGTGTGAATAAGATTACATTTTTATTTAATAACATTACTAACATTATTTAATTACATTTTTGTCGTTTTTTTTTTATTCTTATTTATTATTATTTTTGTTATTAAAAATTAAAATTAAAAAATGATAACAAAAATATCTAAATTTTTTTTATTAATTCTTTAAATATTCAAAGTAACTTATGCAAAGCATTTCATTGCGAGTCACTGATTAGTTACAAAACTATAGAACAAATAAATATTTTGTTTAATATTATTGGGTAACTAGTTTATGTATCGCAATGTAACTCTATACATAAATAATCTTGAATACATTTTGTTTATATTAAAAAGTTTATATTAAAAAATTGTGAGATTTTTGTTATTTATTTTATAATACATTTTCATACATTTTTATTAGAGCACAGATTAAAAAAATACTACCCTTTACTAAAATAATTTATGATTCAGAGTAGTAAACCGTCGTCAAATTTGTCATATTATTTTTAAATGTAGACTAATTTTTGTAATTTTTTCATAATTTTGTTATCATTTTGAAAATATGTATAAAATATCCTTAAATAAATTGAAAATTTTGATTACTCTCAGATTTCTAAATTATAATTTATGAGATTGAAATAATGACTTTGTCTTTGGAAAAAGTCTAATGGCGTTTTAAGTAGATCGCAAAAAAAAAGGATAAAATACGTCATACATATAGTATAAAGCCCTATGTACAATAGGAGAAATATTAGAAATGAGAATAAATATTAAATATTAAAAAACTAAAAAATTAAGAATAGAGTTTAAACGTAATGAACAATGGATATTAATAGATATTATACAACAGGAATAAATATTAAATATTAGAGAATAAAAAAATTAGAAGTATAAATTAAACAAGTATAAATTAAACAATTAAACAATGAAATTAAATGTAATGCACAATGAATGTAAATGGATAAAATATGAAAATGAGAGAGAAAGGTAAGATTTATTACATATCTCTTATTTATATGAATTCATACTATGCATTACGTTCATATCAATTTTTATTCCTATATTTTTTCTTTTACTATTTATTCTTATTCCTAAATCATTCAAAAAAATAATCTTGCACTTATAGCGAAAATTATCTAAGTACGAAAAATAGCTAAAATAGCTATTAAAAATAAATTTCTAGTAAGTACTGCGATATTATATATGTATTGCATCATATAGATGACAAAGATAGAATTTAGATTTGTGCTATAAATTCTATGTGTATGACATACATAATTTTCTATCATACAAAAATAGCTATAATTTTAACTGAAATGGCAAAATATTTTTTTGCGTGAATATTTCTTTCTTTTTACTTTCTTTTTACTTTCTTTTTTCTTTATACGCTTTCATTGTGCGTGCGCGCGCGCGCGCGCGCATATGTGTGTGTGTGTGTGTGTGTGTGTGTGTGTGTGTGTGTGTGTGTGTGTGTGTGTGTGTGTGTGTGTGTGTGTGTGTGTGTGTGTGTGTGTGTGATGTCTGGATGTGTGCTAATGGGCCGATTTCGCGAAAAATACATCGATTTCGCAAGGAGTAGGGGCGAGACACGAGGATGCTCTACGACAAGGGGTTTGAACTGTGGGGTGGCAGGTTCATAATCGAGCAGAGTGGCGGTGGAGGGCGCAAGGTATAAAATCGGACGTCGAGTCACAGGAGACATTCAGTGCGACTCTAAACTTCATATCGTCTACTTAGAATTTCGATAATCGGGAGTCACAGAAATGCAGGACAACAGATTTTTTATCTTCGTGATCCTTTTGGCATTTTCTACGTCTCTTAATCGTAAGTCAACATCGTGAATTTCACGATTAACTTCAAAATATACATTTCCTCTTTCGTTTTTTAATTATTAATGTCCTGATTCCATTAATTCGGAAATTTTTATTAAAAAATTTATAGTATATTGCATTTCTTATATTCAAAATTTTTATACTTAATTTATCAATTATCAAATATATTAAGGATTCTGAGTAACGCCTGAAACGCATGATGCATCATTTTATTCTTCTTTATTATTTGGAGAATAACAAAATAAATGATACATTATGCGCTTCATGTATAATTCGAAACCCTAAGATACTTTTATAATATATTATTTTAAACATTAGCTAATTATTTTTATAAATTATACTAAAAGTTAAAACGTCTTGATAAATTAAGATCGGCTTAAATTAACCGCAAAATCGATTCACCTGGTCTAGATATTAAATTTGGATGTTAATTTAAATTTGGATGTTAATTTAAATTTTAATCTAAAACATACTTACACATTTAGAATTAAAATAATATAGAAGTAAAAATACATATATTATATAGAAGTAAAAACAGTTGATACATGTTATCCAATTGTTATTAAAAATGAAAATCATCATAGAAATTATAAATGAAAAAAATGACTGACAACGCAGGGAGCTTCTAATCTAATATTAAAAGTCGCAAGTTTTATTCTCTCGCGAATAATGTGCTATATAATTCATTCTCATTGAGACAAACAACAACTCAAATGCAGCAGTTCCCAACGAAGCGAGGTAAAAATGAAGTAGGACGGGGAATTAAAGTGCAAAAAAGTCATAGCGTGGATAAAAAAAAGTATTATACTGAATTCTCACAGGAAATCGTTGAGCGCCACGAGTGCGAGTGTAGATTAAATTGTTAGGGATTATGATGTCCGACTTTTGATGGAAAAACGTCGACGATGTTCTATTTATTTTGCAGTTGCTAGATGCTCGGTCGGCCAGCACTTCGAATCCACCAGAGGCAAGAAACTCGCATGAGTGTCGCATACTTTCATAACTTTTGTGTGACATTTTTTTATATTATAACTTTTTGTGACTAATTTTTTTATTGTTTCATACATAAATATCAAAACATATGCACACAAACGTTACAACTGTCATCAATCAAAACACTATGCTCTACTCATATTTTTAAAAATGTATTTCAAATTTTGGATGTTTTTTAAATTCTCTTGTGACGCTTTAGCGTATTACTGATTGTACATTTAGTTTCTTTACGATGTTTAATATATATCTTAATTAAAAAAAATTAAATTATACAAATTTTTGTTTAAATTTTAGTAAAGAAATATAGATTTTTATTTTTCTTAATACTGTCCTGTACAAATAATTTTTGAATATACATATAGATTTTGAATATACATATTGTATATTTATAGTTTTCTTTTTATATATAATAAGTTTTTTTTTATGTTTACAAAGCACGTATGTGTATAATAGTACATGCACAAAATAATTCGCTTTAGTATATATACACATATTAGATTATGAAAAAAATTTATTTGAAATAATTTGTAATGTCTTGTAATGTCTCTATTTCTAGTGTTTTTTTTTATTCATGTTATTATATTATTTGTGTAATTGGAAAATTATTAGATGCATTAGTCTCGGATAACTAATTGTGTTAGAAGAAAGCAGAAGATATTGTTCCAAAAAGAACACACAACAAAATAATTTCGATCATTTGATATTCTAATTATTTCGTATCGTTCACGTTCTAGAGGGTCAAAAATTGAAAATCAATGATAGACGTTCCGCTGGATTGGTGGCGTATCCAAGAATCGGCCGAAATTCGGAAATAGCGAGTTTTCCTAGAATGGAGCGTGCTTTTGGAATAATACATAAGCCCCGAATCGGACGATCCGATGAATCGAGCAATTTGAATCGATTTCAGGATTTATCAGCTGATGCCGATATGGAGTTCTACATTCCACGCGATGTGGAATCTGAAGTTCTTTTAAATCTTGATGAAGGTGTGGAAAATTTAGAAAAATAATGTCGGAATGTCAAAGAGTGCATTAAACCTTTAAGAATAATTTCTTCACATATGAAGATTATCGAAAAGAAATAATTCTTATAAATAAGAAATTATAATGACTTATTAGAATATTTTTAATAACATTATTGATAGCCAACTTTTTGAAGTAAATTGGAAGTTTAATGAGGCAATTACTGTAAAATATTTTAGTATGTAAACGTTGGCTATACGGATGTTACCTTGCAATAAACATTTAACGCATTTCACGTCAGATCAATATCCGCGATGCCGTTATTAATTAAAGCGGCTTTTATCGGATTGAATAAATTTTATGAAAAAATATAAGCGCGAATATCTGCATTTGTGCGAAACAATGCTGCATTATGTGGCATGCGCTTGCAGTTTTTAATAAATTGATTTGAACGACGTCGGACGATCCACCTCAAGATCCGTTTATCATTTTTAAACAAAATGCATACAATAAAACGTATTTAGATATTTACATTTTTATTATCTACAGGAAGTCAATTGTTAACTGTACTTTTTTATGTAGATTACGCAGATAGACCGATAGCATTTAAACATGCTGACAAAATTCAGAAAGACGATGCCTGGTTAATGCCCGATCATGTACATGGATACAAGGATCTTCGTTTGGTACAAAAAATCGACAATCCTCGATATTACTCTATTTTACGAGGTATGAATAAAAGGATCTTACTTTTACCTTTTATTTACGATGATATTAATTAACACTAGAAGTACCAATGTTTCTTATTCATTAAAAGGATCAAAGATAAATTATTATGGAAATAGAGAAAATGATAAAAATATTTTATCAGTATAAAGAATTTTATCAGTATAATTATTGAAAAATAAAAATTTTCAAAATCCTATTTTTTGCAAGAAATATATTAATCTAAAAAATAGACATGGTTATTAATAACTGCTCGATACTTCTAGTATTAATCCGTTGATTTATTCGCACGTTTTGCGATTTAAGATTTATGAAAGTAACCAATTGTTCTTTAAATTGATCTCATTAAAAAAAAAAAAATATTGAAAAATGTTTCAATTTTATCTCAAAATCTATATGAAGCTAAGGATGCATTGTTCAAAAGAGCACTAACAGTACGTTTGTAATAATAAACGCCAACGTCTTTAAATGTTACAAAAGGTATTGATCATATTATTTTCGCTAAATTAAATATTCTCTCGGAATACTTGGAGCACGTCGCGTATGTTGAACAGATATCGACTATCATATACGACGTCATTCATTCTTTGACATTACGCGAAACGCTTTTCCATAAAGGATAGCGTCGTATAAAGAAAAGAGCGTCACTGCTTCATTAATCCTTAAATGCGAGCAATTTAAAACAGTCCACGTGCGATTTTTCGCGTTCTGCAATGTGATTGATCTCTTTTCAGGTTCTCGAAATAGTCAAGGTCAAGGAGGATACACTCCGAGACTAGGTCGCGAGAATGAACACGACGCAATGAGTTTCCTGTAACTTGCCATCTTTGATCACGATTCGCGCCTCGCGGATTTGACGGATATTGACTTGAGACAAAGAAGGAATTTACTGTCAAAAATGTCAGAAACGTCAGAAATGTAACGTGCGGTGCTTTTGTTTTCCCTATTTGCATAGGCGATCCATCTTACCCTTGCACTTTGTACGCAAATTATGCAACAATACATAATCTGTACTTAAATACTGTACTTTGTAATCTTACATGCAATCCTGTCGCCTAGTATCGTCACGAAATAACAATTTTCTGATGAAGCAACCAATCTTGATGTAATTTGGTATACAACCAATCTTGATGTAACTTGGTATTTTAAGCAAATTTTTATTCCGAAATACTCGATCCAATTCAATGTTTATTTTTATATACAAATAATGGAGAATAGAAATAAAAGTTTGATTTACACGCTCAGCTAATTGGTGGATCTGTTTTTGACGACTGTACATATTTTCAAAAATTCAATTAAAAATATATAATAGTGTGTTCCTCATAATTATTTGATTACATATAACAATTTACAAATAGATTCTATTACTAATAACATTTGAAATTTGATACAACACTTTTAGTACATAATATAGAAAACCGTAGCCAATTATATTACAGGTAAAATCTTATAGGAAAAGAACAATCCTCATAGTTCGTTTTATTGTTAGTGTATAAATTGGGTACAGAAAAACAATGCTATATTGTTTCAATTTTCAATGCTTCCGTTGATTTTTCATCTGAAAAAATGTGATTTACACGCCGATGAATGTTATAAATGTTATATCGAATTCAATTGAAGATAATACGATACGCAGTACATCATTTTCTCACGAAATGTACAACGAACGTAATAAGACAATACAAATCATTGACTCGATGTATGTAAAATTCAATGATTTTATTAATTGACAAAGTGTTCATAATGAATATCTCCGTGTATAACGCACCGGCGTGCGCGTGCGACACTCGTAATGTGTCCAAGTCGCACGTGTACACGAATGTGTGATATAATAACAAATATGTACACACGTAGAGAATATATAACAAACTAGTGATACACTTTGGAGAATGAATGGAAGGGAAGATAATGAGACGCGGCCAGTTCGCTCGCGCTAATTAATTAAAGGTCCATTCGTCTTGAAGAAGTAGTCATGAAGTGTATATACAAACAGTCGCCTCATTTCAGGTTATTTGTTAGCAGACTAGAAGAGACTTAGGTCTAAGACGTTCTTCACGCATCCATCCATCATTCATACACACTCATTATGGCGCAAGCGGCCGCGGGCAGCTGGCCAGACAAGTGGGCAAGGCAGGCAGACAAGCATAGACAGACAGATATTCGATAGGTCGGACAATCGTGGCCGATATCAGTCCTTCGATCGAATGCTCCGTATACTAATCTCGGTGACACGCCGGCCGCGACACAGTGAGATATCGATTTTCTCTCTTGGCGCTTTCTCTGCATTCGCCGAACGCGCTGCATGCCGAAGGGAAGAACCACGTCGATTTAAACTGCACCCGCGGGAGATGTCTAATCACGATTACATTCTCGTTGTTTCCCAAGAGATGTCCGGCTACTCGCCGATAACTATCTACTCATGCGATTTGCGAAGTGCCCACCAAAAATGGGTGTTTTCCATTCAGTGAATGGAAATGAAAGTTAACTATGAACTTTTAATTATTTTTGCTTTCTATTTATAATTCAAATTGACGACATAAATCGAGATTAATTAATTATGTTAGTAGCGAAGATGAAGGGAAGGGAAAGAGATTTAAATTATAAAAATAAAAAATCTTTCTATTTGTTGCGATACAAACAATTGTAAATGAAAGCAACTATGAAACAAAGAAAAAAATCTGAAAATGATAATATAAGTCTATTATTTATAGCTAAATTAGTATACTTATAAAATGAAATAGATGGAAATAGATATGAAGTTTGGTGAAAATTTTAGTGCAAATTGTACAACAATGAAAAACAGATCTATTCATCGCTATCGTTATCACGATTATAGAAGAGTCCTCTTATAGAAAAGTACTATTGACCTCGCGAAAAAACGATGGAAAATAATTGTAAAATTGAATCGAATATTGTATATTGTATATTCATTTCAATGATTTTCTTATTAATCTGATAGTATTTTTCCACAAAGATATACTGCCAATTTTTAATTTTTCGATAATGACATTTATAAAAAGCAAATAATCTTGATTTATTTATTAAAAAAAAAACTTGTTAAATTATAAAATAATATTATATATCTTTCGAATGTAGATGTAAATATAAACTTATTTAAAATATAATTAAAATTATAAACCTTATTTTTCATATTATTAAATTTTATGTTCATATTATTATTAAATCATATTGTTATTACGAAAATTACATATTATATTATGCGTATTAAATTTCACGCATGATAATTCTTTCCATTTATGTTTATAATAATTAATTGTTTCCATAAATTATATGAATGAAAAACACCCATTGTACATTGTACATCGACATGTGTTGAGACCATTTCCTAAAATTATGTAATTGTTTACATGTTTCTTGTCAATGTATAATGAAATACTCGAGAGTCACTTAGAGATATGCTCTACTCATTACATTTTTCTAAATGCAATGCGGAAGTCCAGAAGATGATGAAAAAATATTAAAGACATTTTGTATGTCTTTAAATATTCGAGTTATCTGCATTTGATTATTGATCATTGATTGAGTTTTATATAATTTTTTATATAACAAATAGAGATTAGGTGCACAAAAAGCGACACAATATTCGACATTTAATGATAAAACTTTTAATTCCTAAAAGATTCTTATTCACTTGTATTATGTAACTTATCTTCATAAATAAATATTTAGAAATTTTGATTTTATAAATGGCAGTCCAGAATTGCGATTAATATTTTAAGGCTGCAAAATTTGTAATGTCCATGACTCAATGAACGCGTAATATCGAGATAAAAATTTTTCAGTACAATCAATACAACGTCACTATCAAATTTGCGACACCGATACATGATAGGATGATTCGGCACATCTTTAAAACTCCACCGAGAAAGCGTATACGGATCACTCGTTTAAAGCGAGCACATGCGTTTTCAAAGAGTCGATTTGTGAGCCATTCCTGACACGGTTAGTATTACCGCACGCTAATTGATGTTATCCAATAATACCTGGCTGCTAATGGATATTCCACAGTATATTAGGATAACACTATTAGCAGAATATTATCGATTATGAAATCAGTATTGCGCGACAATACGAATCGGTGTGGAAAAGAATCCGGTGTTTTAGAGGGAAACGAACTCATGCGGTGGTTGAATGATCCGCGGCGGTGGTGGCGGCGATAGCCGCAGGTCCATGTCCGTCATGTCCGTTAACGAGAACGCGGAACTACCGTTTGCCGTAATGCGCGGCCCCATATTGTCGTAAGGCGAGCCGGCGGCAATCTCGGTGGAGCGCAAGGCCCGACGCGGCAGCGTGGCGAAGCTAGATACGTTGATTGCCGTTGCTGATGGCAAAGCCGCAGTCTTGCTGCCAGTCGAAACGGTGGTTGTAGCGCTGCTAACCGCGTGGACGGGGATGTCGAGAAGATCCGGATAGCAGCGCTCCGACGACGCGTCCTGCGGCAATGACACGGAAATGAAGATATTGCCGAAGATCCCAGCCGGCAGTACACCGGTGGTAAATTCCGGCGGCGGGGGCGGAAATACACTGGCGGTGGCCGTGACGGCGCATGGAACCGCGCGAATGGTGTTCACCGAATTGTCCGCGGGTCGCAGTCGCTCGACGGTGACCGCGGCCGCAGCCATAGGATCACAAATAGAGCTGCGCTCCGCCAATTCGAGATCACCGGTGCTACACGCCTCACCGATGCTGCCGTGACCGCTGCCACGATCATTACTATTGCCGGGCGTCGTGGTGGTAGTCACGGACAGGTCTAGCAGCTTCTTCTCCTGGTCGCCGAAACTGCTGCTGCTTTGCAGCTTCACCTTCTCTCGTTTACTGTGTCGTCGATTTCCACCGCACAAACAAAGAACCAGCAACACAGCCGAGATGGAAGCACACGCGGCAGCCGCGCCGCCTCCAGCCAAACTTACCCAGAGCAGCCAGTTGTCGCTCTGGGAGAGAGTCGGAGCCGTATAAACACGAGGTATTGCCACACTGACTGTGTCTCGCGCGAGACCAGCGATATTCTTTGCAAAACATGCATATTCGCCGGCATCGCTGTCACTGGCATTGTAAACGGTCAGGTTACTCCATCGATCTCCAACGGTTCTGGACGCAGACTTGTCGTTGGAAGGTATGCCAGCTTCGGACGTTGCGTAAATGACGAGAGTCCCCATATAGGGTTGATCAGTCGATTTGGTAGCATTGACTGGTCCACCGTTTAATTGCCACCAAACTTCTGGCTCGGGATCGCCGCTCGTTCGACACGCCAAGCTGAGATTACCGTTAGTCTCCTCTTGTATGCTGCTTGCCAGGACGAATACTTTTGGTTCACAAGCAAATTCTGTAGGTTTTACATCCTCCCACCTACGGCCTTCCAATCTCGGTGGACCTGAACAAATTTGTGGCACGGAGTACAACTTGCTGGGTACGTCGGGAATAAGCCAGGTGCGGAAATCTCGTAGTCTGCAGTCGCACCTCCATCGATTGCCATCTAGCGTTAAGGTTTTCAAGCGAGATAATCCGGATATTACCGAGGATTCCAAATATTCTAGTTGATTAGTATCCAACTTCAAGAATTCTAAGCCGGTTAGTCGGGCAAAGGCTTGTCCATGTACTTCAGTTAAGGAGCACCGTTGTAGCTCTAAATTTCGCAGATGCTGTAGTACAGGGAACTGTAGATTACGCAAAGTACCGAGTGGATTTCCGCTAAGTATCAAAATGCGCAAGCGCTCGTTTCCGAGAAATGTATCCGGCTCCAAGGTCATTACATGATTGTCCGACAGATCGATTTCAATGAGTATCCTCATATCTTTGAAAGAATTCGCATGGATACTGTAGATACCGGCATTACGCAAGAAGACCCGTTGCAGATTCACCAGGCCGGCCAGTTTGAATATCTCCTCTTTCAGAGCAGGTATCTTGTTGCCGGACAAGTCGAGCACTTGCATGTCCGGATCGAGGGACGCCGGCAGCGACGTTAGACCGGCGTCCGGACACAAAGCGGACTTCTTGCCGGAGGTCCATTTGCATCGGCAAACCGCAGGACAGTCGGTCCAATCCGGGAAAGCGGCCGCCCGTGACAGCAAAGCGAAACACCCCGTTAAAAGGAAGAGGGCGAGTAGTATACGCCCTCCTAGAGGGTGAGGCCTTGTCACTAACATAACACCGTCCTTTTATCGGTGTCTACCCGATGTCTGACTGATCCCGTCTGATCCTCTTCTCGCCTCGAGGCGAGAACAGGCAGCTGGCTCCACCGCAACACGGTAACGATGACGACAACAGTTCTCCGTTTCACTGACGATCTATGAAACAAAGGCTTCGCATCAGCGTAATCGATTGTTTGTGTACTCAATACTTTGCGGTTGTTGTGGTATCCTATCAAAGGTTTGTGCTCACGTCGCGACAAATTTATCGTCGTCAGACACTGTTAGAGTTCGAACGCAAAAGTAGCGAATTGCTATCACGGAAAACAGGAATTTAATATAGGCAGAAGAATAGGACGGCGACCTACAAAAGATGTCGCGCATAAAAGGAGAAATATTACATTGCTGGAATAACAGATAGCTTGTGACAGATTAGAAGAGAATTATCTTGAGCTGTGGGAAAGAGCTAATACGATCGTTCATCACGATCCTCGATTTCTATGAGAGACGAATTTCATATGTAGAAGGTATCTTATCTAAAGGTATCTTTACACATGTGCTTGAAAGTTCGTAGCTATTTAAAACAGATAACATGTCGGAATGCGTGAAAACGTCGGGTAGCATTGCGCGAGTAGAACAAAAGGGAGGAAATAGAATTACGGACGAGAAGTTTCTCAGTCTTACTCGAGAGTCTCATTTCTGGCCGTCTAAGCGTGCCGTCCACGACACCGAATGAGGCCGTCATGCTCGCGTGGACGCTTCCATTGTTCCTCTCAGAGGTATTCATTTCGCAGACCAGTTCTCCAGGTTCTGTCGCACCAGCAGCATTGTCAGCGAGTTCTCAGAGCTCATCCTGATTAAGTGAACGCCATAAGCGCGCGCGAACCATAATCCAGCCAGCCACTCTCCTTTATAACTGCTGCGATAATCTAGAAGAAGATTACGAGTCTCATATAAATTATATTCTTAACGTTATCACCGACGTCGGAGTGGAATACACTTACTTGCGTGTGAAGTACCAGGACAAGTTCCCCGTTCGAGCTTGCAACGATCGTACCACGATGCTGTTTATTTAATATGCGGCTCACATAAGTATAGAATGGAAATCAGAAAGAGAGCGCGCGTGACAAACTATCGATTATGCGACCGATATGAATTTTAAATCCCGCCTCGGTGCTCGTCTACGCGGTCAGCATATTAATCAACGATGGAATATGCCTGTCTCGCCATATTAATTGCTGAATCTGCTAACGGTGCTACTAACATCCCTCCCTCGCCCCGTCCCATCCCATCGGCGCGCGTCGTAATCCACACCAGGCTGCTTACTACACTTATCATAAATTAATCGTGAAGAAGCGTTCGTAGTACCACGATTAGCTCTTTCATGGAACACGAGTCTGCCGAGTTGTGGCGAAGAGTAGGTCGGTGTCACCTTTCCGCTGGCTTTTGCAGGCGCGGAATATGACACGATTGCAGCGTAATTGAGTTGGGCGAAAGTTTCTCGTCGAATTGGCGGCGAGTAGTACGGGTAGTTTCAGTTTACTAGAGTCCATCTAGCTCGTAAACGCGCGAATTAGCAACGTCGATCGCGGTACTGAACTTCGTCAATTCGGATCCTTTTTGGCCTCCCTTCGGTCTTCCTTTGCTTCTCCCCCTTTCTCTCCGCGATGTTAGCCGATCTTTGGCTTAACTGACGAACGCAATGTTGGTCGGCCATCAACCGCAGGCCTTCATCAGTTTACCTCAAATACGTAAACTCGCCTCGTGAACTCGAATTAGCGCATGTAACAGGACGAAAAAGATTCCCGCGGACGCGTTTAACCAATCATGGGACCGTTTACAGCCTCCCACCGACCTTAAAGACGAACGTACACTGTGTCTCACACCCTCGGAATTTCATCGACTCCATATCGCGCAGTCGTTCTCTCCGCAACTTACAGTTCCACAACAACTTACAGGTCCAGCGACTTCGGTCGCAAACTTTGTTGTCTACTATACCACCACGATTGCGTACCGAAAGATCAATCGACCTTTGTCCTTCAATCGAAGGACAAACGACCTTCGCGGATACGATTATTCTTATCGGAATTCCTGCGAGGAACGAAAGAGTGAACGAAGAACATTTTATCGTTTCTTTCTTCCTCCGAAACAAATGGCGATGCCTCTCTACACGTCGCTACACGCACTTCCCAACGTTTTTCCTCATCACGCGTACCTTCCACCGTAAACTTCTCCGTGTTCGTTCTCACGAGAGAACACCCCCCACCTGCACCATGAGGTCGTCGACTGACATCGATGTCCTCCAATGCTTTCCTCTCTTCGCCGATCAATTAATCTCTGTACCGGCAGAGTCTCGACGACAACAGGCATCCGCACAAGTCGCTCTGATCAAATTCGATCTCTGCTGGATTGCGCGAGAGATGTGACAGAGATTGCACGGAGATCGTTTCATCATCGGAGTCCATCTCTTTCGGAGGATATGGTCTTTAGGTTTATTCCGAAAGATACTGCAGGCGATCGATTGGAGGATTGCAAACAGCGCGTTGGCACCCAAATCCAGGCCGGGTGCCCTGATATCACGTCACTCTCCGTCTTTCGACGAACGGCCGCGGAGAGCCGCAGATTTGCCGCAGCGGCCACCGACACGACGGATCTGTATCCGCGTACCCGTCCCTCTCTCGCGCACGCGGCGCCCTCTCCTCTGCGTCCTCTGCCCTCCACCCCCGCCTTCACCTTTCTCTCGAACGAATCTTCCCACTTTGCGTTTCCCTCTCTCTTTCTCCCTCTTAATCCCTCTCTCTTCCTCTCGTTCTCTCAGTACACCTCCCGCTATGTGCCGTTCACCCCTTTCCGGTTTCCTAGTCGCATAGCCGTTTGCGGGCAGCACCGTCGAATTCTGGGTAGCGGTTCAATGATAGTAATATCCTCCCCTTCCTTCATTCAACCCTATTTGCTTCTTCAACATTCTTTGAGACTTTTTTTTGGTGTATCTTAGTCTCTTGCGAGGCAAGGATTCCGAGAAGATTGTTTCACGTACCTCAGTGGGATCGGTCACAAGGACGTGAAGCGATAGAGGCGCGACAGCGCGGAATCCGTTGAAAGCTGATAATGGTTTGAACTGGTGCAGGCGCAGCTACTTCGAAGAGAAATCGATTTTCCCTTTGGATAGCTGCGATGTTAAAGTTGTCGTTTGAACGTTGGGCTAGGATTAACTGGGTTCTGCTCGCAGATTCTGCGTTATCGACTAGGTGCACTTGCGATATTCAGTTCAAGTCTCTGCAAACTTTAACTTCTGATCTATCAGTTGCATCACTACTTTATAGACAGCAAAGTACTTTGAAGTTACTAACAATATCGAAGCATAGGCAGCTATTATTTAGATAAGAAAATCTGTGAAAGAAAATCGATAATAGCAAAATGGGAAATAGTTTGCAATTAGCGAAGATGATGAAGAAATTCAATTGCACTTTCAAACATTTATTAAAAATAATACCAGGATATATTAATTATAAACAAATAATCATTATTTAGATGAATTTTGCGAAGATAAGAAGAATTGCAAATTTCTTTATATAGGACAAGAATGGTTAATTGATGGGTAGAGGAAAAATCGAGCAAAACTACCGGGAAATGTCTCATTTTATGCGTTTTTTCAAGCTTTTATTATAAGAATATAGTATAAACTTTTGCTCGCGATAGCGCTCTCCGTTGCGCGTGAATTTTTATACATATAATTGCATCTCTCAACCCCTCGCGCAGGCCACGATAGTCATAGCTTTTTTCGATAGTTTACCGATATATATATAATAATAGATCTTACGATTAGCTTATCTCGTCTAACTTGTGATCTATAGGTATATTTGGTTTTTCTTCTTCTGATTTAACTGGAAACATACTTGGCAATTCACGTCTAATAAGTACAACGAAGCATTTTTTTTTATCTTGACCTCAACGTGGGCGTCGACGGTCGTCTTCTTCGCGCGTTCTATCTGCCGTAATTTTTTTTGTGACCCGGCGTCACCCGCCTGTAATTGATATGTCAATTTTTTTCCTTACAGCGAAGTTCCAGCTCATTCCGGGGAGAAGCGTAGTTACTGCGAATGTTGACCTCACGGCAGTGCTGGGTATTATTTCCAGCTATTGGCTGAAAGGATATACAATGAAATGATTTTTATCAGAGAAAAAAATATGCTTTTTTATAAGCTGTGGCAGCTCCTAGGCAAAGAGATTCTAATAATAACTCAATAAAAATTCTCATAATTTAAAAAAAGAAAATTATACGTAATTTTGTAAATTTTATGACAATTAGAAATGTATATATTAATTTTATTTTATTGGTCTATATATAAGAGTTTGATCAATTTTGTTTAATAATACCTTTGTAATATATGTCCTTGTTCATCGTCGGACAATTCTTCGGACCCTGAACACATGATATAAGAATTAGCGCAATGATTTTTATAATAGAAAAAATACATATTAATACTATTATAGCATACCTGAACATTGAAATCAATGTTTGTCCGAACGGGACGATGATGAAGAGGTTGCGGTGGTCTAAAGTTATTCGCAAGCGGTGCGTTTGGCTGTTTTTCATCCCCTTGCATTAACTGCCTCAGAGCGTGTAGCTACAATAATTATGAAAATAATTATTGCAAAGCATAATATAAGTAATTTAGAGTTTAATACTTTGGGTGCTGTTCTTCTTTTACAGAGTATTTGAAATAAGTAAAAGATATTATTAAACTATTTAAATTTAACAGAAAAATAATATATTTTTATATGAATGTGATATAATTCGTTCGTATAAAGAGATTGTATTTACCGATGTATTTTTTGTATTTATAATCATGAGCTTGAATATTACATAAACATTATGCCCAAAAAAATAAAAATCATCCTTAATCTGAATCAACATTCGTTATTGAATAACATGGTATGAGGTACAAGTGATTTTAATGCCTCGCTGAATGCGATCGATATCAATAATAACAGAATTTGCAATTCCGATGGAATAGCTAATTTAAATACGTGATCGATTATCACAAATATTATTATATGAGTATGAGATTGCTTAAGTTATACATTAGAAACAAACATTTGTCGGTTTACTACACGCAACTATTTTTATAAGGTCTTTCAATAAAACTCCATTCTATTAATAAAGTCAGCTGCTGTACTTAACTTGAGAAAAAGCTAAACAGCAACTCACTGAGTTAATTACGTATTCGCCAATATACATACATATTTCGTGCGCTTCAATAAGATTATTGTGAAGAAACAAGATTTTAAATACTTTATTATTTTTATGCTATAGAGAATTTGTTCATTCTTGAAATCAAAACATTTCTTGTTCAATTTTACGCTTGAAAGAACAAACGACTAAATGTCAAACACTGTCTTTTTTTTTACAGATTTTTGTAAAACCTGTCAAGCGTGATTTATGATTGATGACATTGCTCCAAGGTACGAGCTTAGTAAGTGCCTCATTTCCACCCTTATTTCGCAACTTACTTTATCCATTCGTTAAAGCACGACCGTCGTTCCTCGATGTTTCAAAGATTCTGTCTCTCTTAATGATCAGAATTGCATAATTGAGTGGGGCCATACTTCGCGTCGCGCGAACGCTCGACGGCTGCGGGGGGCGTGTGCATGCATTTTATAAGAGTCGGTAGCGGCGATACTTGCCTGCTGCTTGGTGATGTATATAGGCTTGTTGAGGATGATCCATGTAGTGGTCTCGTGACACGCCGGCATCGTGGTGGAGCCGTCATACGTCATGTAATGCTTCGTGTCCGGCAGAAGTTCGCGCACCCCGAAACGTTTAATTTCCATGGCCTGCCCTGTGCAATTCATACGATCGATAACGTCAACTTCGTTCGTGTATACGTAATGCATACACATGCAATGTACGCGTGTTACTGCCCGATTGCTGCCTGATGCCACGGTATACACAGCTGATACGCATATTGTTACGTATCACTAAAGTTACCGTGCATACACCGCTCGATTGTATTTGCATACGTCAAAGAACACTCGCGTTCCCTTAAAGAATGATGGTAATTATCGATTTATCTTTCCGATAAAAAGTTGGCGACAATAGCCCGTGCAAAGTTTTTAAAAAGTTATAACGCATGCTGCCATCAAACTTTCGAAGGTACATCAATCTTGCAGCTTTTTCATTCGAATTGTACTTTTATCTCAAAACATTAATTTATAGAGAAAAAAGAAGAAATGAAAAATGAACGCGTTAATATACATATTTCAGTTTTTATCGATTAATTATCGATTTGTGGAAGAAAATTCTTAATGTATTATTAAAATGTTATTTGAGTTAAACATTATTCATCACTGCAAAAAAAATGGTATTTTATAAATATTCGTTCGTTGCGTCGTTATGAAAGAAATGTAATCCTGCATTAATTCGTTCGATATGCTAATCTTGACTGATATGAGAACTCTCTGAGAATTTTTAAACTCATGCAACTAAAATTCGTCTGCTAAAACTAGATTATCGTTTTTGTTGAATTGATCGCTACTCCTCCGCGTCGTACTGTTATCCCGGAATTCGTTACGTTATTGGATTTCTCACCTCCGTATTTGATTTTATCCAGCTGCTGCGTGAACGTTCTCAACTCCGGGTTCGAGAGGTCGCCCACCTAGAAAAGGACCGAGATCGTCTATGACGTATCGCTTATCCCGAGCTTTATTTAACATGTGATAAGCATTTATAGGAGAGATTGGGCATATACCTGTAAAAGAAGCGATACCGCCACGATCCCCTGCGCCCTGTGCAAGGCGTCCGAGAAGTTGTTATAAAGCTGCGAGTTGAAGCCGAATATCTGAAGCTACGAGAACAAAAGGCTTTGAATGTATTTAGAGACTCAAGATTAAAGAAGTTTTTTTCCTTAAGTGCATCAACGAGAATTTAATTTCGATTAAATTCTTCCACAAACAAGCTTTGAAGTTGAAACGAAAAAGATCGCGAGGAATGTCGGAGGTTTTGAAATATTTTTATTTGTCTCTTTGCCATTTCGTACCTCGGCAGGAAACGCATGTCCATCGACGGTGTGCTCGCTGCCGATGCGATCATCCGCGCCGAAGTGCAAATGAATCTCGTGAAATTGATAACGATAACTGAGCGGACCACCGGAGATATTGACGGGATGGCGGGTGTCGTTCTCCACAGCGAACACAACACTATGGCCGGTGTTCGCCAATACGCCGTTGATTCTGTGCTTATCCAAATGAAGCGGTTGTAAATTCGGGTCGAAAAGCAGTTGATTAGGATCGAGATTGACTGGTGATTGTCTTCGACCTTTGTTACAGAGCCACCATTCCGGGTTGATGAGACCCCAGAAGGCAGGACCTTTAAATAATCGAAGGAATTTTCAGATCATATTAGACAAAGAGAAGGATATTTGATTGATAATGATACCAATTTGGAAACCAATCTGGCTTACCAGAAATACCGTCGTATGTCCACCATTCCTCCCAGCTAACGGGTGTCGATTCTGCAAATATTTTGTTATTAATAAGTGATATAATCTCTATGAGAAATCCGATAATTCATAAATTTATGAGAATTGGATAAATGCATTGTTTGGCGCTGAGAATGGACAAAAGACTCTTTGTGTTGATTGAATCGCATTAAGTAAATGTATCGGACGTCATAATCGCTTCTAATAGCATAATATTATTTATTCATTGAATTATGATTGAATGATCCAACGTTCATGGAGTAAAAAGTTTTTAATACTCGAATTTCTTATATAAAAATTCAATAATAGCAGCGTCAAACTTTGATAAATATATCAGAATTAAAACACATTGTAAAATTAAAATATTATATTATTATATTATTATATATATATACACACACACACACACACACATATATATATATATATATATATATATATATATATATATTGAACATGTCTGTTTCAATTTACATAATATTGTTTCAAATAAAAAAGACTTACGTTAAAAATAATATCTACCAGGTGATAAAGACAAATATAAGATAATGAAAAGATTTTTTTCTATTGATATCACGTATAGAAAAATATTAGAAACTCATAACAATATTGGATATACAAACCTTTTATCAAAATGACAACAAACACTCCCCAGACACCCAGGAAGACGGAACTGAAGGGGGCCATTCCTAGCGCTGTGCGGTCTTCGTCAATTGAACATCATTCGGCTCGTTTCTGCGACACAGAGAGAAGGAGAACCAGTTGATTCACGGGCTGGGCTCGAAAGTGCTCGCGTGTCGCGCACCCTCTCACGTGCCCCTCCGAGGCCCGCGGAGGTCGCGACTTTCGCCCTCTCGGGTAACTTCAACAACCTGAACCATCCACGAGAGACTCTGATGAGCCCCGGTAACTTTCGAGGGAGAGAAACTTGACGATCTACGATAACGTAATTGATCCGTCAACCGTACCGCCCCTCCAAAAAGAACAAAAAAGAAAGAAAATCCGCGAACCGTCGTCGTCAGTTCTAATCTAATCGTTTGGCGTCACGCAACGCGACGACTCCGACGCCGACGAACATCGACGTTGAATTTGCATCTCTGACGCTCGTTCCGCACGAGAGGATTATCGTGTGGCATGATAACGCTCGCGGGTGACTTTCACGTTCGTGTGAATTCTCGCATAGCCGTTACAACAAGTCCGTAATCGGATCAGTCATCTGTTGTCTTCAGCAAGGAGAAAAGCTCTTTCTCTGCCTCTCTTATTATTCGCGGTATTTTCGCGGAATGCATGCAACAGAGAATGTATTAAGCAAGGCGCAAGCCGAGCATTACGAATAAGAAAGAAGAGACAAAATCCGTAGTCATCGTTGTCCGGCGTCGCTTAAATGGGGGCGGGGTTCTCTCTTCGCTCGATCCCCACTCTGGTCCATTCTGTGGAGTCCACTTCACCCCGGGTTCCTCCACGGTACTCGAGCGGTGTATTCTTAGGTCAGGGAAAACTCGAGTGCGCGGCTCGCTTCGATCGATCGATCGAATCTCCACACATCCACGCGAAGAAGAAAAAAAAAGAAAAGAAGCTGGCAAAAGCGAGCGAGCGAGCGAGTAAGCGAGAGAGAGAGAGAGAGAGAGAGAAAGAGAGAGAGAGTACGTGCTTTCCGTACGCTCGTGAATTTCAAAGGATAGTCACTCTTCGTCGTCGCCGCGTCAGCCGCGCGACTTATTCTCTTTTTCTCTTCTTCTATCTCCCTTTCTCTTTCTTTTTTTCTCTCTTTCTTGCCTCGACTTCGCCGATGTGTCTTCGAGATAGATACTTTTATCGCGCATCGAAACTCGCTGCTGAAATATCTCGAGCCTTCGCGCCCATCGATCGTGCTTCGCACGTAGCCACTTCATCCTGCTTTAGTCGCCTATCGACCGATACAAACGGACTTTCTCCCAAAACGCCAGAAGTTTGTGTTCACTGTTGAATTTTCACTGTTCTCGTTAGAAATAAATTCAAGAAATATAATTAAAAAATAATCAATCAAATTACACAAGATAGATTCGTTACGAAATTAATCTGGAAAAAGAAATTATTTTATCATTAAATCTGATAAGGAATTAATGATAAAATTATTCTTTTTCTTGATTAAATAATATTCTATATTAGAATTATATATGCGATATAAATAGAGAAAGAGAATTGAACTAATCTGAAATTAAAGACAATTCTTGCGCTCGCGCGCACATAAAAAGCTCTTTCTAATCACATTGTCACCATGACGTTTTTTTTATCCCATGATGAATCGTTTAAATTTTTGAAGTGAAACGCTTTAAAACTGACAAAAAAAAATTCGATACTATACTATGACATTTTTTAAATTTGTCAACCTGTTTCTACATACAAATCACTCAGCATTTAGAGAAATGTCAGTGTTGTTTAAAAAATAACTGGATTTTTATTACATTTTAATTTATTTTTAGAACTAATGTAAACGATTATCAACGATTATCGAACAATAAAGTCAAAATTTGAGTTTTTACGAGAATATATAAGTTTGCAAAATTTATTTATTATTATTATTACTTTTAGCAGTAATTGTTGAAAATAATGACGATACTTAGCATTATACTGTATGATTAATTTTGTGTGAATTTCGTATTTTGAAAAGCAATTGTACGTATACAAATTTAAAATATCTCACACTTAGAGAAGTGCTATGTGATATATCATTCAACATAATTTAGTCAATTTAATTATTTACTTTTTTCGCGAGAAAGAACATCAAATTATCATTATATCGTTCGAAATAATTAACACCTGCAGTACGTTCAGCTTCATTAGTTTTTATTTAGTGACTCGAAGGGGATTAACTCGATATTTCGCGAGGTCCGTCATACCCACGGGAAACGATGCGCGTAGGAATCTTGATCGATTTACTGTATTACCAGAGTGCAAGCGTTCATCTCTTGTTGCTTCGCGTTTCCAGGCCGAGCGAGTGGCTAAACTCAAATTGTTATCACCGCTAATCGATTAATCGAACGATGTTCCACCGCCGGCGAGCTTCTCCATCCCGAGCAACAAACATTCCATCCGCGCGTTCTGAATCCCAGACAAACGCGATGGTAAGGATCGACGCGAATGTCTCGTTCACACAGAAGAAAAGTGTTCCCCTTCCCCCTTCCTTCTCCTCTCCTTTTTCATCATACTATATCGACCATCTCTCTTACATCTCTCAATCGCTTTTCACTACGATTCCTTCATACCTTAATCCGCTTCTGCTTCATACGCTGTATTCTCACACACCACGTTTCCCTTTACACGTCTCTATTTCCGTCGTTTCCTTATATCCCGCTTCTACTTCGCTTGATCGCTTCTACTTATAGCTTCATGCTTCAGTGCTCGCTACCTCATACCTGGATCGTCTTGCTTTTCATATCATCTTCATGACGTCGCGATGCCGCGCGCAGTCACGCGACGAAGACATATCTTGACGTTTATCCTGTCAACTACTAAATCGTCTTCAGTACATTCGATGCGGAAGCGGGCTTACGGGTGCTGATCGAGGATGATTGAGAAGTATAGAGGGAAAGAGAGATAGAGGAAAGAGGAAGAGAGGAAGATAGAAAGAGAGTAGGTGCACGCAGGTGCGACGGGGGGCAGGAGCGCGCGCGAATCGATCGCGGGGTCCGCGACGCGAAACGCCGCGACGCGGCGACGAACGGTGCGGCCGAAAATTCGCGTGACGAGAACGCGAAATGGGGAACGCGCGCGGCGTCTCCCTTGCGGAAATCAATAAGCGGCGATCGCTGAGAACGTGGTTTCTCCGCACCGTCCTAACGCTTCCCTTCCGCTTTTCGTCGACGATTCGACGATTTCGACTTCGCGCGCGCGAATCGGCAAAAAAAAACTTTACATATTCCTCTAAAGAAAGAAAGAACCTACCCCCTCTGTACGTTTACGGTTCGCCTCTCTCTCGTTCGCTCGTTGAACTATCACTAGGAGATACTAACCGTGGACGACGAAAAGGACGACGTCTTTCTTTTCCTCCTCCTCCTCCTTCTCCGCCGGCGCACCACTTCTTCCACCGATTTCGCCGTCGACCGCGGCCACGACGACGCGCGCCACGCAGGCCGGTGTCCTCTTCGAGGACGATGCCGCCGGAGGACGATGCCGCCGTACGCGTCGCGGCAGATTCGCCGATTCGCGGCCCGGCGCCCGAGAGCTTTCCACAGATACTCCCTGTCTTTTATTCTCCCGATTTTCTCTCCGCTATCTTGTATATTTCTTCCTCTTCCACCTGTCCTACCGATTTCTGTTTTTTTTTTCCCCTCGATCACGGAATAATTTCGTTAAAAGCGCACGGCGGCGAAGGAACGACGAAGGAGGAACGACTGCCCTACGAGGCGACTGTATACGTCCCTCCTCGCGCGTCCTCACCCCCTACACCCCCTTCTCTCGCTTGAATCTCTTTCTCTATCCCTCGCACGCCAGCTACCCTCGGCATCTCTCTCTTTCTCTCTCTCTCTCTCTCTCTCTCTCTCTCTCTTTCTCTCTCTCACTCACTCACTCAGTCTTGACGTTATCGTGGCGCACGCGCCAGGTGTGTCCTTCCTCTCTACCCTCCTCAGCGCGTGTGCGCTGAGCGCTCTCTCCATTCTCTCTCTTTGCCTATCTCACCTTCTCTCTTTCCCCTTTCCCTCCTTCATCACCCTCTCGCGCGCGCGATCTATTTCGTATTCGTTCCTCCTGCGCGTCCCGCTCTGCCCGCTCTGCCCGCTCAGCTCGCTCGCTACGTTCGCGCTTGTTCGGCCGCCGCATCGACGCGTCCGGACACGGAGGATGAGATTCTTGTGCCTCCGTTCGCTCGTACATTCGCCCGTTCGTCCGCTCGCTCACAGCCACCATCATCATCGTTTCTCGTCAGGACGTTTGCGCACTCGAGCCACTGCTGGCATGAGTCGGAACAAAAGGAATGAAAGCATGAGGGAAAGAGACCACCTGGAAAGTGGAGACGCTCTTTCCTCCGTCTTTCAGTCATGAAGGAATCCCGCGCGAGCCGGCTCGAATTACGGCGAATTGACCTATTTGCCTCAAAGGGGGTGGGTCGGTTGCGCTCCTTCGGTAGGAGACGAGCCCGCTCTTGCGAGAAGCGTCCGGAATCGTAAGCCGGATAAGGGCGCAATGTCGTAGAGCGCGACCTCGAAGCCGCTCTCTGCAATTTCCCTTCCCTTTGTATGCAAGCGGCGGCGCTCGATTGCACAAAAGGGAGAGGGATCGAGGGTTGGAAAATCTTGGAGCGAATCCCTCCTTCCCCTTTCTCTCTCTCTCTCTCTCTCTCTCTCTCTCTCTCGTCTTTACCCCTCGTCTCTCTTTGGCCATCGGATTCGCGTTTCTTTTCTTCTCGAGACTTGCCGCGCGTAACCAGAGCGCGCTATTATATCGGGCGTTCGGTCGGTCGATCCCAGGGTTGCTCCCGCTTTCCGGAGAAGTATGCCAGGAATTTATAGAATCCATCGGGGATATCGGCAAACTGATCCCATCCCGTCTGGATATTTCTTGAACCACCACAAACGTAGATATACAATTCTGAACGGATATTCGAATTATAATTATCGCGTTGCGGAAATTAGATTGATTGGCACGAATTATTAATAACTGATATGTGGATCATTAACGTGTTTTTGTACATTATAACACGACACAGATTGTGATGGTATACGATACGTATTAACGTGCAGGCTCTATAAGAAAACGTCGTAGGTATTTATGATAAATGTTATAAATACGAGCATATGGCATATACGCAATACGTATTATATGCAATACGTATTATGTTCCTGATAATATTATTATTAATATTGATATCATTTGATCAATAATAGCATAAATGATAAAATTCAGAATATATATACATATATATAATTACATATATATATGTATATATATATGTGTGTGTGTAATTATATACATGTATATATATATATATATATTCTGAGTTTTATCTGAATAAATAATTAAAAATAATGTACATTTACAGAAGGTGACTTTCAATTTCTAAATTTTGCCCGTATACGTTTCCGGAATGAAACAGTTATATTTAATTTCAGAGTTCCGAGAATATCATTGCCAGAAAGAACTCTTCGCAGAAACGCTTCTATTTCCGTGAATTTCCTCGCGTTTTCCCTCGATTGAGAAAGGCTCGGCTTCTCCCGGGCAAGAGATGTAGGCGGCATCGCCGAGCGTTAATCCTGTCATCGACATCGGTCCGCGGAACTTTACGGCGGCGACTTCCGGCTCCGCCGTGAGAGTATATCGATAGACACATCGGGGCGAAATTACGCTCGGGGATCCTCTGGCGTTGGCGTTTCGAGGTCACCAGGCGCCCCCGCCAGGATCTCCGGCGCGCGGATACACCGAAAAGCCCCTGACTGGTCGACTCTACGCGGAGGCGCTTATCGATTTTCAAAGCGGCATTGCCCCCCCGTGAACGCCGCTCTTCCAGCAGGTCGTCGTCGTCGCCGTCGCCGTCGTCGTCACCGTCGTCACCATCATCCTCCACGTTTTCTTCGTCTTGTACGCGAGAGACAGAGCGAAGAAAAGTAAGAGAAAGAGGATAGCTTTTTGGATGATCGTGCGACTAACCGAATCGATAAGACGCGTCCTAACATCCGGATGCACTCTCGCGGCTGCATCTGATTGCCCATTGCACATGCACGCCTGTTTGTGGATATTGGATTTGCCGCGAGACTTATGCCCGAGCCTCGCTTCGGCATGTTTCATAACGGCGGTTAGAAGCGACGGCGGCGGTAGCGACGAGTGACGACGATTATGGGTTATCGATATTGCGGACTTAGCTCACCGCGCGCGAGCCGGGACGCTCATGGATATGCAAAAATGTAAAAAAGCGCTTTCCCAGACAACGTGGGCGGGAGGGGGGGAGGGTATTTGGACGGCGATCGTGTCGCTCTGGCGTGAGCAAACTAGTTTGCCTCTTTCGGGAACACGTCAAGAGACGCCGCCGGATCCGAAAGCCTATGGCCACTGGACAAATTCAGGGCAGTGTTTTTGGTCGATGTCCGATAGTCTAACGACGAGAGGCGGTATAAAAAGAGGCACTGCACAGGAAAGGTGTGGAGAAGAGAGAATTTATGGAACCATTACAAAGCGGAAACGTATGTTATAGCAGAGTAAATTATGCAAATGTTTTGATACGTTTACATAATTTTGATACGCGCGTAAATATCTGTTTGTAAAGGAAAAATTGCACGTAGATTGTCTTTTTCATAAATAAAACTGTTTGAACGAAGAAATCGATTAAAGAAGTACGAAAAATAAAAGTTTGCCTTGAAAAATATGAGTACTTGCCATCAAGATTTCTTAATATTTATCACACAGCTGGTTCTACAGTTTCGTCTGACTAACACGTTCTACTTACACGAGAGATAACGGTTCATCATTGCGAAAATGTATAGAGGCAATTAGCCGTGTCACATGACATTATGTTCTGTCAAAACTTTAGGCAGCTTTAGAACCGTTATTAACATCTACAACGTTTCTATATCATATATTTCGTACACTGTAAAATGCTACTATATGATTATTCAAGCCGAAAATACGAGTTTAAATTAGTGATTACCTTGCAAATTTTGGAAGTTTAAATGAGAGAGAGAGAGAGAGAGAGAGAGAGAGAGAGAGAGAGAGAGAGAGAAGCAATTCATGCATCCTGCTTTTCCACAGGAGAGACGGTAAATATCTCAGAGGGCTTTCAACTCTTTAAACGATCGTTTGAACGCGTAATTGCTATAACTGGATGCTATAAGCATGGCGCGGCTTATGAATAGTAATTCGTGCATTATTATTAGCTTTGACTGCAACGATCTAATTACTATCAGTTTCCGATATCGTACTTATTAGTAGTCATCCAACGCAGATTACAAATGCGAATTCCACAGATGAATGAAACAAAGAACAAAAAGTAAGAATAATAACCCATTGATCTCGCCATGCAAAAAGTTTGTATTTTTTTCTTAACAATAATTATATGTAGAATATCTGACAACTTTCTAAATCGTGTACAGCAAGTATTTTTTATATTTCATTAATTATTATTAAAAAAATTATTTATTTTAATTTGCAAATTTACTTTGAAGACTTCATGGCAAAAAAGATTAAATAATTGATTAATAAAAACTATTTCTGGAACTAGTGTCGTTCTATTAAAGTTTTTATATTCCTTATGATGAATTATGTATCATTGCTAAAATAAGACGAAAGTGAGCATTTACTTAAAAAAAAATCAATATTTTACATTGTAAGGATAATATTCTTTTTCTGCTTTTAAATCAAAGAGTGATGTTCTTTTCATTCTGCACTTGGATACTTGGAGTCAGCCGTTAATCGAAGTAATGTCTGGAAAATTATCTAAGCATCCAGGATAAGACCCGAAATATCTTAATACTTATCTGTGACTTCCAAAATATTCACAAGGGAGGGGGAGAGAGAGAGAAAGACAGAGAGAGAGAGAGAGAGAGAGAGAGAGAGAGAGCGAGAGAGAATAAGCAACGAATTATTATTCATCTCAATTTAAATAGGTTTTTTAAAATTGAATACAAGATTTGCGATATTACATTATTGCGGAATATTACAAGATTATAATAAATGATAACGTTTTTCGAAACTTCTTTCTAATTGACTATTCGTTAAAGTGAATTATTAAAGTAGAGTAAATTTTGTAATATGCTTTGATAATTTATCGATAAGGATCTCCAATATTCACAAAGGAGGATTTCAACTTGTATATACATTTGCGTTTTCAATTTTGAAATTGTCAAAAATTCACATTGAATTTCGTCTTATTTTCGTATCGTTTATAAGCATTATGTTATCTCCTCTCTCTCTCTATTTGAATTTCAAATTACCACAAAAGACATCTCGCCAAGAATTCCCAGTCGTGAGATCTATCCGAACATGCGGCAATAACAAGTAGTAGCTGCAATAAAAAAAAAATAGAGAGAAGGAACAGTCGCTCGAAGTTACTTTTTCGAATAGTAGCGATGAAACATTCTTTTCAGAAGTCGAATACAGAAACGTCGTCGGTCGCGAAAATCCAATAAAGACGGTGCTCGTAAAGCGAAGCAAAGAAAGAATTATCATACCGACGAGAATAATGCACGATGAAATGTGATGGTGAATTATAACGGAATGTCATCATGTTCTTGGAATTAAGAAAAAAATACTTTTTTTCGTTGCGATTTTACATATGTAAAACTGTGAGGATCTAACGATTTTCGCTACTATAATCTCGTGCCATTTCTTATCTCCAGAAATCTAACACTGACAATTTACTGAAAGATAGTAATTAATTGCTTATTTTTAATATTAACAACACTATTATTTAATGTTTTTTTAGAACTCTAAATAAACAATTAATTATTGTCTCCCAGTAATGAATTAGCCATTAGATTTCTGTAAAAGATTGACTCATTATCAGTGTTTAGATAATTTACACATATTGATTTA
>Ga0157364_1000130_pt1 | contig 35178 bp, 26 predicted proteins | sample AttsexASBM2_FD_111476 | JGI IMG/M metagenome (GOLD analysis project Ga0157364, IMG submission 111476) | Fungus gardens microbial communities from leaf cutter ant in Ribeirão Preto, State of São Paulo, Brazil - Atta sexdens ASBM2 | ecosystem: Host-associated > Fungi > Mycelium > Unclassified ...
TGAAAAAAAGGATGGAAGGAAGAAAAATGAGAACGGAAAACTAATACGTTTTGCGTGAAGAGATTTGAACAATGAGATAATAAGATAATCAATATTCCTCAAACAATTGTTTCCATATCTATAGAATAGCAATATTACATACTGTTCAATTTAAACACAAATGCACAATTTTGTCGTTTGTAAAAAGTTCTTCGATTCAATTGATTTGTAACAACTTCGTAGCGGATCCAGCGTATACATGTAGAAGAAGATATAAATGAAAGAAGAGAAGCAGAAGACGAAGGAAGAAAAAAGGAAAACGCGGGCAGGGCAAGAAAGAGAAAGCCGACCGATAAACAAACTGCCAAGGATCGCGGCACTTTAATCTTCCTTTGAAGGCATCGGCCGCTCTTTGCGGCATTGAATGAAAAGAGAACAGGCGGGAGGGGACCCGAACCCACCCCATTTCTTCCTCTTCCGCGCACTCGACCCCGCGACTCATTATGGCAACATGCGGTAAGTATGCTCGCGCTTAAATCTCGGTGTACCCTTCGGACGAGGGTTGCCCTAAACAGCATCGGTATTAGTTACACGTATATACGTGCGCATTGCAAAAAGTGGTGGTCGAGGGCCCCGGAACATGAGGCACTGTGTTACGGCACTGTCAAAAACCGTCGGGGCCGGGACAGGGTGGAGGAGAGCATCCCTTATTTCGCGGCGGCTCATTGCACGGCTCGGCGCATCCGAATAGTCTCTATTCCCTTGATCCGAGAGTTCCAGGTGGTACCTTACCCCCTCCCGCCTTTCGGACATATACTCTCAAAAATTAGGCATCGTGGACCGATGGTACGCATTTCACAGCTGCAACAGAAACAGCCAGCAAGCCGCGCGCGTGTCTCCACCTTTGTCCTTCTCGTCTCCACACTTCATTGTCGTCATTGTACTTTCTCAATCCTAGCAGTTCAGCTATGAATTTATAAAAAGCGTAAAAGTAAGTCCAAAATGATATTAAAACGACTCAGTATTTAACTCAGTATTTAACTGTTAAATGTCTGTTCAAATTTACGATCATATCATTTTGGCTAATGCGATTTAAAAAGCTGTAAAAAGTAAAAAATAAACAATTTTTACAGAAAAAAGATCTGAAAAGACAGACGAAATCATCATATTTCACTTTGATATTACAGAGTTTTTTTTAAATAAAAAAAAAATATTAGAAAATAGATTACATTTTTTACCAAATAGACTCAAATAGATCGATACTTATTGTGTAATTCTTAACAACAGTTCATCGTTTTAATATAATTGCATAGCTTTTTTATATAAAGATGATCCGTAAGAACTATGAAAAACTAAATCGATAAGTTCTCTATCATTTTGCAATTTTTGCAATTTTTGCAATTTTTTTTAGTTTCTCAATAAATAGAATGTCTAAAATCGACGTAGATAACTTTAGACTCTAAGAATTTTTTAAAAAAATATCTCTGAGATGATTTAATTAAAGAATTTTGAAAGATGTCATAATATTGTCTTATACATCGATTTTTACCTGCTTATTCGGCAATTTTTAGAAATTAATATCTCGTTAACTGTTGCAAAATATGTTGTAAACGATTTTTCGATTCAGTTTTTAAACAGTGCATACATGTTGGCTCTTGTAGCTGATCTGGATCACCCTGTATACATGCACAACAATATACATGCGCGACAATATAACGATATCGACTTTGTCATTAAAAGTTACAGAATACAGACACAGCAGTTAATTTTCCATGAACATAATTTAAGAGAATTAGTGAATAACAAATTGTTTACATTACGTAATTATAGTTTACAGAAGCTTTAAAAATATTTAAAAAGGTATATTGGATTATATTCTCGTTTATTACTAGCTTTACAAAAATAAAATATAAACGAAAGAGTTCCCGCAAACTCACCCGCTTTTGCAGTTGGAATATGTACTGACGAAAGCTCGTAACTTTTTATCAAAACTTTCGTTCGAAACTTGAAAGTTCTGAAAAATTCGAAATAAACTTTTTTAAATCTCAATATCTTTGTAATCAAATACAGTGAGTGCAAAAAGTATTCATACAAGGAAATTTTTTACTAAAGAAGTCTTATTTGTAGAAAATCAATATTAATTTTATACACTGAATATCTGTTCTAATATAAACAAACGAGTATTTCGCATGTATTTCTAATTTTAGAAGTTAAATTTCTCGACTATACGAATATTTTTCAAGCATCCAAACAATATAATTTTTAATTTTCGCTTATTTTTCAAATGATATATTTTCTGTAATTAATACACATCTTTTTAATATATATAATTTTAATATATATAATTTTAAGAAATATATAATCAATTTTATTCTTTATGACTAAATTATTAATTACCCAGCTAGAAATGATCGTCAATTAATCGAATCGACATTAAATTAATGTTGAAATCTTCGTATCGATTCGACTCATTTCTTACTGGATAATATTTACTTTTTAAAAATGAAGTTTTTTAAAAGATATTTTCTCCATATGAATTTTGCACTCAATGTATATATATATACATATAATTCCTACAGAAAAATACTCGCTCGTGGATATAACGTTTCTATTAAATAAGTAGAACTTAAAAATTTTTACCATCACATTTAGATGTATAAATATAGAATAGGAGTGAATTCCATTTAGCCTGTCGCTACTTCAAGTAACAATTTAGCGCTTAAGTTCTCAGACGAGTGCGACCAGGTAAGGGAAGAAGAGCCGCAGCAGCGTGGTACCAGGACCCGAAGATAATCCTGATGGTGATGGCGACCGGTGCCGACGTGATGGGACTTACCCCACCCCTCGTGCAGAGTGCCAACCCCTCGAGTAAGAGGCAACGATACCGCCGAGGTCTGAAAGGCCGCTGCGAATAACGCGCTTACGCGCGATCATCCGACCGCGAGTCTCGATGCCCGTGACAGATCGTGCCGCGGTGTCCTTGTGAATATTGCAGGACTAAAGCCTGCGCTAAAGAGCGAAAAGGATATAGAGGGAGCACTAAGTCTTTCGTGGATGGTCGAGCGCCGCGCCGCACCGCGCCGGCGACAATACGGTGTAGATTACTTTTCAGAATGGGCGGTGTGACGTAAACACGCTCCGGCGGTTTTTTCTTTGCGAACAATGCCCGTGTTTGCCGACACAATTTGTCTCGGATTTAGGTGCGTCGGCATAAATGCGTGTGCCTAGATACCTAGATGTCGAGCGATGTGCATCAAGCTCCGAAAGCCTGCACTTATAGTATAGTCGTCGCTTATGTTTACGAAAGTTAAAAGCTTTTTCCTGATGCATTGTTGAGATAGATAATGCGTGAAAAATTAGTATTACTCATTAATTAATGTATTCAATGAATTTATAATAACGTTTGCATTTATTCTTCGCTGTAGAATATATAAAAAGGTCTGATTGCAATATATCATATTTTAATCCTATCTTTTTATTCTAGTTTTTCATCGTTTCTAGGTATTGAGTTATTCTACTAGCTTAGCCGTTTAGAAATGCAGCCGTAGCTGAGCCGGTTTGGTAGCTAGGGGAACTCATTATACTGTGAGTAATATTACCTCACGCGGCATATATAATATTAACACGGACGTCTCAAGAAGTTGGAAAAGGGTCGAGCAGCGAGTCGCGATCGAGATTGATTTGATCTACCGCCGACAGGGTGGTAAGCGAAACGATATGCCCTGGATATTGGGGCCTGATGAAGGCTTCTCAAATGTCGTGTTGGATTCGGACAGCGAGCAACAGAAAAAGTAAAAGAGCGAGAAAAGGAAACAAAGAAGGAAAAAAAGAGAGAGAAGGATAGAGACTGATTGAAATAGAATGGGAGACTAAGCGAGAAGGACGCATTCCTAGACGGCTTACCGGCATAGACACCGCATCGGCCATCGCGCGTTTTCTCATACCGAAAGGTAGCGGATTTGTTTCTTCTCCTTATCCGATCTTGGAGCAAGAGCCTCTTGCTTACAGGTCGCAACCCTGCCGTACAAAAACGCATTCTGAAGACGTAACGTCTCTAGTGTCATCTTCGACCGAAAAAACTCTGAATTACATGAAGATTACGTAATACTGTTACTTCCTTCTTTGCATTAAAATTTAGGAAACTAAAATATAACTTTATATAAAATTAAATTTTATACAAAATTAATCGATCAACAATTAGTAATTTATGTTCTTTTATACATTAATTTTTTGCACTAAATATTTCTCGTATTCTTTACGATTTATATGTAAGAAACGACGGTTTCGAGCGTTCTCGAATGCTGTTATGCTCAAATAATTATCTGTTTTATTGTTCCGATCCGTTAAAACGATCAGAGTGACGCGCCTATAAAACATAACACTTATCCTTAACGTTCGCCGATATTTATAGAGTACTGATTACATCGTATAATAGCAAGTCGAATCACTGGGCGAGCTCCCCCAATGCATAGATCCCTCTTCCATTATAGAAAGCCAGCCAAGTGTGAAGTATTATCATACAAATATAATCCTCCCTCGACTCCGTTTGGAGAGAAATATTTGTCCTGATCGTACGACCAATTATCTCAACTTGTGCGATATGCCAACGCGCATATATGCATACATAGGGTACCCGTATTCTTCCTCCTTCGTTATCGATATGTATAAGCGAATAAACATCTCTGCTCCATAGCACAAATGTATTCATTCAGCCTCTATATTCTTGCTAAAGATTTAAAATTTTATTATAATTAATAATAATAATGCGTGTTTTATACAAAATATTAAAATTGATAATGAAATAACACTTTTTAAAATAAAGGGTATTTTTAGTATAAAGTTTGAAGTCATTTTTATTAAAATTCGGAATATAATTTTCAGCACCAGTGTGTGTTTTTTATATATTTTATTTATAAAAATGATGTTAATTTAAAATGAAAAATATATTTTGCGATATTGCCCGAAAGCTCTCTACTGGATTCTACTAAATCTATTTATTTTCGATGTTGAAAAAATATTTTCTACCTAATAATGAAGATAAACGACAAGTTGTACTAATAAAAGACGACTTAAAAGTAAAAGGAATCTGACGGAGTGCATTCACTTCTCGATCGTAATGCATAATTGACGATAACAGTGCAGCCGTTTGTGCTACATCCAACCCTCCAAACGAAACAGTTAAACTCATCTAGACGGGATCGATTGTAACATACGCTGCAAGATCGCTCCAACAATGATTCGCCTTCTCCGTGGCTTCGCGATTGATGAAACCGCCCGTGAGAATCTTCTGAATCAATCTCTGTGCGGTCTCATTTATCGAGTCGCGTCGCTCAATCTCACTAGATTTCGGATAGTAACGAATGTCCAAGGCAGAATCGATAAGCCTGGGATTTCTTGCTTTGTAGATATCTCCGCATTTATTTCCGCAGCGAGATCTCAGCTTATCCCTCTTCCTGTAATTTTCTTTCATCGGTCATTGTTATCGTAAAACAATTTAACTTGAAAGTTAAAATGATTTAAATGAATTTTGTTATTTTTTTAGTAGAATTAATTGGCGAATATTGTAAAGTTTTCATTAGGATGAAAAATATGCAGTTTAATTTTGAAAAATTGTAATTTTGAAAAATGGTTTGTCTTCCATTTCAATTATTAAAATAGTAAACATTTTGTTTTTTATATGAGAAAAACTCATCGTGATATATACAATGTATTCTGAATTTTATTGAAATAACACGATATCAGGCTATTATACTGTATAATATCCAAACACAAAGCATTTCATTCGATTTTCACAAACCGCCGCGGTAAGTTGGCATTTCATCCACATTGACGAATCACTGGCAGCGACTAATATAGTAGCATTCAAATTAGATGCCTCGTTTCCTCTTGCGGAGCTTCTCTCCCGCCGTGACAGATATATCGAGAATTAACATCGTCGAAAATGGAAAAAGGAGGCGCGGGATGTGGTAGCAGGAGGCAAGGACCTCATTCTCGATTCTCGGCATTGGCAAAGCATTCCTCATGTCAGAACATCGCTGTGCTTCTAATCCTCGATGCGAAGGGAGTCGGGCGAGGTCAGCGGGGCGCTTCGACGAGAGGCTACTGGTTTCTGGCTCCGCGCTTCGTGCACCTCCTCAAACTCCGGACTATTTCTTCGTGCCCTCGTCAAACTCGGGAGCTCGTGCACTCGTCCTCGGGACGACGTCTCAGCGTGAACCCTGTGCCCGTCTTCAATGTCCGCACGAATTTCAGCGGTGACTTCGCAGGTCGAAGGGAGAACGCGGAGAGTGACGGAGAGAAAGAGGAGACCTACTTTTTTTCTGGCATCATTCTAAAGGGCATTAACTGGATGCAGAGTGAAACAGGTCATTTCAAAACTTGAATTTAAGGAAATCTGATCCACAGTTAGTTGATAGTATCATCCAGTTGTGAGTTCATCAGTAGTATTCAATTATAAGGTAATTGCACCCAATATTAATTAATTATTAATGCACAGAGAACATGGTTAAGTGATTCTTATTTTACAAGATTAGTAAAAATATAGATATGGCTTATTATTAATAAACAGAGAAAAATTGTTGAGTAATTTTTATTTTACTAGATTAGTAAAAATATTCTAGTTATTTTTGGCAAACGAACTTGGCAAACTTCACTTGCCTGAAAGTAAAAATATCGGAGGTATAAGGTAAAGAGTACATTATAGTAATTATAGTAAATCCATTCATGTGATTATTAGTTTATAGTAAAAGTTACTTATATACTATTCTCAAGACAACTCTCAAAATTTATTTTACGAAATGTTAAAAATACCTTACAGTATAATCGACGATCGCTCATTTACCGGAAAAGTAACATAAGTCATTTTTACATAAGCATATCAATTTTTCTCCTTATACTCAATATCTACTTGCTATTCTTAAATAATTACATCGATAATTTAATCATCATTGCACGCATATAAATATTAAAAATATCTCATATTTTTAATGAATATCTCAATTCAATTAACGTTTATAATTTCAATTAATGTTCAGGAACGTTTCTCATTTTGAATCTGACTACCAAGTTTCAATGTTGGATTCAGCAAAAGTAGAGACGAAATGCTAGAACATGAAGTTGAATTTTCAAACAATCTATCTCATAGAAATATTCGCATAGGTCTCGATTCTATGAATGGTTGCAAAATCGTACTCACGTACGGATGATATTGCGCGAATCGAACGATTGTGAACAAAGTCCACAGAACGTTACTTCGAAGGTCTTTCGATGAGATATCGGTATGCAAGATCGTATGCGAGTCCTTTTTGCAATCGCGTTCATCGAACACGACAACGAGATCGCTCAGTCCGGTGACAGAGGTGCGTTCGGCCGCGTGTATATGAGAAGTATACGCGACGTATATGAGGAGTACGACGGAAAAGACGAAAGAAGGCAGGACGAGAAAGCGGGCAGAAGAAGAGAAGACACGTTCGAAAGATAGAAAGGGAAAACGGACGGACACGGAGTAGCGGTGGACAAACGGACCACCCCGCCTGCGAGCGATCATGTCCCGATCACATAAACTAGCCGCCCCCTCATCCATCATGCCTTCGTCATACGCTATCGCGTATTCACCGGTCTCCGTCGAGCTCCTCTTGTCTACTAGTTTTTTTTTTCTCTCACATCACGTCTTCTCTCTTGCGACGTCGCAAATTGGTGCTGGAGAACGCGCGGAACTGGTTACGCCGACCGGTCACTATTCTCAGACCCGCAACTTGTAGAATGAAGCATATATATTTATCACCTGTTCTTAGGCGCCTAGGAAGATTGTATGTAAAATAAATAATATGAAGAGACTATTAGACCGATATGAATAAATTATATATAATATTTTAAATAAGAAGAATTATATTCGATAATTAATATTTTTGTTAAAAAATATAAAACTTACTAATATAAAAAAATTATTAAATTATTTGTGCAATTTAATAAATGATATTACTACTCTTCTACTTATGAATGTGTTTTATGTTCGGAAAAACATTTCGACGCGCGATATGCAGAATCAGAATGTATATAAATTCACGCAAGAAATATGTATTTAAATATTAAGATCTTAAACTGAATAAAAAGTTCTTCTTATTTAAAATTTGATACATAAAATGTAAAATAATTACAGTTTCTGCTCTTCTAAGAAAAAACCGAGATACTGTGTTAATTACATTAAATACATTTAATAATTATTTCATAATATTTGAAAATATACATATAAATAATCTATAAAAAATTTTTACGCAAGAAAAATAATGAAAAATTATGATAAGAGAAAGAAGAATAGAGAAAGAGAGAAGGAGAGAAGGAAAAAGAATCATCATATTTTTAGTAGGAATTGACACTCGCTTTTCTGTATTCGTTATTTCGTAATCTGGTTTTACAAATTATGGCCGCGAGCACTGATGTTTGATTAGAAATTGTAATGATACGGTTAACGTGCCTTATTCAGATTGTACGATTCATAATTCCATGTTGTATGTTCGAAGTGGCTTTCATGTCGCGGATAGCAGCGGTCCAACGTCCTCTGCTGGACAGTGGATCGCTAATTGCTGATTGATCGTTTCTGAATAACGCAATTAACCGAGCGAGAAGCCTATACGATTGCACGAGAATATCAAGCGGATTGCGAAAAGGGTGCTTTAAGCCGACGATTCTGAGACAGGAGGCTTCCGCAATAGTCAACAATAATCAATCCCTGCATAATCCCCATATGTATATCTCGATAGTTTCGTCACTTTTACACTTACGCAGAGATTCGTAAATCTATCATTGAGTGTTACTAATAATTATATCACTAATAATCGGTATCTATAAAAAAATAATCAAAGGTCTTTAAAATCGATGGCAATATAAAGAACAAAATTTGTAGAATTATGTACGTATTGTTAGAAATAATTCCTGTAAATGAAGTTCGTGGTTATGAACGAAATTAAAAGTAATGAATGATTTAACTGAAAATTGAATTATACACTGTACATAAGATATTAAATTATTTTTTTAATGTACACTATAAAAAATAAGAAATTTGCTTTCATTACGTTATGTAATGGAAGCAAATTTCAAGCAGGTACATTAAATATATTTAATGTTGTCAAAGAAAATGAAGTTATAAGTAACTTAATTTTAACGTTTACGTATATTAAATTTCGTATAATAAATTTCAACTCTACATAAAATTTAATAAAAAAAATAAAAGTTTAAAATAAAAAAATGTACTAAACTTCCTAAACTTCTTAAAATTTTGAAAATGAAAAATATTCTAAATTTCATGTACATATACACAAATATATTTTTCAGTTGTAGATACATTAAATTTAATTTAGTGTCATAAAATTGAATTTAATTTGTGTAACTTAAAAGTATATTAAATGTCATGACATTTTTAATTACTTAAATGTAATGAATGTGTATACAAATTTCATAAATTTTCGTGAAAGATACATTAAATTTCATGTACATATATACAAATATACTTTTCATAAATACATAAAATTTAATGTAATGTCATGAAATTATAAGTTCAAATTGTGTAACTTAAAAATACATTAAATTTCATGAAATTTTTAACAATGCAGGTTCATAATATTCATGCAAAGAACTATAATTAGAACTGTTAGATTAAATATGCATTATACGATATATGTGACGAATGAAGCTCTCTAACTCCCGAATATTGAAAATATTCGAAAACGAATCCGGACTCGATAGAGTGCTCTCAGTCAGGGGCGTAAGAGGGTGAGAAACGAAGGGCAGAAAATGAATAAAGGAGGTTCTGGCGGCACGTGCGAAGGCTACCGACCGCAAAAGAGGCGGCTTATATTATTATAACGTGGGCAGGTGGGCGAAACCGTCTATTGATGACGCTAACGAGGGATCGGTAATTATTACCCACGACTTAACTCCTAGCTGCTCGTGCAAAGACCTTTTATTGTGGCGATTCACCCTTCTTCGTTCGAACGATCTGGCACGCGGGGATTTCGTAACACGCCCACGACTATCAATTTTATAAGCATTATGACAACCGACCACAAATTACACTGCTTGATTGTCGTAATTTTTGCATCTGAAATTCAAATTTAAAGGAAATTTAAAAAACTATTCGGAAAAATTAAACGAATGTGACATATTTATTTTTTTAAATGCGCATTTAGCTTTTTTATTCAAAATCTGTTTTAAATCTCTTTTATATTTTTAGTTTTTATTAAGCTGCAATCCTTTTAGTTTTATTTTAACTGTTTATTATCACATTTATTGAGAAGAATACGTTACATACATCATACATTTCTCTTTATACGTTATTATTTAAAACAACGTATTTATCGTATTTATCGCTTGCACACGATTGTAATGGTATATTATACGACTTCGAGATTTGATGGAGTTGTTGACCCTTGTTAGTGTGTACCCGCGTGCCGCAACGATTATACACTTTCAGCGCATTAGTGTGAAAGCACATTTACCTGTCCGGTCAAGGTAGACGATCCATCATCGTGTCAACGGACCATTATAATGTACGAAACATTTTGATGTTCTCGTACCTCAAATTCCCTTAAATTTGACTACAAACGATAATGCCCATGAAACGTAAAAAAATATGTATTTATAAAACAAGAGAATCGATAAAAATTAAATAAATGAATACATAGTGTAGTATTCATCATATGGATCATTCCTTTTTGTCATGACAATATTAATTTTCAATAACAATTATAGGTGCACTCGGAGGAACGTACATCAGATTGATCGGAATTATTTTAGACTCAGGAGTAATAAGCGCGTATAAATCAAGGAAACTAGCTTGAAGAATCTATCAATTGCATTGGAATTGTTTTAAAAACAGAAAACACATTGTGCATCGAAATAACTTGAAAAAATGCGATTGGGTAAAAATCTTACAGTAATTAAATATAATAGACAGGTATCAATATAAAAGTTTAAAAAAAGAATAAAAAGAAATAGATATTTGACTTCTTGTAATAACTAATAAAATCAATAAGATCAAAGGACTTATTTGCTCCAAATGAGCCTCTTGAGATTTTCATTATTTTATTTATTATTATAAAAATTTAAAATCATTCTCATGTATAGTATATTCTGTACATATTTTGTGTGTGTGTGTGTGTGTGTGTGTGTGTGTGTGTGTGTGTGTGTGTTTGCATATATAAAAAAGTATTATATAGGTGTATATATAAACATCTGAATTACGATACGCATATTTTAAACTTCAAAAGGAAACAAGCCGAAAGCAAACAAAGTTATGTCCACTTAGGACTTTTTCAATACCTTATTGATGTGACAATTCTTCCTAAATGATAAATCCTTTTCGATGAACGTAATAAAGCGTTTCGTCTTTTGAAACCGTTTTAACCATAATTTTCGGAAGCGCTTTTCAGATTCGTAGCGAAAACGAATTGAAAGAGAGCCGAAGCTGATATTACAATGTGGATACTCTTCCAACCTTATTATTAGCCGAGACTTGGATATTTGGATACCTATAATCCTTTTTCTGTCTTTTTTCCACCAAGTCTAATCCACCTGACTGAAAAGTGCCAAATAATATCATATATCTTTTGCGGCTGTTCCTCAAAGCTTGCTATCTGATTTTGAAAAATTCACCGCGAAAGATGATCTACGACAACAAAAGCCGTCCGATTCCCTATGTCCAAAGGAAGATGTAGGTTCGCTAAAATCACCACGATACTACCTAGGCTAACCTAGGGCTAAATTTAGGGCAAAACGTTTCTACCGCAACTTCTGTTTGCAATCTTCACAAAAGGAACCCAGCAAACAAAGCTATATGTGAACATTGTATCGTTGTGTTTCAGGTTTTTATTCGATATTTTTCTGCTTCGCAGAATTTTAACCGAAATAAAAAAGAGCTATTAGCTGTTTAATAAAAAGATATCGGTTTTTGACGAGAGAAAAAGACAAACCCACATAGAATATACGTTAAAACATAATTTCATCAGAGTATCTAATGTAAGTTGTTACAAATATTGAAGTTACAGAAGATGTGTGACGGATATTTATGAACGTTGTCGCCGTACAAGCATAATGCCGCTCTTTGACGCGATAAGAATCACGAAGGGGGGGTTCTCTGACGAACTTATATGGAGAAAAGAAAACGCGCGAGAGAAGTGTGAAAAATCTAGAAATAAACGAGAGAGAGAGAGAGAGAGAGAGCCGGTATGTGGCTGCCTATCACGCACTTTCACGTTTTCCGCTCTCTCGTGCTCGTTACTGAAATGAATGCCTGATACATACGCAGCGCGGTGGTGGGTTTCGTCGAGTCGTTGGTTCAGACGAGAAGCGAGATAAACGACGTCAGTCGCGGGGGAGATGCGAAGAAGCAGAGAACCAGCTTCGCGGATCGAGAATGAGAGAGAGAGAGAGAGAGAGAGAGAAAGAGAGGAGTTGGCGGTCTCTGAAAGATGTCGGTCGCTTTGATGTTCGCCGACCGTCATCTTGCGCGTTACCTCACCGCGGCTGCGAGAGCGAACGAATGGCAATGCACCCTCTCGACCTGTAGACATGTGTGGGAGTCACACATGACATACACAAATAAGGCGTACACAAATAAGGCTTACGTGCCATCGCACGAGGATTGCAGAGGGTGGAATTGCAAGCCGTGTGAGCACCCCTAGTTCTATCGTACTCGATCGTATTGCTCGCACCGATACTCGTCACGATAGCGCGGACTCTCCCTTGAAACACCCTCTCCTCCTCCCCTCCTCTAGCCCGCGCCCTTCGACCTCCCGCCGGCGATACAGTTTGCAAACAGCGTAAAAATGCCACTCGATTATTCTCCCCCGCGATACGAATCGCTTGGCCGGAGGCAGCAAAGTCGATTGGCAATGGAGAAGGTGATGAAGCGAGATGAACGTTCTTAGCTGATGCTTAGTTGATGAACGTCGGTGAGACAAGCTAGAGAATTTGCTTCGCAAATTTCTTCAACGTAGTTGTAAAGATTCATTTGATTTTTATTTTTCACGATGAGATCATATCTCTGTAAAAAATAAAACGAAAAATGTTGATATCTAATAAATATACAGGTCCATTGAAAATATAGTGATACGATGAACTAAACACTAACACTGCGAATGCAAAACAGATTTATTTATTTCGCGACATAAAGGATATTAAAATCATAAAAAAATGTATAATACTGTTTCCCTCGAAAGCGATGGTTAATTGCACCATCCGGCGATTGAATCGGGCGAAGAAATCACTATGTCGCAAGAGATTCATTGGTCGCGATATCACGATGACCGGTCTGGATCGGCGTTCCAACATCAATACTCATTAATGTTTATCACATCTGCGATCGGATCGCGCGGTGGACAAAGATTTCACTGGGGCCGACCCACGAGCAGTAACCATAACGAATGACCCGCCGGTGAGCGTGCAGGTCTCTACTTATGGACGTGTCCGGGCCGAAAACTCCCGGCACAGACTGGCGCGGCGTCCACGAGCCGGCTATTGCCCCTGAAAGACCAGCGAACATGACAATGATCTGGCTCGAGGTGGCTCGTTGCACCCGGCAACTCTCGTAGGGAAACTCAGCAGGTTACTTGATGTCTTTTCAGGAGCTGCCTGATCGTTAGGTTCTTATCCCTTGAGAAAAGAAAAAATAATTAGAGGCTTAACATGTTTGGTGTATCGCAAAAAAGGAAAGAAAATAATTATAGGTTTATAGGCTTAAAATTCAGTTATCATGGACATCATAGGTATATTTTGTAAGTCTTGATGATCAATAATCTTTGTTTTTGTTATACAATTAACGCACGAAATCGTTAAAATTTATTTGTGACAGTATTCTCTAATAGTAATAAATAATAGCAATTAATAATAGCAATTTGTCGCAAATAAACAAATTTTGTAAATAAAATTTCCGAATAAGATAAGTAAATTTAGAATCATCCGCGTAAAATATTTTTCTATATAAATATAGCAGGTGATTTGACCTTTTGGAAGTTAAAACTCTCGAACATATCAAAATAAACCGACTATATAGTTGTATGGAATCTAAGAGAGTAGGTATATCTTCTTTTGAGGAATGAAGTGTCCGTCAATATACTTGACAAATGTCCGTTTTGTTAAGCAACAGTATAGGTTTGAGTTTACAATTACCGATTGTCATCCGTTGGGCACAAAACGAAGAAATCCACATGCGGTCGTCCCACACAACTATATTCTGTCCGAATGGTCCAGCTGAATGCTAAGGGTGCTTTTTCAGAAATCTTACCTACGATTCGTCACCATCGAGAAATTGCTCCAATAAAGAGGTACGACATCTCTGTGATTCACCTGTACGCTCACGAAATTATTGTATATAATAATGCCGAATACGATCGGACGGTAGCTATATTTTATTGAATCTCCTTTTCTTTGAATTTCGTCCGAAAATGAGAAAATCGCATAGTCAGGATGAATCGTCTCCACGCTTTCGAGAAGATCCTCATGAATGAGCAAACTGTATTACTTCTCGCTAGGATGATATTGTTCAACGGCCTCGTGATCTCCGCACAGAATTACGCACTCTTGAGACGACAATTCTTCCCGATCCTTTCGCCAACGCTTTTCTTGCAACAAGCAAATAGACTATTCTCCGAACACATGAATATTTCGGTTATGATAGAAAGTGACATCCTTCGAGCGATTAGTCATAGCAGACTGCAATTCACTGTACAATTATTGTACAAAAAGACGAAAATGGAAATTGAACTGGAATATGAACTGTGTGTATAAAATATAAAAATGTAATAATATTTATTTTCTCTTTTTTTTTCTTTTACAACGTCAATTATAATTAGTTGCAGCGTTAATGTTATTTATTATTATTCATCTTATTATTAATATTATTATCCTATTATTATATATTACTGATTAGATAATATTTATAACTATCAGTAATAATATGAAACATTTCATATTACAGAAAGTAACAAAGCCTTGTGGTCAAAGCAGCTTATGCACGCCGATGCTAACAATGTGCCGATTGTCCCCAAGCTTCGTACCGATGTAATCAGGGAATAGGGGGACTGCAACTAATTGTAATCGCGTAACGGACCCGCGCAGAATGGCGAGAGGCGTCACAAAGAATTGATTCTGCCAATTGTAATCTTGTAGGGAAATTCGGCGCGGTATCTCATCATCCGGATTGTACCCTTCAAATATGAAATGTATGAAACGTATGTTTCTGTCTCACCAAACAAACTGAATAAACCAGAATTATATATATTTGTTGACGCAATACATTTTTAAGTCCATTTTTCATCTATTTTTCTCTTTCCCTTTCCGTCTCTCCTTTGTGTTCTCATCTCATCAATATGTAAATACACGAAAGTTTCCATAGAGAGTATGTTGCCGTCTATTTTTTTAAGAGCGAAAAAAATTTTTAGGAATAAAATCGAGAACGTGTCATAGACGATGTATTTAGCGTTAAAGATATATGTATCACATCTAAATATATAGAATTTTTATAGATTCTATTATTATATTTGAATATCTCTGTGTTAAATTTGAGTACAATTCTCTTATTGGTTTACTTAATTTTTTGCCTTTTTGTATTTGCCTTCATTTTTATATAAATCGCGTGTTATAATACTTATTTACAAATTTGATTAATTCGTATAATATAACGAATTAAATTAAAATTTTTTAAATATATTAATAACATTTTAATAAATATTTGTGCAAAAGTTTATTTGGATCCACTTACTTGTTTAAAAGATATTTTCCTAAAACTTTAATAAAATATAATCATTTTGCTGCGTAATGTCATTGGCTGCGTTCAACAGAAAAAGCAGCTTCGCAATTGTTGTAAAATTCTTTAACATGATTGGTTTATACATTTTATACATTTTATACGTTTAAATCCAGTAAGAAACTAAAGGCAAGACCAATGTTAAAGAATTTTACATTTAACAATTGCAAAACTGCTTTTTCTGCTAAGCACAACCATCAAAGCACAACCATTTATTTATTTTGTTTTTTTATAGTTTCAAGACATATCTATGACAAAAGATTTTTTTATATTAACTGATATTGACTTTTTTAACTAATTTTTTGGCTGATATTTTTAACTGATATTATACAGTCAAAACATTCTTGAGCTATTAATATTAGCTATGCTGATGCCACAATTTTGGCATTCTCGATACGGACTTCTTCCATCTTGTATATCTGTGCATAGCTTTGCTGTGAGGAATGGAATCAAAGGCAGCGATGAGTTCGTACAAGTGGCCAACATCGTCCGTATCAAAAGGCATCGGCTTCCCTTTCACCAGCTAGCGTACAAAACCAGCGGCCGCCACGCCGCATCGTCGACGATGTGAGAGAGGCTGCCGGGCGGTCGTCGCGTAATCAATCAGTATCGTGGGAGCACTAAAGCCCATGCTGATGCTCTCGCATGGCTCCGCAAAAAACTATAAGCGCCTATCATCGCGCGCGATTTACGAATATTCGTTAATGCCGTCTCCAGAGTCGGTAAATCCTTCACAATATTTCTCCTGTATGAAGAAATCCCTTCCTATTGTGTTACCAATCCTGTAGTATTTCATTTTTTAATATTTTCGTGCTTTTGTACAATAAAAGCGTGACTGACATAACTTTCGACATATTTTTCGTGCCGTACCGCAGTCCAGCAAAATATTAATATACTTATAAGAAATAAATACAATAAAAGGGCATGTAATCAATTACAAAATTATATTATATATTAAAAAACCGAAATATTACAAAATAATAGTGTTTTTTATTCCATCTTTAACAGAAAAATTTAATCAACTCAATAGGAATAATATTTAAATTAAAGTCTCATTTTATAGTATAGAATAAATTACAGAAATACATCAGAGTACAGACTCTCATCTTTCTAAAAATAATGTAGTATATAAGATTAATTGTATTAATTGTGCCGCATCATTTGTAACTAAAGTTGGTAGACAGCTAAAAACACGAATCGCAGAGCATCGAAATTATATACGCTGGAATACATCTTCCCGTTCATTAATTATAATCGAGCATAGATTAGATCGAATGTGATTTTGATTGGAATAATATTAAAATTCTTGACGAGGAATCATGTTATACAGTAAACGGTTAAATTCTGATCATATTAAAAAACAAAAAAAATAGTCAGTAATTTTCAAGCTGTTATTGAGGACTTACATAAAGTATACATTCCGATTAACAAGGTCTAACTTTGCGTTACCAAGATCACACTAGTTTAATTATTTTTCTGTTAGTCAGTATTTGTCCGTTGCAACAATTATATATTTTTAATATTCCTGAACTGATTCTGCAACTTCATATTTCATTTAACATTTATTTATTGAAGAATTCAATTATACATAATTTATGATTCTGTGGATTTTACTTTCTAACTACGGCTATATATTATTTATTATCACACTGACTAATGGAATGTTGACAAGTATCATTTCATCGAATTGTATTAATATTTTTGACATATTGGTGAGTGTTCTACCGAGATGACGTATTTGCTTGCTTTTAATGAAATTTATAATTTTATTAGAATGTCATGAAATTCTTTTCAATCCTTCCAATCTTTTGTCAAACAATTTTCTTTCCTCTGTGCAACCTTCAATTGTTTATTTGTTCTCACGGCGTTTATGATATATTTCTTTTCTGTCAACACTGTTCGATTATAATAACATCTTTGTATTTAATAAATATCTGAAGAGGATCTACTTTAAAGACTGAAACATGTTATAGCGTTAATTCAATTATGATTGATTAGAATATAGTATATTATTTTGTAATATTTCGGATTTTTAATATATAATATAATTTTGTAATTGACTTTTATATGCTCTTTTATTGTATTTATTTCTTATTAATATTAAGAGTTCTTTTTTATTATTATTAATATTAATATATTTGTTATTAATATTAATATACTTGTTGTTTCTATATTGTTTTTTCCACTTATTTAGGAATACCTAAAAATAATTTAAACTTTTTTGCGGCTGCTTTTTATGACACTTTTGATCCTTTTGAGTGCGTACAACAGCAAAAAAAAAACAGTTTCGAATTTTTTAGCGATTCCCAAGTTTATCTAGTCACTGACGGTAATAAATCAATGCCCAGTTCTACCAACATAGATTAACTTTAACTCGGTTCAATTTACTGTTCATATCTTTTTCTTATTTTTAGAATTAGAAAAAAAAATGTAGAGTTAATTGAACCGAGATTAAAATTAAATTATATTGATAGAAACGGATATATAGGAAATAAAGATCGCAGCATAAACTTTTAACGCTATAAGGCAGAAGAGAATAAATCAATCAAATAAAGGACTCTGACTTAGTTGATTCTCTTACGCCTTATGTGTTGTACAGCGTTATGCAAAAATCTGTGCTGTGGCTTTAATCCTATTTTCAATCAAAGCCGATCTTAGTACTTAAATATTTCAATATAAATTTATATACGTATCCAATCCTGCAAATCGCGCGCCGAAATTTTTTTCAGTCTTGAAAACACGATCATGAACAAACTAGAGTAACATCACACATTAAATTAACAATTAGTGCGCGGTTTGCAGAATTGGATATACATATATATAAATTCACACTGAAATATTTAAATACTAAGAATCGCTTTGAATAGAATAATTATTTTGAAATAGAAATAATTATTTCTTTTATAATTGATTTATTCAGATTCATTCGTGCTCTTATTAGGCAGATTATATGTTCAAGGAGTTATTTTTCCGTTAACATTAACTTACTAAATACTAATAGCGAATTCAGTAACTTGTACTACGCTAGATCAGTGCATATTCAATGTTGCTATACATGAAATACATGAAATTAACAAAGTTAAATGTAAAAATATATAAATATTTTAAACGATTAACACCAAACGATTAACGCCAAAAAATATTTTAATGCTTCAGCTAGAATTATCGCTATTTTTTGTATCTGATAAAAAATTATGTATTACGCATAGAATTTATAGCACAAATCTAAATTCTATCTCTGTTATCTATATGATTAAATGCATTACATATTCAATATCGCAGTATTTGCTAAAAGTTTATCTATTTTAGCTATTTTTTCGTATAATTTAGATAATTTTGCTATAATTTTTGCTATAACTGCAAGATCACTTTTTTGAATGAACTATCTACTAATGATATTGTCACGTTATTTAACAAAATATACATGTATCGTTTTATTGTCAAAATTCATTACATTATATCACTGCATAGAGATATTTTATATAAACCAGCTTTTAATATGCATTGATCCAGTATAGTACGAGTAATCGAATTCACCATAAGATTGCGCTAAGGTTGGAAAATCATTTTTTTGAAAAATAATTTGTCACCATTATGCATTACTTATTGAAAAAAGTAATGTTACTTATTACAAGTAACGAATAAAAAAATAATGCATTACAAATTAGAAATTATTTTTTTCAGGTGCGAATGATTTTTTTCAACCCGTTACAAGTAATGATTGACTTTTCCAACTTTGATGTTATCATTACTGTCATAAAAAATTCGCAACGTCATTATCAAATCGTTATTATAACAAAGTAATGATCAACAAAGTAACGCATTATTTTCTATCTCTGAACTGTATTATAAAATTGGTGTGGAAAGTATTGTATCAAAGATGTCAACAATAATCAATAATGATAATATTGGACGATTTATTAATAAAAAAGTGTATAGAACTGATTGTAATAATTGATTGTAATAATATATATGTAATCCTTTCATTTTTTAATAAAGTTTAAAAATTATATCAATCACGCTCATATTAAACAGACTAAACACTGCAGATTTTATATTTTTTAAAACATTTTAAACAATTTTATACTTTTCTATACTTCATATTCGATTATACTAAATATTAAATAATTCAAGATAAGTTATAACAATAATAAGATTTCGTTTTCGATATGAATGCAGAAAAATGAGTAAAGCAACATGTTGCACATCGGAATCGTTTTCTCCGCCTGATTACCATCATAGTTTTCAGAAGTTGCTACTGCTAAGCTTGCTCTCTTGGCAACCTAACGCAACAGAGTACGCCTACACACTCTCATCATACAACGTAACGCAATGCAAGCCGGTTACGCCACTGACGAGTGCATTGTACGTGCAGTCGTGAGTACGTGGTGAATAAACGAGTCACGCTGCGTCACGGTTCGACCCGCCGCCGCCGCCGCCACCGCCGCGCTGTGCCATGCCGTCACCGTCACGCGGCAGCAGTAGCCCTTCTTCTCCTGTGCAAACACCCCCCGTCACGTCATGCGTGCACGGGGTGAATTGCGTTACGTCGCCTCCGGTTTGCATCGCAGAGCCCGCACTTGCGCCAGCTAATAACGATCACCAGGGACGCGGTGAGCATAATGAGGTTGACAAGTCGTCGACGACGATGATGGACTACTGCGCCGCGATAAAAGCGAGGGGGTTGAAACAGTTCTATCATGGCCCTCGCCGCTAAGAAGATTCGACACGGCCAGCTGGAGCAGCGCACTGTTCCGCCTTCGTTTTTCTTCCTCTGTATTTCCGGGGGATGAGATCTCCGATCATGCATGGGCGTTCGCAACGGGGGGCAAACATTACATTAGATACATTGTAATATTAACTGCATTCGCGGCTCTATTCTATACTTATGTATGAATGTAAATGTCGAAACAAAAGATGTAAATGCCGAAATAAAATTTTTTCTAAAAATATTAGAAAGAATTAAAAGAATTAGAAAGAATTAAAAAATTTTTTAGCAACATGTTTACAAGAATGAATATATTAAGAGCAAATTACTACCTTATTTACTTCTAGTTATTAATTTTAGGAAATTGTTATCGAATTACGCTCAACATTTGTCAATACATATAATATACATATAATATATTTTATAATACATTAAAATATTAAATAATTTAGCTTTTACTTAACTTAAGAGTTTCTGTAATAATATTATGAAAGGGATTCGTTTAGACGCCTATGTTCGCATGTTGATGCGTTGCGTTATGATGAGCGTATAGAGTCGATCATCGTGCGTGTACATGTTTTATATGGATGACTTTCGTGTTTCGCGTTGGATACACTGTGAACCCTCCTTGTCGAACTCAAGTGACCGAGCCGCGAGAATCTCTTTATTATGCAAAGACCGAATTTTTATTCATGAGAGTTGATCACGGTTGTATGATTTTAGGGTTGGAGACTTTCTAGAGATTGATCTTCCTCATTTTGCACACTTAATTTTTGTGTAATAAATATTACTATATATAATAATTTATAGGTATAAAATATATAATAATATAACTGTTATTATATTATATATAATAGTATAATTTGAAATTTGTGCAAATTAATTTTATAAATTTTGGAGACAAAGAAAAATTTGTTTAAAATATTGATTAATTGCGTTAGAATAAACAAAAATTTTATGTAAATATCAAATGCGGACAATATGAATATTGATATTTACTGCATGTGGTGCATGAAGAAGAATACAGCTCAGCAGATAACTGTCCGAGATGAGGACAGGTTCTCAGAATCCCTAGCTTTTAACCGCTCGCTGATAAAGAGAGGATCTTTAGATCTGAATATGCAGCAAGTTCACTGAATATGCAAAAGAAGAATTATTGATGTAGCTAAAAATTACAGATAGTCGTCGATAAATGAAATCTCCAATTTATATTTATATATATATAATTAATATTTTAAAAATAAATCTTAAAGATTAATAATTCTTAGAATTTTTTAAATTGTATTATTTTTATCCCATCTTGAATTAATAAATATTTCTATTATTTAACAATTGAAACAGCAAATTAATATATTAAATAAAAAGTAAATTAAATGAATTTGCATATAGCGTCACACAAGTTTCTACACGGCTTTGTGAAAAAGAAACCATGGATTAGCATAATATTAACAAACGTACGAAGCATTATTTATTGTGAAATTGATTATTTATACTAATATTTTCTATTATTTATACTAATATTTTACTTGAGAACATTTCTTAGACGTGATGTAGATTATCTCGGAAACACACCTAATCGAACATGAATTTATGATTCATTATGAAATGGCTTCTGTTTGTAATAACAGCACGCCGTGCATCATGGATATCGAAGGAGGAGTAGAGTAGCATATAATGTCAGATACTACATTTATGATAACACCCAAGCTTGAAGTTTTCAAGGCTGTACACAATCTCACCTGTACAACCGGTTCCATCAGGCTTCCCCATAATCTAAATTGGTGCACTTGATGTTCTTATATCATGGTGTTTGTATGGAATTGGCAATTTTATAATCTAAATTATTAAATTGTGAAGATTAATAGCAAAAGGATTAATCTAACTAAATATTTAAATTGATTAATTTAATCGATTATGTCTTATAATTATATCTTAACGAATTACTTTATGTCTGTTCATCCAATCTGTTAATAATATCTACTGCAATTATCTTAAACGCTTAAGCTTTAAAGAATTTTTTTACTACAATACGTGAGGAAAAGATACTGAAATAGTAATCAGTTCGATAATAGCCGCTAATTATGTTGAAAATATTTTCCGTGAAGGCAAAGTTCTTGAAAATTATTACCCGAGGGATACAATTACACAATTTTTATCGGTTCCGTGCGCTTCTCTCGTTTAGGATGTAAAGATATGCTGCAAAGAAAAGAATTTCACGCAGAATGCGCTCTTCCCGTCTAGCCCGTTATACATGACCCCTTCACGCTCATTTTCTCGCCATTGTGCCTGGTAATTACCGCATCGTTTTACAGCGGTCGCAGCTGCGAAATCTTACGCGCACTTATCGTGCGGATGCAAGAAAGCCAAGTAGTGGTTTATTGCAATTTTTTAACGCGAAATAGTCAAGAATAAAAACGGTAAAAAACGATGATCCTAATACAAAAGATTAGATAAGACGATTTTTTTAATAATAGATTATAAATATTTTAATTCATCTTAACTATTTTTAATATTTAATATTTAATTTATAATATCTTGTAGCTAACATATAAATTAAAAATTTTGAGTAAATTAGAATTGAATTAAATGTATAATTAAATTCTATCATCTGTATATATTCACATATATTCTTCAAGCTAATATCGTGAAAAGTCTTTCAATCATCTACAATCCTGTCCCGTTATTAATGACAAATAAATTATAATGAGCTTTAATGGAATTATTTTCTTCGACAAGGTTGATTCTAATCTATAAAATTCTAATGCTATGATGTTTCATAAGTGCAATGAACTGTTCCCACATTACTACAAGGTCTTACGTCTTGCTCGAGATCTTGAGTAAAGTACAGGTGCGCACACAACACACACACACATACACACACACACACACACACACACACACACACACACACGCGCACACAAACAAGTGTATGCGTTCGGAATTTGATATTCGTGGCTACGTGCGACCTTCACTCTTGCTTGATCATTTCTCTCGTAATGACCAGCGAACGTCTTGAGCTAGTAATCAAGCCGTGATCTATCGAGATGCTCTTGCAGAAAGACAGTAAGAAGTGTATAGAATCGCTGGAACAAAGAACACGCTGCGGTAAACGCGGCTTTTGCGGTTCAGATTATGTGTTAAGACAGAAAATAGTGGTGACTGCAATTTGAGTTGAAGATGCGGTATTAAGGACAGAGTCGCGTGTTATGTTATTAACTTTGGAGATACCAATTCCTTTCTTGATGGTCACATATATTTTCTTTCTAGGAGGGAAAATGCGGGTTCATCTTTAAAGAGCAACTTTTTCTGTCACATTTATCGGTTCGTGCCTTTGCGCCTGGATGAGCTAATTGAGCTTTTATATGTGTGGCATTTCCTGTACCTAATGACATCCTGTACCTAATAACATGAAGTAACGTTAAGAAGAGATTGCTCAAATTATAGATTATCATCGCAATATAATAATATGCAATTATCTGTTCGATCCGTTATTCACGAGTAGGAGAAATGAACTTGGATTAAATTCGTAGAATGCAATCGAGTGAATATGCCGCAGTGAGAGCGTCCTGAAGACTGGATCATCCTGTGACAACGAAAACATTGGTGTGGGCTAAATTTAAATGCCTTTCACCAGCAATATTCGTGATCATATAACACTTCACGTAACACGTAATAACCAGACGCAAAATAAATACTCGCTTGTGAAGACGGTCATATCATCTCGCTCTCTTCTGCGAATAAACTTTTCAAAATTCCCTTCCGCTTAATCGCGCTAAGAGAAGAGCGCTAGCGAAGGTGTTAGGGAGAAAAGACAATTGAATCTATTTGCTGGCGAATGAACGTGAGAACGGAAACGGACGCTAGAGGTGGCGCAAATTAAGCTTTATTGTTAAGGAATGACAGGAAGAGGCATTATCATAAGAAGGAAGTTAGTATAGGTAATGAAACGTGGAGCAGTTTGAAAATTATGAAACTATTGAATATATTTTGCGAAATGTCGAGCGAAACGATTATTACGTTATTTATTAATTCATGCTGTGTCGAAGAGTTAATTAATTCAGAATTACAGGTAACTGAATATTCGCATGCATTAGTGAAGCGGATATTATATGCCGGATCTTACTTGACGGTTTTATTTAGCGGTATACTTACTTTATACTTTTTATCTTTTCTTCGCTATAATTTTTCATCTTCCTTATGATATTTTTCATTTCAAGGGAAAATTATCATTTTATTGTGACACTGTTTTGCATTCATGGATTTGCAAGCTGGCGTTTATGTACATTTAAGTACAGTCTTTTCAGATGAAGATAACAGACACAGCTGAGCTGTACTTAAGCGAAAATGGAAAATGATATGTAAATCAGATCCAAGAATGGCGCCTTCGCTCGTATGCACGTACTAGGGTATAATTGACATCGTTTTCTTGCTCAGCGAAGGTCGTCCGAAATGGTCTACGCACAAAGAGATTGGAGTAAGACATTATGAAACACATGTAGTTTCCAACATATTCTCGCATAATGTTACTGAAGAATATATTATGAATCCCTTCTGATGAAAGATATAAAATACAATGTTAAGACAAATAAATAAATATAAAAAAAAATGATATCCATTATGGTCACCCATTATTTTCACTCTGATTTACGTTCAATCCCGCGTATAAATTATTGTAATGTACAAAAGTGAGAGTATTAACGAAATGTCTTGAAAAATAATCGGTCGACATCCGGTACTCTGCGGAAGATCCGCAGGAAACGGGGATCTTTTTATCTGTCACCCGTAGCGAAACAAAATATCGCCCCTCTCCTGCCGATTCGCCATACACGCATACGATATGCACGTTACACGTATCCTACATAGTGCAATAAGCCGTGCTCGCATATGTTGTACGCTCTCTCGCGGTCGCTCGTTCGCCTGCTCACTCGCTCGCTCGCCGCGAGTGGATTCAAGATTTCAGCCGCAGTCGTAGACGTTCGGTGCCCACGGTCAGATCGGGGACCCGGCACGAGTTGATCGCGCTTGAGATCGATCGATCGCTCAGTATCGGCGGAATCGTCCAAGTGTCCCCCACCTCGTTCATCGGGAAAACCCCCTCGACGAGGCGTGCAGTGTGCACACGTGCCCGCACAAAGCTCAGGACGGACACAGTTTCGTTATCCGCCGATCGATCGATCGATCGAATCGCGATTCACCGCAATCAAATTCTCAGCATTCCCCGCGAAAAAGAGAGGACGAGTATCGGACATCGAGGTGGGTAACGGGGACGAAAATACGGACGGAAACACGGTGCCCGGTTCGTTATCGATCGACCGACAGCCGGACAGGTTCGGAGATGGATGCAGCCACAAAAGATCGCCGACGAGATTTCGTTCCGGCATAGATCGATCGGTGTACGTTCGTACGTGATGATCGGCTGTGTGTGAGTAATGTAACATGGTAGCCGGATGATCCAGAATCAATCATACAGAACAGATTGGAGTTGCGTTGCGTGTAGTATTGGCAATTTCGAAATTGGGTGACCGCTTTCTTTAGATGTTTACAAGTGTCGTGAGGAGAAGCGATATTCGATTTGTCGCTTACTTGAAGAATTAATATAACGATGATGCTCCGAATTATATTGTATGATATTTAACTGCTCTTCTGGATAACCTAGCTGAAGTATCGAAAATGGGGAAACCTCAAAGTATTTAGGTAAGATTATATCCTATGATTTAAATAATTTTTAAGATTAATTGTACTCGCACATTTTTATCGATTTTGTCATTAATATCAATAATGAATTAAATTACAATAATGATTTTGTTCAAAATCTCTGATGAAAATTAAGGAAGATGAGATAATCGATTAAAAATATGCAGTTACATAGAATATCTTTTTTTGTACGATGATGAGAGGTCGACACAATCATCAATAATGTTAACGATATCAACGTAACCTATCTATTTAACAATCGCGAGAGATAATAATTTTCTAAGAGAATAAATAATTCTTATATGTATATGTAAGAATGTTCTTTGTTCTGTGGAAGAGAGAATTACAGCTTGTACCTTCTTCTCTCATATCGTGGCTCTCGATAATGCTGAAACCTTTTAAAATTATATCGGTTCAACTTGCTCGATATCTTCACTTGCTCTACGAGATTTTAGGCCGACCGGAACAAATACAAATGTAGATCTAAATTAAAACAAGAATATCGGTACAGTACTTTTTCATTTTAATTGCTTTCAAATTTTATATTAATTTTATACTAAAGCAGCTAAAGAGTGAGGAATCTTTTGGCTTCTTAAAAAAGGTTTCAAGGTTTCTTATCCACGGTTGTGTAATCGAAAAAGTACCGGTAGGTGGTGGTCAGATTTTATGACATTGGTTAAGCATTCACAAAAGGCATAGTATTTAGGACAAACGTTCTTTATGACGTTTTGTTAACATTGCAAAATATTTATAATTTGGCATAAATTATGATCGGTCTCCAACCGGTGATTAAGAGACAGAACTGATCTGTCGCGAACTGGAATAATAAACTGGGTCTCCTTTCAGAAAGAAAATTTATCGTCAAAAATAAGTATAAATATGTGTATATATATATATATATATATATGTATGCACTCGCTGCCTCTAATATTACTGAATGCTGTTATTTAACATCGTTCTCCGAATGTGGTATCACATTCCGTGATAGAATCGAAATTCTATCCGAATTAGTTGCGCTAATCGCGATTCAATGCGCTTCGTTTATTTCATCGTTCAACCAATAGGATATATTTGTAATTATGCAATCGCAAATCACCTAAATCTAATGAAAATCATAATGGATGACCTCTCTAAAATGTATTTATAATATAAAATCTAGATGTAGACGTAATATATTAACAAATAAAAATTGAAGTTCTACTTGCGTATCTAAAGGTATTATTTATAGAAAATAGGTTTACGAGATAATGACAATGTAAATCATTATACTTACAATATTGTATTATACTTACAATTAGTTATGACTTTCTGTTTCAGAATTAATGAGGATTTAATAGAGATAAATTGAGATTGTAATGTGTTTGAAGAACTTCACGATGCAGTAACAATTTAAAATGATGACTGTCTATATGTTTGCACTATCACGTATAATAAGAGTGTCACCCATATTAATTATAAATTTAGATTGATAAAACGAAAAGTAGTTTATTTCACGTTTAAATTTATCTCGTTAAATATATGGTAAGATGCTAGATTATTCTATCGACAATTAATTAACTTAATTGTGAGATTATTATTTCCGTTCATGATTGTGTTTCAAGTCTGACAAAACCAAATCGACGCACATTCTAAAATTGATAATTGATTTATATATTTATATACATATACAGGGTGTTCGAAAATGATCGTATAATCTCTCGTGGGCAGATAGAACGGACTAAACTGAGTCGAAAAATTCTCTGTCATTTTGCAATTTTCGCATTTTTTTTTTTTTTAGTTATCCATTGAGCAGAATATCTAAAATTAATGCATTAAGACATCTTTAAGAGTTCTTTAACATTAGATAAGATATTTTATAAAAAACTTTGAAAAATATCTTAAAATTGTCTTGTGCGTCGATTTTATCCGCAATATTTAAAAATGAATATTTTGTTAACTATTACAAAAATTGTAAAATGGTAGAGGACTTTTTGACTCAATTTAGTCTGGTCTATTACCTATGAGAGATTATACAGTTTTTACTGATAATCCTATATATAAATATTATTTAAGTATCAAGATTTATTTAAGAAAATAATATTTCTCCTCTTATTTGTGTCTAAACACTTCTCAGTTTATTTCACTTAAAAAATGAATAAATATATCTCAAGCAAATTACTAGTAAAGTTTTGTAATGATGAATTATTTAATTATTTAATATTATTCAATTTTATTTTGACATTTAGAAATAATACTAATACATACACTTTTATAGACATCTTCATATCTAATATCTTTTATTTAATAATGACAAGAATGCATAAAATGTATAATATTTTATAACGAGGTACACTGCATCGAAGGAGAAATGAGGCACAAAATATTTAGCAATCAGGCTGAAGACAACAGGCAGCTTCAACAGAAAGTTAAGTTGCAGCATATCAGCCTTGGACTCATTGTACTTAGGGAGTCGAAGAAGTTTGTCCTAGTCATTCGTATGACTTGCTGCGAATGCTGCGATCTCAAAAGAATTTTAATACGCAATATTTGCGCCGTGAAAACATTAACCTTCGGTCTATCGCTGAGTTACTTTTTTTGCCGAGCAATCTGATTAAGGATACGTATTGTATTGGATACTCGTTGTAAGTAGCTTGTCAAACTCGTTCTGTGAAACTTTAAGAAAAGTCGAAGGAAACATAAACAGAAATTAAGGAACGAATAGAAATGCTGTGAATACACGCGTCTCCATCTGATTGCGAATGCAACCTTCGACGGGTGAAAGCAGCATGCGACTGTCTGTCTACAACGTGTTTGCACGCACTTATGCGTCAGACTAATAAAATGCTCCAGACAGGATCACCGAGCGATTTATTTATAAATTTATGCAAAAAGCTGTGCGCCACAGATTTTCATTGCGATCAATTACTACGAAGGGATATCTCCTTCCTTTATCGCTTAACGATTGCATATGCCGAACACGTGTGAATTCTCGGGTTTTGATTTCTGGCACGGCATGCGAGCGCGTTCACTTGAACGAGAATTCGCTCCTCACTTGCGCATCAGTGCGTATAATTAACCGCGTATGATTTAATAGCCCCTTCTTGAAAGAGTATTTAATATCCGTTACGTAAAAACCGTGGCATTTGGACTCGTACTCTTGCTACATTTAACGCTAAACGTAGTCCTTGCGTTAACGTGATTTACATGATAGATAAATTAAATGGTTTCCTATTACTATAGTTAGATACACGCGAATTGTGTTTCTGTCGATGTGATATGACAATCAGATAGCCATTTTTAATGTTTATATTCTTGGCAATCATTTCAATTCGCAACCATTACTCGCTGTAATGATCTTAAAAAAATTATATAAAAAAGACGCATTTGTTGCACCTGATTTGCTCCAGAAATCGCTGAGCTACTTTCGATTATGCTGAAGCGAGTGGTTCGTTTACTCGTAGTGAACGTAGACGAGTGAATTGCGTGTTAACAGCTGATTTGCCACGTGGTTTCTACGTTTGCTTTATTATGTAAATTCAATAGGAGGATTCTACATTTTTCAAGCGATTCTCCTTGAATGATAAATGAGCATCGCATTGATATTGCTGGACCACAAGTTCAATGCAAGGTTTATAGTTTATGTAATAATCAAATCGATATTTTGCAATCGCGCATTAATTTTTTTCATCGCAAACGCGATCGAGGTAATGCTGAGATTGCAATAAAATAGCTGAGAAAGCAATAAAATAGCTTTAATATTAAATATAATCAATATTGATATTATATATTAAAATAATTTTATATATATATATATATTTTCTATCTTTATATAAAAGACTGAAACACGTAATCTCTTAGAATTACTTTTATGTTATTATTGTTTTTTTATTTTTTATTGAATTAAATTATTCGTTGAAGTATCCAATGAAAAATGCTGTATAATATTTTTCAGAAGATTTATTGAATTTTCAGACACATTAATCGTTTAACCTTCTTAAATTTATGATACAGTGAGACAATTGTTTTTGTATTATATAAGCGTTAAAGAAATATTTAGGTCATGGTATTGATGCTGCTCACTTGATTACAGTTAATTAACGACGGCCCGTCGTGTCCTTGATGAAAACCTTCAGACTTAAGGGTACATATTATTCAAAAAAGTACATAAATTATTAAGATTAAATGAAGATGCTAAACTTATTTTAATTGTTATTTACATAACATAAGTATCTTTTTATATGTTTTCTTCTTTTTTAAACTATAAAGTAAAAGGATATTACAAAACTACGAGTAATGAATATTGCAACGTAAATTTAATGAACTTACTGATGCAACCGAAAATATGATGAAACTTATACTTCTTAATACTTTTCAAAATATATCATTTTAACAAAATGTAACTTGTGTTTTATTAATTAAATTAACATTGACGCGTTTTGTGCGTTACATTTCAACATGACGTTTGCGATTATATGTGCGATTGCAATCTCTCGTCGTCATAGTCCGTTGAATATAATGTGAAAATTATAGATCTAATATCATATTAATAATGGGAATAGTTACGAATAGATGTATACACTCGTCTTTTTTACTTCGTATTACTGTATCTCATTGTCCTGTTTTTCACGTTGCGAATAACGTTTGCCTGTCATTATTGAAATTACGTACTTGCACTCACTTAAAACCAGGATGTATCTTATCATTCATTCGAGGCTTCGTCGAGAGCTTTTATCCGCATATACAATCAATCATACTTATTATGATCATCGTTAATAATAAAGTTTGTTTAACGTTATTGGTTGAATATTTATCGAATTTATAATCGATATATATATATAAGGATATTTTTAAAAAATGATTACTTTTTTCATTTAGCTTCAAAGGTCATCAGTTAAGATTAATCAGTCTTTTAAACATAGCGCTATCTTTCGAAACACTTATTACGTATGGATCTAATCAGTCTTTGGCTGCAACAAAGTGTCGGGTGACGAGACTGACTCAGCCAGGTAAAGGCTTTTATTATTCGCGAGTTCATTATGAGCAGCTTATTACTCATAGATCTAATCGATTATCTCGCAGGTGCGGGGAATGAATTCTGCACAGGCACAAAGCAACCGACTATACCATTTAGAGTTACCCACAGGTTTTCACTACATCTATCACCCGTATCATGCACGCACTTTCACATTGTATCGCGATCGTGCCGCGCACGCGATACCGAGCTACGGATATCATGCCAGCGTAGCACTCGGAATAAAAGGAGACGCACGATAGGTTCGTTGTGTATCATAACACACGTGCACGCTGACCGTCCTTATGCCAATTACCCACATTTTCAATCAGGATCAGGAACAAGGCGTACAACAGTAGTACTACGGAACATTACAAGGCTTCGCAACCAGGATACTTGGTCGCGCGTGCACTTTCGAGTTATTGAAGCAGATCATTTACAGATTATACTAGTGCTGGCTAAATATTGATAATTTAACCATCGATAGATTTCCAGATACAAGTAGGAAAAATTATCGAACACTATCGATACTATCGAATACTATCAATACTATCAGTTCAAAATTTACAGATTTAAAAAATAATTGGTCAAATTTAATATTATGTGAGTAGGAATACCTTTCAGTAATAAAAAGTTTTTGTATTTCAATGTAAACAATCATTAACATCTTTTATTTTTTTAATAGGAATACACTTTGATGTAAATTATAATTATTACAACTGTTTCTTATATTTGTAAATAGAAATAAATATATAAGCTATATATTTCTATTAATATGCAGGATATGAATATTAAGCATATATAGCATGAAGCCACTGGACCAATAAGAATCTTATGTAATTCAATATGGCGACTTTATGCTGAATTCTCATTCAGAGGTTTTATGGTTATGCTTTGATATGTATTGACGTAAATAAAATTGCTGATAAAATTAATTGTCGATTAAAATTAATCAAAATTGACTGAAATAGAGTAAAACTATCGTTTTTTAAATTATCGATATTCCTAAAACTATTGATAGACTATTGATGTTTAGCCAGCACTAAATTATATTTGTTTCACTGACCTTAGCACTTTCTTCGTCTTCGTTCCTAACGTTATCATTTTAATTATTCCGTAGAATTGGACACGCGATTTCTTCGTATCGATAACAATTCAGAGTCATCAAGGCACACGAGTTTCTGATTGCATTAAAAATATTAAAAATCTTTGTCAAAGAAATAAATAAAAAAATTAATTTTTTTACACAATGTGACATTAAAGAGGCAAATGGAAATTATAATTAAGATTTTATTAAAAAATCTTTTAAAAGAAAAATGAAGAAATAGTTTGTTTAAACTCAGCTAAGGTATGAGTATTATCGCATCTGTGCGACATCAATGGCTACATGTTAATCTGCTATTATGTAAATATTAACGCAGCGGTAACGTGTCGCGGCATGGGAAACGTAAAATGGTTAGCGCCTATCGCAACAAACACGCTACCTACTGTCCACCAGGAAATCACAAATCAAGTTGCAGGTTGCATATCTTTTTCATTAATCACAAACTCAACGGGGGATAATAGAAGAATTATCGTGATGTTAAAGTCTGCACGCTATATGTAAGCGCGTGCATTACATTTTTGACACTGGTTGACCAAGATAGGAAATATTAATGAACATGATAATCATATTCATGACGTTTATATTTGCAAGTTACTTGGGGTGGAAATCACGACGGAGACGGAAATAAAAATGTCTAAATAGATCTTGAAAGAATTGTTAGCATATCACGATCTGTTTGTTTTAAAAAGATTATTTGTTTTCTTATCAATATATTCCATTATATTATAGAATTGTTTTAAAATTGTGCCGAGACACAATTTAAATATGGATCGAGGTATTGAAATTGACATGTTGCTTGCGATACACAATTTTGTATTGATTATATTAATTCTATGCCATCAACATCGATTTATACTATCAACAACTTGTCACTTACATTATAGTGAACTTTAAGATGATGTGATGAATTCGAATGATTTACAATATTGATAAGAATATCAATATATATATATATATATATATATATATATATATATATATATATATATGCGAACCCGTGAAATCGAGATTTCCTGAGAAATACAAATCGAAATTTCTTATCAAAACTACTCAATTTTCTATCAATATGTCGTATATCTCGTATGAAACGTTAAATCACAGTGTTTCTTGCGCGATGGCAGGAGAATTTCGATCTAAGCGAAATTCTAAGACTTGCTTCATCGAAAGTACTTACTTGTTGGTTCATGCCCGAATGCTTCCTATTCTGCATTGTCAGCGATCACGGCTGGACGGATCATGACGGAGTCAAAGAATTGTTCCTTGTGACTTATGCTCAATTTCTTCATCTCTAGATAACTTTATCCAAGAGATATCTCCCAGATTATAATGGAGGTATGAACAAGGTTATAACTTATTTGAAAGTGAAAAAATTGGCGCTAATGCCTCAAAGGTATTTTTGTTCTCGTATTTCGTATTAAAGACGGAATAGATTCTTATTTTATACTAACAATATGATCTATGAGCGTGACGAGATTGCATGATAGTCTAATACAAAAATATTCTTTTTTTTTAGTATTAACTCGTCAATCATTTTTGTGCATTCATGCATATATAATTAGTGTGATAAAAATGATAAATTTATTTATATGTATCGATCTCCTCAGAGAATTAAATATTATTTACGAAATCATCTTGTATATTCTCAACATAAACGTGACTATCGACAAGATCTTCGCTAACGATTCCCTATGCTGCATAGGGTTCTTCGTGTCGCAAGAGAAGATACATTCCACCGATTGATAAAACTTCGTGAAGATGCAGTCGCCATTTCTGGTATAAATGTCACGAGGAATTCTAAGTAATGTATATGATCAGTTAGCGCGTCATAAAATCGTGACATTCTTCTTCAAAGTTAATAAAGCTGGAGAGAATTTTTCTAGAAGTATTTGTAATCAGCTATAATGTTGTAGATGTTATTACTCAACAGAGAATCTAAATGAACATGTAAAGTGCAGCATAGTAAAAAAACAAAGATAAGAGATAAAAAAATAGAGAGAAAAACATTTTTAGATAAATATAAAAATAAAAACTATAAATACTTCCACAATATTTATTTGCAATGTTTGATGAATTAATTATAGTTTAATTATAGATATTTTAATTAATTTATATATTTTTCTAATATTGTGTTTTATTAATGTAATAAAAGAGGTTAAGTAATTTTGTTGAAAATAAAAGATGTAAATTTATTTGTAAAAATGCATGCTGACGTAAGGAAATATCAAAAGTATTACTTTAATGAAAAATTAAGTGACATCTGTAGTTATTCTGCAATGACAACAGAACAGATAATAATAAGTTAGACTTGCTTAAAGAATGTGATCTAAATATACGGAAGCACTTTTACATAATAACTCAAATATCGTGCATTTTGAAGATAGCTATTTATATATGAAAAAAAAATAATTTTATTAAAATATCTACAAATTAGCTAGGTACAAGTCTAAAAATAATTTTGTTAGACCATTAACATAATTATGTTAAAAAGCACAGATTGGTTGCTAGAATGTCAAAACTTTTTGTATCATACTCATTATGCTTGAGTGCTTTTTACTAATTGTTTAATCCAAATTATTTTTAAATTTATATTTAACAAAATTGTTAAATACTTCAAACAGCAAAACAGTTTTTTTCCATATACGATTATCCTTTTGTTTGACATTTAAATTTTGTACTCAAAAAGTGATGCAGTTTTACGTGAGTGTAAATATGGGATATTAAATATTTTAGTTTATATTATTCTGCACAGCTGCTATACACACACACACACACACACACACACACACACACACACACACACGCACGCACGCACGCACGCACACGCACGCACACGCACGCACACGCAAACGCACACACACACATGCACACGCATGCACACGCATGCACACGCACACGCACGCACA
>Ga0157364_1000131_pt1 | contig 35131 bp, 23 predicted proteins | sample AttsexASBM2_FD_111476 | JGI IMG/M metagenome (GOLD analysis project Ga0157364, IMG submission 111476) | Fungus gardens microbial communities from leaf cutter ant in Ribeirão Preto, State of São Paulo, Brazil - Atta sexdens ASBM2 | ecosystem: Host-associated > Fungi > Mycelium > Unclassified ...
ATAATATGTTAATTATGTACACTAAAACAACAATTGTATAATATGTATGTTAATTATGTACAATAAAAAATAATAATGGTAATAACAATAATACTTTTTGCAGATGTGTGTTTCTTCAAGTGAGAATTTTAAAATTAAAATTTAATTTTGTTAATTCGAAATGACGGAGCTAAAGTTCAATTGAATATATCAGTCTTTTCCATTAACGCGGAGAATAAAAATAACGTTGTGCAACCGTCCCTTATTCTCTCAGATCTTCGTTGGGGCGTCGCGTCGGTCGCGAGATCGTCGTCGTCATCGTCGTTGTCGGGTCACCGGGCCCTGCGGTAAAAAGCCGCCTCTCGTTTTCTTTCTTCCTTCCTCTCCTGACGCGCGCATCTCTCGATTTGCTTCGAGTCAAAAGTTACGGACGAACTGACGGACAGGTGACGCAGACGGATGCCGCTCATTTGTCTCGCTTCGAGTGGAGCGAGCAAGATCGTTGGGTAGGGATTGTGCACAGAAGGACGCGCGGGGAACGCAGAAAAGAGAAAGAGAAAAGGGGAAAGAGAGAGAGAGAGAGAGAGAGAGAGAAAGAGTGAGAGAAGTGAGACTAAGGGCGGTCGTAGGGAGAGCCGCGAGACCGAGGAGGATGGGAGAGTTTTCGGACGAAAGGGACTCCCCGTCGCGTCAGGGCCTCCCGCTGGCGGCGGTCAATTTGCTGCTCCTTTTTTTCTTATCCGCTCCTTTCTCTCTCCCGCCCCTCCTCAAGGTCTTCTTCTACCTCTCTTTTTCTTTCATTGCGCCAAACTCTTGCTCGCGAGAATCTTCTCTTTCTTCGTTCATCTTTCTCTTCCATCGTTTCTTTATTTCCTGTCTGATCTCTCGCCTTCATTCTCTTGCACTTTATCTCTCTCTCTCTCTCTCTCTCTCTCTCTCTCTCACTTCCCTTTTCTCTCTCTTTCTCGAGAGTTCTTGTTTCTCGCTCTTCGAAGTTACAAGTTTTTATTCCGCGCGACCGAAGTCACAAGTTTTTTTTTTTTTCAAGCGAAACGCACGACGCGTAATCGCGCCACGCGCAACGATCGCAGCTGGGATTGACGTGCTCTTGCTCTGGGAACTGACCAGGTCAACTTTTTGATGAAATTGAGTTGTGCGTACCACCACTGATGTAATCTGCGATAAGGGCTGAACCCTGCCGAGCAAAATTAGGTCAAATCTGCTTTTTGTGCGCCGATGGATGGACACTGCATTTTCAGATACAATGTTTCCATTAGATTTACGTCCAGTTATTTAAATACAACTTTTCTTTATTTCTCGAACATTTGTCCGGATCCCTACGAGCGTTTAAAAGTCGTCCTTGTAACGAGTCGTTACAAGAGATTTATGGATCAACTCGAATTGATTAGAGAAGCTTCCAATCGATCGATCCTCTCAAAGTCTTATCGGTGTAATTTTCAAAGATTTCCTTCCTGTAAGGATCGCTATCGATTATCAGAGGCAAAATGAATTTCGAATGTAACAAACATGTTGCAATTATGTTGTGATTATTATAATTAGCGTAGTTTGTTATCTCTTTGATCTAATAGGGAACGCATCGTACATTTGAAATGCATACATATACCGTATCGTCGGGCGCAGTTTTCGTTGTAATGCCACGCGCAAACACGGCGATGCAACTGTACGGCGCCGTCGCTGTCTGCGAAATACACGCCGTTTTCTATGCGCCTCTCCTTTCTCTCTCTCTCTCTCTCTCTCTCTCTCTCTCTCTCTTTTTTTGTTTCGTGAGTCTCTACATTCGTAATTGCGGAATTTCCGTCGGTCGACTCGCCCGTACGTATCGATCGTGTTTCCTGCGCTTTTTCATTTATGCCAGTTCAATACTAAAAGCAGCGTATCGCAGAAAAAAATAGTCTAATAAAGTATTCTGACATCGAAAAACATCGCAATTAAATTTTAAGTTTCCGTTTATTCTATCAAATAAAATAGAAATAGTTGAAAAAATAAGGTATATTCAAATTCATACATTGAATTTTTTAACTATTGGATAAATACAACGTTTTTTTAACGCTATAAAGTATCGAACTATCATTATTGACCATTTTTTGTAAATTAATATTATATTTTTTAGATTAATATTATATTTTTTGTGTAAAAGTAGGATTGTGAAATTTTTTGACTTTTTAATAATTACATTCTTTATAAATATTGTTTATCATTTCAAAAATTTTTATAATAATTTATTGGGCCTTTTAGTGAGTAAGAAATATTGATATTTCTAGTTGATATTAATTGATATTTTGAATCTAAAATCATGCGAAGAATATAAAATTATTCGTTATAATTTTACTTTTCACATCTAAAATGGCGCAGACAATGAATAGCATATGAAATTCGCGGTTAAACGAGAAATAATAATTCTCTTATATTCTCGATCTCGCTCTCGACGCGACGAAATATAAAGTTTGTTTCCTCCACCACCGCGTCGACGAACATATTCCACGTTCTTACAAAAGCAACGTACAGAACGTCCAAACGGTTCGATAAGCTACGAAGCGCGCTTTTCTTCCTGCGAGAAGCCGCAGCCGTAATGTCCTTAATCCAGGGATGCAGTTTCCGCATCGGATCTCCTTTTCCGGGCGCGGTACGAGGCGAGGCATCCGCCGAACCTCGTTCCCGTTATGACGCCAGTATACGCCGTCGCTTTATTATCGCTGGCTTTTCAAAGGAATCCAGTCTCGCCGATAACACGCTCTTCCTCACAGTGCGGAAGTTTCCATCTCCCCGCCGCTGATATTCGAGAAGCTGAAAAATCCCTGGAAACACCGAGATCGGGAAAGCCGTGGCTGGACCACAGCTAGCTGTGACTGAATTCGCGGCGCTTCTGTATTATGAAACGCGTCAACGTTTCCGCATTACGGTGGCGTGACGCAAAACGATGGGAACTCGCGTTCGGTATTAACTCCCACAGTGATTTGTCCTTATCGGAATAGAAGCGTTATAAAACCGCGAATGATGCTTTCTATTTAATCCTCCGATTGTAAGATGACGTCTGACAATACGTGGGTGTTGTTGACATGAATAGACTTTTGTATGGAAATTCCACAGATCAAATATCTCCCACATGCCAGATTTGAAAAATAAAAATTGATATTTATGTGAACTTTAATAAATGGATAGAAAAGGTAAAGATGTGGAGCTTATCTTATGTTCTTTCCTTTCTGCAGCAACGTTGCTGAAATATTCCAAAATAGCTTCTTGCTTATTCACTAAAGTGGCACAGCTTCATCAACCCTCTTCGATAATAACTACTAACAATTGCTACTAATGGAAGCTTCTCCGTGAATCTCCATTCATTCCCAACAAAATTTCAATCTCCTCCGTGTTTAAACATATATATTTATAATAGTCATTTTAAAAAGTCAGATTAATTTTTCGTAAAAACGAATTAAATTTCCATATATATCTACAATAAATTTCATATCTCAGAAAAGACTTCTTTCACGAAGATTTTAAATGCAAACAGGAATTACGTAATTCATTTCTTGGTTTTGCTGATTCCACCGTGGATAGTTCCTCATGATCCTCGGCATCCCCCATTGCCATGTATTGCGATCGGATTTTACGCCGCCCCTCTTGGAGGCGGAACAACGCATCGCATCGCGACGGCGTATCGCCGCACCGGCGCTATTCCGACTATTACGCTCGCTCGCCGGCAAATCTTCCTTTTTCACGCGATCAACGCAGCTACTCGCACGTGAAATCGCTCGCATAGCGAGCCGACAATATCTCTCGATTCCCGCCGCGCGTCACGAAAAGGAACGTTCGCCGCTGGCCTCTTCGCTCAGCCTTCTTCTCGCAAACGTTATTTCTGCCATTATGTTTACTTACACTTTACTCCTCCTCCGACCTCGTCGCCACGCCGGCCGCCTCCCGCTTCCTCCTCGCGCGGTTACGCCGCGGAGGAGGCGTTACGTACAATCCCGTTTTCTCGAATACACGCGCGATCAGGAAGCCCGTTTGTAGAGACTCTTACACCAACAGGTTCTCGATTCTCCGCGGTCCATCAGGATGTTCCTCTGTTATGCGGGATGGGCTTGGAAATACGCGACGATCGTCTTCGACAATATGAGGTGACTTTGGATAAAGACGTAAAGGCCATTTAAAAAATTGCAGTAACAAATATCCCGGTAATTAAACCTTAGATTGGAATTAAACCTTTGGATTAACTGATATTTATCTGAAAAATCAAGAAATTGAACAGTATAAACGCGTTCCGCTCTATATACCTAATGATGCATCGACGTGTCAAGTAGCTGTCACTTCTTTCGATCGAATGTACGAGCGGGTATGTTGTTCACATTGCGTAAAGTTAAACTTGGATGCGCGGAGGCTGTCGGAGATAACGTCCACAGATTAGCATCCGATGATACCGGCGATAATTAATTGGCGTTCGAACAGAGTCGCGCACGACGGTGAACGCGTTCCACCATTTCTTAGCATCGGAATTAATAAGCTTCATTATCCGCCACACTGCCGGTAATTAATTTTCGCCTGTAATTGATATTGGAACGATCGCGCTACCGCGTGTGCCCGTTTATGACGCGTAACTGAGGCTTTTATCATATGAATAATTTTATCCCACCTTCTCGACGCCAAGGGATATGACTTTTGCTGTGTAATTCAATTCTTTTTGTCCATTTTTTTTAGTTAGCTCAGTAGAGGGATATTTATTACACTGTATCATTTATTTATGTATATAACAGATGAGAATGAGTTTTGAATTATACATTTCCATGAAATATCCGTTGATTTGGTCAAATTCATTGGTTAATGTAAGTTTGGAGCAAATATATCATGGAGTTTTCAATTTAATTATTGCTACTGCCGCACGAATCTAATTATTGCAAATTATTATCGTGCGTCGATAATGTTATTCATTAATGAGCCAGTAATACTGATAATTGATTTTATTCGCCAATTACTGCATAAAAGTATTCCTTCCTGTATGCACATTGCTGCTCGTTGTGTGACGCGACGTATTATTTATCATGTAATAACAAAGCTGGTTAGTTTCTAATAATATCAACATCAAGTTAATTAATTACATGACGATTCGATTCAAATAAATTTTAGAGAGCCATTTTTGTTTAATTTTTTCTAGTGTCCTTTTATAGCATATATTTTAAATAATATATAGTTAAGAGAGAGATTTGTAGAATTTATATGATTATAAAACAATTACGAATAATTTTTTAAATTAATTCAGTAATATTAGCGACGTTAAAATCAGAATATTTAATAACGACGCATTTTGTGAAAATGATTAAATCACGACGGATTAAATCTACCAATAAGTATAAGGTAGTTGATGTCTTAGCTTCTTGAGATCGGTGTATCGCTCAATTCTCTTATCGCTCTTCCGCCCCTTTACGTTCAAGAAATTGACAATTCCATGTACCTTGCCTCTTGCGTCCGCTGTTTCTCATCTTTCTGCCTTTTTCTCGTGTTTCACGTCCTTCGGTCGGTTCGTCCGGCAGCGGCCCCGAGGTCCAAGGGAAGCTCGAGAGACGAGCCCCCCCTCCCCTCTCTTTCTTTCTCTTTCGTATTCATTCCTTCTCACTTCCTCACTCCCTTGCTCATCCTCTCTTTTTCTCGCAGGCCAAAGACTTATGGATATCCATAGCAACGAAGTCAAAGCCATTAATAACTCCGGTGGGAACGCCTATCCTCATCTCGTGCCTTTTCTTTTAAAGTCGAGCGTGTGCAACAAACGCTCGTCTCGCTCGAGAGAGAAAGAAAAAGGGAGAGAGAAAGAATAAGAGAGAAGAGAGAAGGACGAGTACGGTAAAAGAGAGGAACGGGAGAAGAAAGACGGCCGAGGAAGCGGGAGAGAATGAAAGACTGAGAGAGAGAGAGAGAGAGAGAGAGAGAGAACGAAAGAGAAAGAGAGGAGCCGCGGAACAGGTAGATACGCACCGCGGAATATATTGGAATACCTGAGAAATTTAGTGGCGGGGCACTAAATTTCACCGCCGTGACTTTGCAGGAGGCGATGTTCGCCGCAGGGCGGGAGCCACCGGGCGAAAAATCGCCCCTTCCCCCTCTTTTCCCTCTTCCCCCATCCACATACCGCCCCTGCGGCTACGTGCCCCACCGGAGATATCGCCCCTTTAGCACCTGCGGCGACGCTGCTCTCGATGAGCAAGAGCCGCATATTGTGCCCCCGTGAAAGCGAAGGAAATATTAATTATCTCGATGCGAGGTAATCGCTTAGTATCGTTCAGCATCTAAGCACGGTCCTTAATATATTTAATTCGTTATACATTGCATCGTCTGTAGATGCATCTCAAAGGACGCACATTCTATGTAGGTATTATTTATAAAAGTAGGAGATATAATATAATTTAACATAATATAGTCAACGATCCTTAAACACTATATTATGGGAACAATATACTTGGGCATGGCATACCCAATTCGGTTATTTATAACTTTTATAAAAATGAATATTGTAAACAATTTTTTTTTCAATCGAAATATCAGATATTAAAGAATATAGCAAGCAAATGTATGTATTTTTATTAATAAAACAATAATAAACAATAAAGAAAATATTAGAAAAAGAAAGCCAGGTATCTCTAGTATAAAAAATGTATACAGTTTTTCTAGACACTAGTTACTGTTTAGTTACTATATTTTTATTGTAATAATATTAGAAGAAAATGGACAAGAATTTGTAAATGTTTTATTCATTGGCTGAAATAGTTTTCCTAATAAAAATATGTGCAAATATTTTCTTTGCGATATTTGCTCAGTTATAGTCTAGTATATTAATAGATTATTATTAGTTAAAGTACAACATAGTCCAAGTCTGTCCAATTTGAGCTCCGAAGTCAAAACGCAAAGTCATCGATGCCAAAAATTCAAGTAAGACTTTAAGGACTGTAAAGTATTGATAAGCGTCACAGATGCGTATCAACACTTTACAGTTCTTGAAATTTTACCCATAATAAATCTTTTTACTTTGATGGCTTTGTGACTTCGAAGCTCAAATTAAATAGGCCTGACAATCCATTTATTGTCCTATTTTTATTTAATAAATTATAAAGGTTCAGATTTTGTGTGCAATAACTGCAGACGAGGCATTACATCTTGTGATTGAGATTCTAAGTAGTTTTATTTTTAATTATTAGACAAAGTTATTGTAACTATCCAGTAATTGCACAAAAAATGTATGAAATTTCTACCAAGGACGCCATATCGGAAAGGTTTTTAATGCATATTATGACAGGATTAATCGGCTATAAGATGAAAATCTGAGACTTTCAGCCGTTAGAATGATTATAGCGAAAACCAAGCCGCTATAATTCCATCATTTGTATAGTTACTTCAAAGTCAGGAGGGATTCGACATTACCCCCGCAATCGCGGCACATCTCGCCGTGTAACGTACACTGGCATCTACGATGTGTGCCGTTAATCGGAAAAGTAATCATAATCAGGCGTGTTGCATCGGCAGCGCTGCGCTCATCAGCAAGGCGCAGCGAACGAGTAGCATGCGCATTCCATCGCGCGCCCGTAATTTAGCTCCAGCGAAAATATCATTTCTCCACCCTGCGCCCCTTCACTACCTTCTCCACCTCCACCTTCCCGCTCGTCATGCTTCCCTTCTCGATCTTAGCTTCGTAACGAAAGAAAGAACGGCACAAGCGAAGAGAAAAATGAGAAATACGCCATCAGCTCCTTTCGTTCGTTCGTTCGTTCGTTCGTTCGTTCGTTCGTTCCGGCGAATGTTTCCACCCTTCCGCCCCCGACGCCGCGCAAGTCGGTGCTTCGTTCCGCGCGCGTGAAAAAAAACGACGGGAAGGAAAAAAAGCGAGCGAAGTAATCAACGGCAGACCGAACGACAGCCGCGTTTGCGACTCGGAAACGACGACGTTGGCAACGGGGGCGAATTTTCATGGAAGCGCTTTCGCTCCGCGCAAAATGAGAGCGCGGCGCAGAAACGAGCGAGGAGGAAGGGTGGTGAACAGAGCCAGCTAGCAGCGGAGATGGACGGTGGATGAAGGGCGGGTGGATAGAGGTGGGTAACGCGAGCGCGCTTGCACTCGATTACGCATTCGATAGACGTTGATTATCGACAAAACACGTCGATTCGACAACACCTGACGATGACGAGCGCACGCGTGTACGCAGTGCGTGTACGCATAGATGGCTGCGTATTAATGCATGACGGAGGGAGTTCGCGATGGACACGAAGTCACGCGAAATCGCGAGAAGGGTTTCGATATACAGCCCTATTCATAAGTTACGCAACGAACTCGGTGATCAGTGATGAGGACAAATATGAAAAGAACAACTATAGAACCATGCATAGAAAAGATTTTTGATTCCATTACTTATTTCTTGATTTATCATAAAACGGGATCGCTATAGGAACATTTATATTTATTGTTGAAAGAAGAATTTTACTCTGAAATGAAAAATTATTTTTAAATATATAATAAAATAATCACATCGATTTTGCGCCAAATACTATGGCGCCAACATCACGTGTTACGACATCGGGTAAAGATTTATTTTAAGTGTAAGAAAATATAAACTTATATTTATATGTAAATTTATATACCTTTGTCTCAAAAGAAGAATAAATCGATTTAATTTTAATATTGTTTTATTTTTATGTTGTATAACATTGTGATAAAATCGATTATATCAATTATATATATGTTTTATCTCGTTATTAAAAATCCTTTCTGAGAGAGTTTTATGAGTAGTTTTATGAGAGGAAAGTATAATCTAAAAATTTACCTAAATGCAATACAGATTTGAAAATAACTTTGTTGGACCACCCAAATAATTATATAGGACACGCAGCTAGTTACATTCTAACCAACACTTTTTATAGCATTTCTTAAGCATTCTACATAATTATTTTGATGATCTAACAAAATTATTTTCAAATTTGTATCTAGCTAACTTTTTAGGTATTTCAGTAAAATCGTTCTTTCCATGTATCTAGTTATTATGTTCTTTCAAAGAGCTTCAAGATTTATTGAAGCTCTTTTTCAACAAAGTACACGGTTGATTATTATGAAGAAGTTCGGAAGATCTTCGGTTACATCTTTCTCTCTCAAATCAAATTATTTTTCGATAGAAAATAAAAAAGAAAAAAATCGAACGTTTCGATCTTCAATACTGATAGCACTAATATAGAATCGGTATACAATTACGAGCGTAGAACAAGTTGCGTTAATATAAAAAGAGATATAAAAAAAATCATGCCGTGACGTACGGAACTCTTTAATGCGGTAGGACTTGAACGGCGCGTCGAAATAAAAGTTAACCGGAGGTAGATAAAAGTCAAAGTATTTCAGTATCATTACCGAAAAGGGCGGCGACGAGCCGACTGGGAATTTATGAAGGCCAGTGTGTTGCAGGCGCGTGTACCTGTCCACGCGTAAAACGACGTATTCACGACATCGCTGCGTGTTGTAATTCGTAGGAGAAGGCTTGGTAGGCCCGTTATGACGAGATTATCGTTCAACAAAAATTGTAACTTTCAATGAATCGTAAATACAGTCGGCCGTACATCGAGTATCGTGCACGAATATTCCGAGAGTTCCAAACGCGATGACGAAGACGGGGAAGTGGAATTACCACATTAATAATTTCTTATCATTTTCTTTATTTTGACCGAATCGCCACCTTGATCAACAATATTTTTGCCGAGCATATTGAATTGAAACATTGAATTAAAATTAAGAAATATATCACATGCCTATAAACTAACATCTGCTTTTTATATTTTACCTTATTTTCCTATTCTGTTTCTTAAAACTTTTTATTTTCTCTGCTTAGATTTTATAAGAGCAATACTGTTATTGCTTTTGTTTTGATGCATTCTACATTTTGTTTAAATTCAATAAAATTTTTTATGCATGGAATAAAGTTATATATCATTATTATTTTCCGAGGTGACACTAAATAATTCCTTACAGGTATACGTTCCCTAATTCCTTTGATTTCAAACTCATTCTATTATATATAGCTTTCATTGAATTCTTTATGAAAATAATAATATATTTTCTCACTGAAAGAAAGTTAATGAAAGAAAAAGGTTTATTATAAGGAAACCGTATTACCTAATTATTTATATTAAAGAGGAAATCGGTTGGTTCTCAGCGATTCCTCAAGTATTGTCGCGGCGGAGTAGCCGAGACCGACGATGTTATTCAAATACAGGAGATTACGCGATCTCTCTCTTCAATTCAGACGCGCGACGTGGTACCTACCTACCTTCTACCTACTCGACGCACGCGAGAGAGACGATCGTAACGGAATATAAAAGCCGCGTGTATTTGTTACTGTACGATCCACGGGCGCCGATCGCCGATAAGACACGTCAATACGGCGATCAGGGAGACGGCTCGTGAGTCGTGAGGGAGAACCGGAGGTGGGCGTTCGTGCGTGGGCGTTCATGCGTGCAGCCGTCAGTCGACGAATGAAGTCGACACAGAGAGGGATAAAACCGCGCGCGAGAGCAGGTACGCCACTTCATTTCATGTACACGGAATTCTCGTAATTATCCTCTCAATACCCGGACACAAAGACCGTGCGACTTGCTCCTCTCCCTTCAGAGGAGATGGAAGAAAATCGGAAAAAGTCACGAACGTAGATTGAGATTTGTCACGTGCATATCAACATAATCTTGTTCTTCTTATTTTTTTAATTGCATCGTTAATTAGTCCTCGTAGTATATTTTTAAATTATTTCCGATAATTTATTTAAATTATTTCTTAATAACTCTCAATAATTTTATCATTAATTGTTGGGGAGTATTATTATTTTGTCTCGAGATACTGAATTTTTATCAAACATTGAAAATTTAATACGGGATCGACATTCAAAGGAGGGGACCACCAGTTCGTTTTTTATATATAATTCTTTCAGGGAACCTCCTCGATACTCGAAATGGACATTAATCTCTCCGTCGACGGAAGCTTCGGGAAACCCTTTCTCCGACCTTGACATGGTGTCTATAAATAAAATCTATCGCCGTTAATTAATTCGCGGTACAGCCGCATGGATGATCTGTAGAGTCTCTCGGCCTTGATCTGGCCGATTGAGAGAAAGGAGACAAAAAGAAAGAAAAAAGAGAAAGGAATAGAAAGAAACGTCTTGCATGTTTAAAAAATAATATACAATTCATTATGCCATTAACGTTGTCGAAACAATAATGCTATCGGAAAAAATTAAACTATGCGTATAGTATAAGATTTATACATTTACGATATTAATAGCGTATATGCCTCTAATAATAAAAAACGTAAAGGTTCTTTACAAAATAGAGCATTGATTCGTCTCGAAGTGAAATGAAGAGTCATGGAAGACCGGCGTTGATCTAATCGTGCACATCTCGAGATGAGTTTAGTTACCGTCAGATCCATTACAAACTAGACTACTCATTCTCCGTTAATTAATAGAATCAAATTCGAAGAAAAGTTTCTCTTCTAGAGTAAACATCTAAATGCCTTAAAAAAGTAGTTCACTAAAAAGATATCGTCACTAAATAATTGCTTAGCAATGTTTTCCAAGTATCGAGATAAAATGGGATATAACTTTGGCCCAAATTTAAAAATATGTAGACAGCACGCATGTCCAAAATCAGGACATAAGATGTCTCAAAATATCTTTTTTTAAGAAATAACTTTATTTATTTTATTTACTTTTTTAAAAAATAACTCCAAACCGTCTTATGTACAAATCTTGCACATGCTGTTTTCAAAATTTGAGTTAAAATTATTCCCATTTTACTATAATATACCTATTATATAAAAAACGGCCATGTTAGAAACTTTATTTAATAAATAAGAATTACGTAAACAAATTTTAGAAATAACATAATACGAAGAAATTGTTTTTTATTTTAACAATTCTCAGTCATTTATAAATCTGTTTATTGTTTGAAAATTTAAATGGCGACTTCGCGATATGAAAGAAAGAAAGCAAGTAGCAAAATAGCAACTGAACCATTGCGCGAATTGATGACACAGCGTGGGTCGATGCGCTCACCATACATTGCAGGGGGTCAATATAGGGATGACGGAATCGTGCTTTTTATGGGACGTTTGTCATTGCGCTTCTTGCCTCCCACCCATCCTCCCATGTGCGAACGAGTACTCCAGCAGGTGTCTGTGAGATCCCTCATAGCTTTCGCTTTGTTCTCGCGTCACCCATTTCATCCTTCCGATTATTAGACGGGGTCTTAACCACGCGATACCTGCTACGCAAAGGAATATTAATGTTTGAATGGATTATGCGGCGGTTGTTCTCCTCAATCTACTAAACTTAAAATAGCGATGCCGAGACTTCGAAATAAAATAGCGATGCCGGAACTATTATGCGAGGTCTACAGTAAAAATCGTAACGATCGTAGTAGGGTCTTAAGTCATAAAAAATGACTGACCGATCATAATCGATTATTTTTCTCAAATTCGACTGTGATTGGATAATTTTCTACGACTTAAGACTCTACAACCTCTACGACTTCTATTATCTCTGTATTATAGATCCCGCATTAGGCTCTTCTCGATTACGCATGTTATAAGAGAAAAATTCTTTTCGCGGATATTAAGGAGGAAACAGTAGCGCTTGTTGTCATTGTATTAGAATTGTAATTACGTTGAAATAACTCTCAATCGTAATAATCAGAAGACCCACGGATATTTTTTAACTGCAGTCGCCCGTTCTTCCAGAATTAAATTCTCGCAGACGAAGGAGTTTCTTTTTCCAGAATGCCATCCGCGGAAATCTCGAGAGATCAGCAAGGGGATTCATGTTCATCTCGCGCTCGTAGAGATCTCTCGCGGGACGATTCGCCGCGATCGGTTAATACAATCCCGCTTGTCGCCTGAAGCTTCAGTACACCACGCGCTCGCGGTAGAGCTGCTCTCTTTATCCCTCTTCTCTCCTCTTCCACCAATCTCTCGTGCAGACTTCGCGAAACAGTGAGAACAAAGCGGAAGGAAGAAAGTGAGAAAGAAGAAAGAAGAAGCGAAAGACGAAAGAAAGAGGAAAGAAAAGCGAGCAACCGTTCTCCATTGCAATTTCGATTTCATTAAAAAATGGAGATGGAGCTTCCAGATGAAAGAACGGGAACGAGAACGAGTCAGAAGGATGGAGGTTGGGAGGAGGGGAGAATGCAGCGGGGTTAGAAATGAATGAAGGAACGGGAAGGGTGGAAGGTGGCGGCGTGCATGAGAAAAGAAAGGAGGCAAGAAAAGGTACGACTGTCGAGAGGACCACATCCGCGCGAACAGAAGAAACGAAGTGCGAGAGGGGGACGGGGGACGCAGCAGCAGCAGCAGCAGCAGCAGCAACAGCAGCAACAGCAGCAGCAGCGGAATATACTACTCCGGGCCGAGAATAGGGTCCTAGGAGGCAGCGTGTGTCGTGTGGCGTAGCCTATCGTGTGTAAAGGTAGCCGGTCGTCGTCGAAAGAGCCCGCAGAAGAAGAAGAAGAGGGCTCAGAGGCCAACTGATCATCGCATGCATTTAAATTGGTTCATTAAAGCCCCCACGGTCCACCCTCCTCCCCCTCGCTTCTCTCCTCTCTCAGCCGGCTGCGTCCTCCTCCCTCCCCCTTCCTCGTCATGGCTCTGTTCGCCATCCCGTGTACTTCGTCTCTCGCGCCGTCCACCAGCCACCGTAGAACGATCCTATGGAAAGCCGCAACACACACTGCACCGGTGATGCTGCACTCGTTGCGTATACATTGGGCTGCGCATCCATCGTCCAATTGCGCGTACATACGCACGCACACACACACACACGCACGCACGCACGCACGCACGCACGCACGCACGCACGCACATACACACACACACACACACACACACACACACACACACACACACACACACACACACACACACATCAGTGGCATCGGGTGACATCCTACTTATCACGCCGACACCGGAACAGAAGATACCGCGTGTGAGACACGTTTCGGACCGAGAAAAGTGTCACGCACGTCGGATCATCATCCCCGACCAATTACGCGATCCTTTTTCTCTTTTTCTCCAAGACAGAACTGTGGAAATTTGATTCTTATCGGGATAACCAACTGTTGGCCGTCTTCACAGGGGAAACGGAGAACGCAAATTATACAAAACTACACCAAAACTACACGCCACCAGAGAATTAATCGGAATGAACATATGTAAGAACCGTAAATGTATAAATAATGAAAAAACGGATAAACGATGGATCGACGCGTATTCTTCTGCCGTAACCTGATGGAAAGGAGAACTCGCGATGGGAATAAACGTGCACACGCGAAATTCTCATTCCTCTCAATTCCATTCCCGTTTCTTGTTTCACCATTGCAATAAGTTTGCCATAAGTGTCGCTATGTGACCGCCGCGTTTCACACGGTGGATCGTGGATCGATCCGCGGCGAGAAATCCGCATCTCGCTCCATCTCGGCCGACCACTGCGTGCCGTTATCGCACCGGTCTTTTTGTCTCACGCGGTTAAAACGCGGCGGTTTACAAATTGCGCGGCCGCGGCCAAGATAGAGGGACGGTCGATTACGTTTCCAATATCCTAGATCTCAGCAGGCAAATTGACGGGAAGATTAACGCGGGATTCCGCTCAAGTCGCTGCCTGGCTTAAAGTCGTCATTATCAGATCGTCTCCGGTTTCCACTCTTGTCACTGGACTTGAATTTCTTGATGTTCTAAAAGTCAAATCTATCTTTTGGGAATACAGATTTATATGTATAATTATAAATAAACATTTATAAAACATTTATATAAACATATATAAAATATTATATCCTAAATCCGGGAGTAGTCGCGTGATTTTTCTAAGTCTAATGTTTTCTACGATCACTTGAGGTGTTTTTATATCCTAATTAAAATCACTATTATTAACAATGTATTATTAATTGTTTTTTTCGATTTATTAGTATTCGAGAATATTGTGAATATCAAATTTAGTCAAAATTTAAAAAAAAAAAAATAAGTAGAAATCAAATAAATTAAACAAATAAATTAAATTAGCGCATAAAATTTTTCGCTTTTTTATCGCTGATTTGTGATAAAGTATTTAAAAGTTCGCAAAGAATATAGTTATAAGAAAAAAAAAAAAATACATTAAAAACAATATCCATGCAAAACAATATTTTACAATAATTTTATAACATTTTTTTCGTCATTGAGATATGAAAATATCCCTGAGTGACTATTTCTAGATTAATAATAATCAAATAAATAATCGACAATAGCTGGAAAATATAAAAATTCACAAAAAAATATTTAAGACACCAAACTCTACCTTGACCGAATATGATTCTTTTTACTTATTTAGATCGAATTAGGTTGTTTCTCGATCTATTTTCATTTAATATTAAATATGTGTTTCCAAAATTCTGCACTAATGAAGAGTAGCGAGATCGAACAAGAGCGAATCCTCACGGACAAACGTTCGACGACGCGAAAACTACCTCGAGCGGCGAGATTTATTTTCACATATGTACAAACCCGGGAATTTGCGATCGAAAGGTTAATGCTCCCCCGCGGTACGCGTCTGATTACCCACTGGAAATGTGCGTGCATGCATCATACGTACATGCGCGCGTGTATCACGCGCGGCACGTGCGCTTTCCACGCGTGTGTGCGCACGTGCCCGCCGGTAGTTAATTTTTTAAAAGCGCATCGGCAAAATTGAGACGAGCATTGAAAAATGTAACGTTTGCTAAAAGAGCTGATTCTAAATAACCACCGTCATCGCCTTCATACAAAATGCATTAACAATCTAAATAATCACCGTTATCATTTATTGAAAGCCTCTGTACATACAATGTTTTTATTTCAATAAAGCTAATGGTAATTTTTCCAATCTCATTGGTCACTATAATCAATACTATATACTCGCGATTAATTTAGAAAAAGGATTATTTACAATTAATGTAATCTACAATTATAAATATATTAATTCTTTGAGCAAATATATAAAAAATATTTTTCTATTAAAATATATATTTCTATTTTATCGTACCTTTATTTTCAATTTTATTCAATAAATATAATAAGTATTTTTGCATTAAGAAATAAAATATATAGAAATTATCATGCATCATTATCAGCTAAATATTCTATAATTCTCTTAATAAATATCATTTCGACATAGTCTCTAATCTTTTTCTTAACATTTAAAAGATATCTGAAATTAAAAGATTGTCAATAAATGTAAGTTAAAGACACATGTAATATTTACAACTGCGTGTCAAGTACAATTCCATCGAATCTCCTTCGCAGTTCTTTCTAGATTCAGGAAACTATCATGGGGAAAGATGGGGGACCGCCAACAGTTCCGGGACATCTTGTGTTGAACTCGCTTGGGGGACGCGAGCGTGCATATTTCATGCGCCGTACAAGTTCGCGCGAGCGTGTTCACGAATACGTCGACGTGGTCGGTGCATGCACAAAAACGAGAGCCTAGATGCGCGGAGTGCCCCCTCTTGTCGGTCAACGATTGCTCCGCGGCCGCAATTTGTTAAAGGTGGTTAAGGACGAGCGTTCTTGCACGTCCCTATGCGCGCAGCCTGCCTGCTCGCAGAACGGACGGACGGACGGACGGCCGGCCGGCCCAGCCGGCCCAGCTTCCCCATTAAGATTCCTCGCGGATCACCGGAACTTCGGCTCCGTCTTTTCTTCGCCGTGCTGAACGCGCGTGGTCGGACGCGTGTGGACGCCGGCACCTAGGTGCTCCTTGAAGGGTGATTACCGCCCGAATTGGCCCTCTCGATCCAGCCAAGGTCAGGTGTAATTCAAGCGCATTAGCGTCCACTCTCGTTCCGATGGTCGCCGAACGAAATTCCACTGATCGACGGCGTACTGTGTTGATAACGGAGATTATGAAGTAATAAACATAAAAATGTTAATATTAACTCTTACCGTACAAGGTCGAATCATAGTGATCGAGCGATTTCTGTTTGTGCAAGTTTCTTTGAGCCTTTCAATATGTCTGATAATTATACTACATTTTATATTTTCCAAAATGTTTCAATATTGATTCTAGAAAGTATGTTGATGAATTTTTAAAGATTTTTTTTAACCGAATAAATGAAAAAAAACGGACGGATTCTAGTCTAGATATATATATAAAAAATATATAAAAGATATCTATGATTATTTATTATATCAGATCTAAATATGTGAATGTCTTTTCTGAAGGCTAAATTATTATTCAAATCAAACATACAAATTTTGCACTAGCGAAAAGAGTTGGTTAAGAAATTGCTTTTTCTGTTATACTTACCAGATCACCATGACCGAATTCATGTTTTCGCCTCATTAATCAACGTCTCCTTTCAGCGCAAGTCCTTTCCGAGTTCGATCCTTTTCATGCAAATGCAGGTATCCCGTATAAGCATCGACGAGTAAAAATGCCGACTACGCTCCAACGTGAGACATTCAGCTGCCGCTTAAAGAGTGATTACGCCGAAATCGGCCGTTCGATCGAGCCAAGGTTCAAAAATTTCGGCAAATTAAGATCGAAGAGAGATCGATCCTGCGAGCGTGGACGCTTGAGGAGAAGAACGACGAGAAATTGAAATTTATGCGAACGTTAAGCATTATAAATCACTTCTAAGAAGAGAAAGAAAGAGAAAAACGATGAGATCGGCGTGCGTTGTGTTAATGCAACTCGACGGAATTGTGTTAGCAGGCCCACGCGATCGACGTGATTAATCGTGTCATTCATCTTCGTCACGTGCGGCTAATGATAACATTATCATATTACGGGAAATTCAATTTATCGAATTGTAAGGTAGAGTCGTGCGATGGCAAGGTGTTAGGCAGTATGGAAGAGACACAAGGGGGGAAATGGCAAGCACCGAGAGTGCACGATGATGAAGACTTCACAGGGGAGCATAGCCATTATCCTCGATCTTTCGAAATCGTGCGAGAGTCACTAGAGCTGAATCAACATAGATTATGTGAAGAAAGGAAGTAATAAGATAGAAAAGCTTTCCGAGTCGTACAATATACAAAGTCCTAGAATTCTCGCACGGCAATCTTTTAATTAATTTGGAGTTGAAAAAATTCAATATTAAAATAAATTTAGTTGTCTGAATTTCAAGATTGGCCTTCCAAGTTTTTAATAAAATTGCATTATATCAATATTATCTTAATTCGTGTATTAGTAAAATATCGAATTTTTACTTTATATTTAAAAAATTTTATTTCTTTCTGACGAAAGAATTATTTAAAAAATGCGTGTTACTGATAAGATTCTCAAGTTTGTAATTAACCATTATCAAAAGAAAGATAAATGGAATCACTAAATTATCGTATAGTTTTTATATATACGTTAACTATCGATATTTGCCTTGTGAAAAAAATGTTTAACGCTGTTATTGAAGTAAAATATTGATGTTACGTAACAAGAGCACGATAACGTTTGCAATGATGGACGTAACCGGTAATAGAAAATATATAACCGCTATCATATAAAATAATAAAAATAAATAGATAAAAAAAACAAATAGATCCTCTCGAGGAGATATATCGATACGATCTGGAAATGCTGTCGGCTTAAACACGTGAGACTGAAGTTTCGTTCGACTAATCTATGTTGACATTAATAAAGAGAGAGATATTCGGAAAAGATAGTTAAAAAAAATACATTTATTTTTATCTCTATTTTTTCTAGAAATAAAATTAATAGTATTTTTTAAAATTATTTTTCTTGTGTGTAAAAATAAAACGCAATTCTAAGCGCACTATAGATATATATAATAATTAACTACAAGCTAATGCGAGAGATAACGACAGTCATATTGAAGTCATGGCGTTGATAGCAACTGTTGCATTACCGTTGTTGACAATTACAGATAAAGAGACGATAAATGATATTACTGAACCGCCGCGCCACGCAACGCATTGTACACATACAGTAAAGAAGTTTTAAAAAATCTGCCACCAAAGTAAATGCACACACCGAAATGATGGCAAGACTATAAACTAGTTTTCTCTAAATTGAAAACAAAGCTTTGTAATTCTCATTTTCTAAAAATTACAAAATATAATGTGAAAAAAGAAGAAGCGTGATATTTTATGGAATATTACATTATTTACGTAAATAAATTAGCACAAAATATTTTATATCTATAAAAAGTTGACGATTTGATTTCGATAACATATTTATTAATTTTTAACATTTAACATGTTTTGATTTTCAGATATGTTTTCATGAAGATACGTCATTGTTAGTGGTTTCTCTAAAAAACACACGCGATTATCTTGGACGATTGAAAAATTAGTTTGCGTGTTCCGAAATGGGATTTGTAAAATTTAATCGTGAAAGTTTAGAATTGTAATAAATTTCAATAATTTCTTTCTAAGTAAAATTAATTAAAGTTAACATCAAGAATCATACGAGGCAGTAAAGGATATAATAGCTTCTCAATTTAAATAGTTAATGCTTAAATCTTTTTTGTTAACACTTCTCCAATCTTTTTCCCTCAGAGATGCTTAGCCTAATCGTCCGATTCCGGATACCGGACGGCCCCGAACCCTTCGACAAAATTCCTTACAAATCGCGCGAGGTGTCACGCCATGAAACGATCGCGTTACGAGTACAGGGGATAGCTACAAAGGGACGAGGGGATGGATGAGGGTGGACAAGAAAACTTTTCGGAAGAGACAGGCCGCGTGACCATGAACGCGCGCGCTCGCTACCGTCGGGCTGTCCGTCATGCCAAGCCCTAGTAGTTACCGTCACGCGGCCGGCCCTGCAATCATCCCTCGAGTCGTTTTCCGACCCGCACTAACTCTCCACCTACCCCCGTTCCGAGCAACCCCTGACTAATCCCATTCCCTTCGGACTACTGACGTATAGGTGAGCACGCGATGCACGACGTTTGCACCGAGCAGCACGTGGGAAACGCGAAGTGTGCATCCCTTCCCTTTCTCTTTCGTTGTTTCTTTCTTTCTCCCTCTCTCATTCTGCTTTTGCTTTCCTCTCTTTTTCTCGCTTTCGCCGGTTGCGTCGGAGTCGAGCAACCCTCGGCCTCCTTCGTCACGGGCGCGCAGGGCGAAACATCAACGATCAAGCCAACCATCCTGAACGAACAAGCGGGGGCGGCCAACCCTCGCGGCGGAGAGATGCGTGTAACTGCTGCGAGCGGGCCAAGTGTCGGATCGGGGGGTGAACTCGTTCTGGCGGTGGCATGGTTGGATGCGTGCACGGGACAGCACGCATTCCGCGGGAGAAGAGGAGAGGGGGGGGGGGTAACATCCGAATACAGTCTTACAGTGTTTGTCGATGGCCCTTCGACGCGTTACATCCCTAAGCGCATGGTGCAGCGACGCGAAAGCTCAGTGGAGACTTTGATCGCCTGGATCAAGTGGCTTCTGATGTTTGTCTAAGAATAATACTCTCTCGTTCGCATTGAAATTTATGTTGCGATTGATCGCGTATTCGTGGGAGAAGGGAGGACACGGGAGAAAGTCGAGATCGAGAGGATAATCGAATGGGAGAGAGCACAGGAGATTAGAGGATGGAACTTCTGGCCGGATACAAACAGAATTAAGAGACGTCTTTTTAGAAGATTTGATACGATGAATCCGACTTTATCCCTTTGATATAAGAAACGCGTTAAAGTTTGTTGCGGAAAAGAAAGAAATATGATTCCAAAAGATAGTTACAACTTTTTCGAAGGTGTTTCCAAGTGTGTAAAAGATATCGATTATTTTTTTAACAGGACTCGCAATCGAAGCGATCGACAGTGATATCTTTTCGATACGATCTGTTTTACTTCAACAAGTGGCCATACGTATCGATCGCGAGAACGCAATTCCACGCTCGATCAGCTCGATCGGCTAGTTAGACGATTATATTTCGTTCGAGTTTCGTTGAAACTCTTGATTACGCTGCGAACGCAATCGTTTCCGTGACGGGGCGCGCACGAAAATATTGATAAACGTCGGTCGAATCGAGGGGAATTGGTAAAGGGAGAAGAAGATATTTGTAGGTCGATCGACTGGCCGTGGGAGGACGGGAGGATATATACAAGAGGGAGGACGAAAGAAGAACGATGCCGAGAGGAGGACGTAAAGGGGGCTCTGCGCGCGGGACCCCTGCCGAGCAGTTTTGTACCCGAGAGAGGGCACCGCGTCCGAAAAGGGGAACCCCCGTAGTGATAATTAGGGGGCCAAGCGAGTGTTTCTGGCCCCGGTGAGGGTCCTTGAAGTTTCGCCGCCACGACCTCGAAAAAAGGAGCGGCGGATCGCCAGTCATCGTGTTTCACCACCGACATCCGCCTGCTCCTCTTCACCGCGTCTCCCTCACCCCCCCTTATCGTCTTGCCTTCTTCTACGTTGTATATCGGGGGTGGAACCGACGCGAGAACATCAATTTTTCAGTGCCCCGTCCGACGTATGCCTCTTTCCTTCTCCTCCTCCTTCTCCTTTTTTGAGATCCTTTGCATCCGTGGGATTTCCTAGGTCATGGCTCTGTCATCTGGTACTCGACGGACGGATCGTTCTCCCTCCTCCCTCAACCCCAGTCGATCGCTAGGATCTTCGATCATGGTGCTTTCCGCGCCTTTAGGCCGGGCACACGCCGAGAACTGCTACCCTTCTTTTCTCCCGGCGCACCATCTGTCCCCCCAACGCTGACCGAGAGGTTGAGACTTTGTGACGATTTCTACAGTCGTCTCAAGTATGATTATAATTTACGTTTATAAGTATACGATATATAATAAAGTATATACGCTACATAATACGATAATTTATACAGATATCATAATTGATATATTTAATGCGAGAATTAAAAAAGATGAAGAAATTAAGTTTTGTGCATATATAAATTAAAAAAAAGTTCAATCCAAACTATTACAATGGCTTAACATTTTAATGATCAATATTTAATCGATTGCAATTTCTAATCGATCTCCTTATAAGAGAAACAACTATGCTCCGATTAATTTATTATTTAAAAGTATTACTATGAGATTGTATATGTGATCTAAATAAATGGACAATAAAAGTCTTTTCTTCAAAGTTTGTTGTTTTTACTTTTTTTAAATATCGATGAATAGCACAAACGTGATACAAAGCTTTTCCACAAAGTATGTATATATGTTCCATGTAACGCGGTTAATCAAAGCACTTCGGCTATGTATCCCTTCAAAATCAGCAATCCACACATTTTATAGCCTCGGAGCTAGATTACCCTCTTCGTGTGCAGGTCTACCGAAACGTACGCACAATTTAATGGCTCACGATCCATTTAATGCAAGAGGGGCTGATATGAAATCGCGAAAACGAAAGTGGGGAGCCAAGGACTTACGCGAGGTAATCAAACGAGTGGTAGCCCCGAATCCTAATCCTGGCAATAAATACACCCAAAGAAGTCGAACCAACAATCTTGAAATCTTTCGTACGATTCTTCGTTTGCGAAAAACTTCGATAGCATTTGCCATAGCAGCGAACTCCATCTTGATCGAACAAAGTATCCGACTAAATTGATTGCCCGTCATGAATTTTTTCAGAACTTACAACACTTATTATAAAAGGATGATAACTTTATTTGTTCCATATTTTTATATAATATAACACATGGAAAGGTTCTTGATTATCTCAGCGCCCTAGTTTCTAAGAAGACACGACGCAGATGCGATACAATTGCTGCGGCATTCGAACTAAAGAAATATCATATCCGTGATCCTCCCCTGTGCGGAAGGAAGGTATACAAGAGGGGTTTGTGCCAGCTCGCCACCACCTGTCCGACGTCACGCGGACACTGTCTGTCGATCACGCAAACGGTCTGTCTTGTCCGGTGCTCTCTGCAACACAGCCGACGGACAGTTCCACTTGATTAACCGAGACTCATGCGTGCGACGCCGTTGATCCTAGAGTGTGATCGAAGCTGATGTCGCGCACGAATTATACGCGACAGAATAGAATGCGGAATAGAATCTCATTACGATTTCTGCTGTCGTGCAAGTTTCTTAAAGTTCCTTTCCCCTTTCCATCTTTCATGGATTTATATCTAAGACATCTTTGAGATGTATATTATCTTTTACTACGTTTGTGACAAAAAGTATATTTATCATAAATGTTATGCAATGATATTTTAATAATTTAAAATAAGATTCTTAATTAAATTTGAAGAACTTTGCTGTATTGAACAGTATTACATATATTTGAAATATTTATTAAATAAATGAAGTAAATAAATTATTTATGAAAATATTGTTTTGTATATATTAAAAATTGAACTTGAGAAATATAAAAAATAATTAAAAATCTTTAATTAAAAATAATGTAATTAAATATAAAATTGTATCTCCAGATTGATATACAAGAATCCTATCAAATTAATATACTTGCATAAGTTCTATACAAAGTTGAATACAATAAGTAGAAATTGTCTTCAATTATTAATTCTATTACTGTATGCCTATAGGATTATATTATTTATTTAAATACTCCTTGAAAAAGAATTTTGAAATTGCGTTTTTATAAAATGGCTCTGCTGTTGCAAGATAAACATTATATGACGAAAGAGTCAAACCGATAGCGACCGATCGAAGCCACCATCGTCCGCAAATCGCATGCACTATCGTTGCTACCGAAATGTGGCAACGCACCACGCCTGCCGCATTGTTCGGTCGTCGAGTTTTACGCTCGTTTGCCAATGTCCGGTGCCACTGATGCGCACCGGATATCATAAAAGCGACGAGCTTTAGATCGCAATTCTGCGGTCAAATTGGCGGTAACGTCGTAAGAAATAACGCTCCTGCATGAAAACAAACTATAAGGAATATTGATCAATGTGTAATATATCTTTTATAAGAGATGACATCTTAAAGACAAGCTCATAGTTAATTAACTCCGAGAATTAATTAACTCTGAGAATTCCGATTATGCGCTCTGTATTCTCCATAATTATTTGAATTGTCACACCTATGATCAATGAATCTATATATGCCGAAGATATGAGTCAGTTGTAATAACATATTTTTATAAAACGATCTCGACTAGAAAAATGATCACAATAAAAATCATTTTAACTAAAAGTCATTTTAATTCTTTGTCGTCACGACGATGAGAGGAAGTGCGGCTTCGCGATTTCGATTTCTGTGGCGACCATCGCGACGATGAAGACGGCGTTCTAGCGGACGCTCGAAGTTTGGAAATTCGTGGGGGACGATCAGTCACCAGTCGACGAGATAAATCTGACTCATAAGTTACCGAGGGGGGGTTTACGCCCAGCCCGTGGGCTCGAGGGGTGAACCTATCTACGAGGGAAGGAAGAGGGAGAGGAACGAGAGACGACCTCGATGTAGCCCGTATCAAGATCTCTTTGCATCTCCACCGTACGAAGAGAGGGTGACCAGGGAATCGAAGAGAGGGACAGAGGGAGGACCACGGGGGTGCTTATCTCTACGTTATTCCCGAAGGGCGAACCCCGTCAGCCTGGGACTCGGCAGATAACGTCCCCCCGCTTCGCGCTATACCCCCGGCCTATACTGGGTGTCGAAGTTGTCGAATTGACTGCACGCTCCGATGCGATGCTCTCGGTAAGAATGTTAAAGTCGGGCGGATGAAGTCAGGGGTGCTTAAAGAGATGCAACCGTAGGCACAAGGGCGCACTTTGATATATCGTTCATGAGCGAAACGACAACTTGTTTCTGAAAGGATATATTTCTTACCATTTGATACATAAAGTAAATATGTAATGTAAACTTAAGTATGTAAGTCTAAGAAAAAATATCTATTGTACAAGCAATGTCCGATTTTTATAATGCAATTTATATATTCAATTGTTTGTTGTTTTATATGTAAGTAGCTAAAATAAATGTTTAACAAATAATCTGAAATATCATTCTTTAATCAAATTATTGAATCAAATAATTATTTGATTAAACAATGCTTCTTTTCTATATTCTTTAAACATTAATCTGGTACTTTACTTGAAAAAAAAAACGCTCTTCTCTCTCGTGATTATTATATTATCCAAGAATATTACAAAATATCAAATGCTACGAAAATCCTGCACACGCTCGTCTCTTCAATCTTCTTGCTGCCAGACGCGTCGCACAAGACGATGTATCCCGATTTCCGTCATCAAAGACAGATCTTCTCCGCCTCGACGGACTACCCAGTATAGATGATCGAGTTTCATTTCTCCGGCGGGACCTGCGCTGCTGGTCGCGCTAAGATAAGCCTCCCTCGCGTCGTCTCTTTTTCTCCCGCATCGCATCGCAGTTCGGAGGGGTCGTAAGCGCGGGCGCGTGACAGGGCGTACGTGTGCGTGTGCATTGAGACAGAGGGATGGATCGAGCAGGGTGGCCGGTCGTTCGTGAAATAAGCTCCGCGGGGTTTTGGTGGTCGCGCTTTAGGGCGGCTTAGGGCCGCGCACACTCGTCCCGAGTCGAAACGACTGACTGCCAGTCGTCTACCCCTACCCTCACCTAACCCAGAACGCACCCCCAAAAGGGCCCCCACGAGCCCAGCTGGCGATGACGTTTCCACGTGGGTACCCGCGAGGCTCGCGTGTTTTCGACGTTGCTCCGATGATTTCGCTCTCTCGCCGATCTCTCTCCTTCTCTTTCACTTTTTCTCTTTCTCTCTATATCATACTACCCTCTTCTTCTTTTGCCTACCCTTCCGGATCGCCACGGCCAAATTCCGCAATCGCAAATCACGATTACATCAGTCTCTTGAAAATAAAGTACATGGAAAGTCATGGTAGTAGTGTAACGTGACTGCTAATAGCTCGAGAAATTTGTATTATTTTTTATACGATATGCCTAAAAATACTCACGTCTCAAATAAATTATTAAAAATATATTTGTAAATATATATATGATTTTTTCAAAATTATCTTCTCATTCGTAAGTAATAATAATTGAAAAGAATTTGTTTTCTTAGCTTGTTTTCAAGTGAGATAAATACTATTTACGTATTATTTTCATGCAATATTTTGTATCATATTTATTTATTACATGTATATAATATATATAAAGCTATTATTATTTAATATTTCGACTAAAACGGAAATTATCATCATGGTTTGCAATATGCAATGTATGTTAATATAAGAAAATAATACTTGATTTTAAATTAAAAAATAAATGTATATTGTACTATAACTAACATTTTTGTATTTTATATTTTAAGGCTCTTGAGTAGTCACACCGCCATATTAAACCGTAATGTCAGAAGCGAGAAATGACATTAATTTTTATTACGTGCCATTTATAAATAAGACAATTTAAATAAAACAAAATGATGAGATTGCTTTAAAACATTTGTAAAAATGGACGAAAACTATGCTTATCCCCCCCCTGACAGTCAGTAAATAATTTAATTAGTCAGTAAAAAGTGATGAAAGGCACATGAAGTGCTTTTATTTAATGCGCATGCGTAGCTTATTTTTACTTACTTTCTCATTTTTTTACTACTCAAGAACCTTAAGTATATTTTTCCCTGTCTTTTCAAAATTTTAATAAAGTCGAATAAAGTCGTCATTTGTCGATGAAGAACATAGTCACATTCGTCGTAAGGAAAAAACTCGATATCTCCCAAGCGATTAATCATGCGCGCTTGTCTCAAAGTCTAAAGTCCGCGTCTTTCTCCTTTTCTTCCTTCTTCTCTTCTTTCTTCTTATGCAATCTCACATCATATTTCATTCGCCTTGAGGAAGCTATTGCGCGATATTGATACCGCAACGAGACGAGAAGTCCTGCCGATTCATTTTGCCTGCGTATTATCGCGCTCCGATCGATTACGCGTCCATTCTGAGATTCCCAGCTTGATAGGAATGGACGAACGAACGAACTTACGGTAGCATCACCTCGGGGACCCGTTTCGTCTGGAATCAGCATAAGTGGGGTCCGAGACACGAGACAGTCCAGAGACCCACAACCCCGCGGGGGTCCGCGATACCCTAGATATGTATCGACACCCGCTCGTTCATGGCGCGAGTCGCATGTCGTTCCGAGAGACCCGTTCGACAAGGTATACTTGTACAGAACCATAACCTGGGACCTGGGATCATATAAATGACGATCGGCCTGGCGGCGGTGGCGGCGGCGGCCTAAGTGGTTTCCGGCTTTTTTCGATTTATAATCGACGGGAGACGATTACCGGGAGGAGGTAGCGTTCCGGGGCCGGTCTTGGGCGCCTACTGTTGGGCCTTACCACCAGCCCCGAGGGGATGTTTGATTATTACCCGGCTGCTCTTTCCTGTACTGGGCCCCTTCTCACTCTCCTTCTGGCGATGATCTTTATGGATCAGACATCGGTCGGTAAATTAGCACCTCCTGGAAGCCAAGGACAGTCGCGGAGAAAATTGCGAATGGGTAGTGCTTCAGGAAGTAACGCTTCTGGAGAGGATAAAAGTCGCCGAAAGGACGAAAGTCGCTAACGAAACTTGAACAATAATCCCTTAATAATAATATCGTTCTCAATATTATTCTTCATCGTGTGCCTCACTATAACTAAGAGATAATTTCTTCTGCAGCGTACGTATATAATTATTATGATATATACGAACTGGGACGATCAGTATTACGTAAAATAATGTTGGACAATTATTGACCATTATACTTAAATGGAAATTCTCTAACATTAAGTTTTCATGTCAACCACAAAACGTCTTTATAATTTATTTTCTGTGGTTGCAATGTTATATTATTTGATAAAATTTCACATAAATGTAAGACATCGTATTTTTTACGAAGCACTAAAAGATTTTATTTAATTTAATTGATAAAAATTTGTCGACAATATTGCTAATTAATTTTTTATATTCAGAATTAAATGCTGCAAACACTTTACGAGTACAATAAGTTTTCATTATGTACAAAGAATATAAAGGGTAATAATGTACTCGATGATCTCTTTGGCGGATTGCAGTGCCGGCGAAATTCACGCATCGCATGATTTTCTTGGTAAGGCAAGACGGTCGGTCGGTTGGAGCTCGACTCCGGCCCCGGCACAAGGTGTGGTTCGCCGCGACGTAACCGGCATATAAACGCCGCACGGTTTCAGACGTAAGTGGTTTCCGGCTTTTTCGGTTTATAATCGGCCGGCGATTACCGAAGTAGCGTCCCGGGACCGGTCCCCGGATGCCTACTGTTGAGTTGTCCCCCTTGTGCCTCCTTCGTCCCTCGCCATCTTTAACGGACACACCTCACCGCGAGGGGGTGCGCGATCGGAGGGATAGCTCTTTCTCTACAGGGCCCTTCAACCACGATCAGATATATGTACGTGGGCAGACGAATGCTCACCTGATCCCTTATCTCACCTGATGCTATATCGATATAGCGACACTTCCGACAGGACGCGTCTCTGACTAATCGAGGGTGATGAGGAGAAAAAATTGCCCGGGTGTGCCCGAGATGCTTGGCTACCAGCTACGCGGAAGTGCCCCCTAGCGTGCGTGAGGAATCGTTTTTCTTTGACAATTGGCTTCCTCGGATGTATTAAAATTTCTCAATAAAGAGAAAAAGAGAAAGAATACACTTCAGCACAAAAATATTAATAATTATATATATTACACATTTGATTAAATATTTTACATATTATGGAATTTGTTAGTTTTGCAAATACATAAAAATTTAATTTAATTTACTTTTTCAAAAATCATTGATAATCTAATCAATGATCAGAAAAAATTGAATTTCTTATATTTCGAAATGCGATTATTGGATGTGGCATAAATAAAATATTCACGTTTCAAAAATTCGCAAGAGCTATGTATCTATATCGTGGCTTTTCAGAAGCACGCGACATATCGCTTCCATCAAACTGCCAAGGTGACAAGACTAATGGGAAGAGTTCCGATATTTGGCGAAATTCTCCATCGAAATACGGATGCTCGTAAACGTATCGAGTTCCTCAACATTGTAGCCTCTGAAAATTCTACCTATCACTTTGAACGGGCCTGTATTGGCTACCCGCGCCCATCGCCGGGTGGCCGTGTAGGTGTACACAAAGATAGAAAGAGAGAACTCTCGTGCTCGCGCGGTGTAGGTAAGAGAGAACGATCGGGGGTAGGGTGGTTTAATCACGGGGGCTATCACAATCCCTAAGTGGGCTTCCTGCCCGCTTCGGAATTATAGATAATGTCAGATAATAATAACACACCCTGTAGGGGCAGGCCCCGAAGCCCACCAGAGGCAATAAGTATAAGGTAACCTGAGGTGGAAAGAGGGCGGCGGGGCGAGGGACGAGAGGGGCGAAGGAGCCAACCTGGCCGGTGGTGATGGTGGTGGTTGTGGTGGTGGTGGTGGTGGCGACGACGGCATTGCTGGTGGTGGTGGTATTAGTAGGAGGATAAGTATAGGCTGTGCGAGAGAAGCCAAGTGGGTTGAGGTGGACAGAGGTGGACGTAGGAGGATGTTGAGGAGAGAAGAGGAGAAAGAGAAAAAAGAGAGGCAGAAAGAGAGTCTTCGCTTCTTCTTCGGGGTTAGCCTTCTGGTAGAAGCTGGGAGTCGGGAGTCGGGCCCAGCAGTCTGGAGGCCCCATACGTGCCGGGCCACGGGGTCATCCGGGACCCCCGTTTCCCAGCCCCACCCTCTGCGCGCGTTCCCCCGACCCCCGTCCCGCTCGTCGCGCCCCCCATTACTTTTTCTTGCTTCTCGCTCCGCACACCTTCGGCGACCCCGCCACCTTCGCAACGCGGGATATCGCATAACGCGGTGTTCCCTCTACTTCTCTTTCTTCTTCTTCTTCTTCTTCTTCTTCTTCTTCTCTTGATGTACGTTCTCTCTTTTCTTTCTCGTTGAACGATCGACGATTCAGCGACGAACCGCGACGCGGTTCTTCTTCAAGTTTCCCGTCTAGAAACGTACGCCAAGGTGCGATCGCGAAGGTTTTGACAGTTCTCTTCAGGGTTTCTTTAACACGGTGGGGCGGGAAGGAGCATCTAGGTGAGAGACAGGTGAGATTTCCGAGAAGATAATCGCCGCGCTCGTTGCCTCCGCGATGTGCATGTGAGACACAATGTGGACGTTCTTGTTGGATCGAGTCTGCGCGAATACCGGCACCAGTATGAGCAAACCGGCTGGGAATCTTTAATCGCGATAGCATAACGCAATGCGAATGCATTTTACATCAACTTCGTAATTTTAACAGCAATTCTATCCCATTATTTTTTAGTTTATGTAAAAATTGTAAAATTTCATTAACCAATTTATATTTTGTAATATAGATTGTACAAAACGCAAGTATAAAAATTATTATAATTTTTTCCCTATATATATGAATATTATTTTCATTCTAAAAATCTATAAAAAATTTGCTAATACAGTTTCATAACGGTAGATAAATATTTTTTTACTATTTCTTACGCTATATTTTTATTTGTCGTTTCAGCATCTTCGCCCGCAATTATCACAATGATTTTACATTTGTCCATTAACATTTGAACACACGGAAGTATAATTTCTCAGGAGCCGGTCAGCAATTTCATATTAATCGACATCCCAGAAACTCACGCGATCCAAGTCGAATTTCACGGCTCACTCTCGTTTTTGCCCGGCCGACTCTCGAGTATGCTCGAGTATGGCTCCTCCAATTGCCCCGCTGTCCCACTCTTCTTGTTCCTCTTGAGAAACGCCATCAAAACACTTTACATCCCCGATACCAGTCAGAGACGCCGTATTAATTAGCGCGCAGAAATGCGATTAGACCGTGGCGTTACGCCGCCCTCCGTTCTGTACGAGCGTGTATACGAGTATATATGTGCATCCACATACCATCCCTCGACACGTAACGCGCATTGTAACCCTCGCCATAAAGTGGCGATATGATATTCACCCGCCGACACCCCGGTTCGGGACACCCACTTTTCCGCGGACACCTGTTCGTCCCTCCGACTCGAATCCCATCTCTCTTTCTCGCTTCTCTTTTTCTCTCTCTTGTCTCTCTTTCACTCTACCCCCTCTCGTGTATCGCATTTTAAGCGAGTTACAGTCCCTGAAAGAGACGGACGACTCTGCACGAGAAGGAACCCTTATGCGATGACCCTTTCACCCTCTTCCGTCACGCGTGCCTCTGTTGGAATATAACAGAGGTCTGAGGGAACATCGACACGGGGGGTGCACAGATGGGGGGCGTAGCTTCGCGACAATTTTCCACCCTACGTAAGTGCCAGTGTCTTCCTTACGTTAGTGCACCCGTCGTTAGGTATGCTGTTTTGTGCATGCTATCCCCTGACATGGAGGCAAGAGAGGGCGTGGTACAAAATTGCAACGGCGGTCGGTGCAACGGCGGGTAATCGCCGCGGAATCGATGTTACATCCATGAATGAGGGTGCTAATATCGCTCGTTCTATTGTGATGATTATTACCGCTGAAAATTGGCCCATTGTCGTTTACGCGTGCATTAAGCACCATTTTTCGACCTTTCCATACGCTAAATTCGCTACAATTCTGTAAACACACTTAATGAGAAAGAAAAGGAATTGGAAGCTTACGTAAATCTTTTATAAACTCGCACGTGTATGCATATCTTAAATCCATTGTATTTCATTTATAACAATGTTTAAGTATACAGATGAAATATAATGGATTAAAGATGTGCATCACGTGCGCGAATTTATAAAAGATTTATGTAAGCTTCTAATTCCTTTTCCTTCTCACTAGATGTAGCGTTTACAGAACAGTAGCGAATTTAGCATATGAAAAAGTCGAAAAATGGTGCTTAATACGCGCAAAAAAATTATACATATTATTTATTATTATTTATATTCCATTCTGACATTTAGAATCAGCATATAAAATATTAAGTATTGATTTCTTGAATTCAATTGTAAAATACACAAATTTTCAGAGAATATCAAGATATCCATGATGTTATTTAAATTTTAATTTCAAGTAACTATCAAGTAACTATCAAAATATTTAATATCAGAATAAAGAAAAAAACGCGATAAACGAAGTATTTTCTTTTTCCACAAGCATCTTGTCCTTAAAATTTCATGTTAATTATATGTGTTTTAAAGAAATGTGCTGCATGTTATTATATATAAATGAAGATTTTGTATACATAAATCGTATATTTTAATATTTCCAACATTTATATATTTTGATATTTATGTCTTTTCGAGGCAGCAATTAAATAATAATTTTTCAATGAATGGACATTCGTCGATCATCGCTGTTGGGATATTCTTCCAACAGCGACAAGACTCGACGACGCTCGACGGCAATCTCTGCCAAATCACGTTAATCCCCCCATAAGACCCGCTAACACAATTAGGACAACGCGAAACACAATTACCCTCGACGGAGGCACCCTGTAGCCAAGCATCCCGGAGTTACGAATCAACGAGAAAGAGTGAGTGAGAGAGAGAGAGAGAGAGAGAGAGAGACAAGGAGAGAGAAGGAGGAGGGGATAAACGCGCGTTCACTCACCACCCTGTCCTGCAATTTCAAACTCTCTTTCAGACGGTCCCCGAATTTACGTCCAATTATTGGACGCGAATGAATTGCCGATAATATACCCCTCTGACCAGACGGTCTAAATCCACTTGCCACTTGCACTCGTGCAAATCGTATGATTAAATGAATGAATTTTTAATAAACTTTAACTTTGTATATCTACAGTTGTTAAAACTGTCTTGTATATGTATATCACAATATGCAAGCCTGATTATAAATAATAAAATAAATCAGTTAAAAAACATGATTGGCAGGGAGATGATTAGATTAATGCCCTTTGACAAAATTAAAAGTATATTTCTGTTCGCGCTCCCGAATAATAATATGCTTTGCGTCGCTGTTGGACCGCGGGTAACAGAAGAAATCCATCAAGCGCAATCTAGAGATCGCCATCGTGTCGAGATTTTCCGGTATCCGGGTTCCAGCAGCCCTAAGGGCAACGGGTCCGATCGAGAAATCGCGCCGTCATCGCCAATGGACCGTGACGGTACCTGTTGTTAATAAAAACACGAGGTCAAAAGCGCCGTAACGGGCGTCGTCGTCGCCGCCACCGTTTGGCGAGCGAACGGGGGGGTTGGGGGTTGTGATTCCAGCGGAGTGTACTCTGTCATGCGCCAGGTGCCGGCGGGATCGTCCGCAAGGGTGTACCGTGTACGCGACGGTAGTGCGGATGCCGCGGAAACTTCTAACGGGTGTTCGAAACGGCGGCTCACTGTTCCCCCGTGGGTGCCCCTTTGAATCGTGAAAATAAAACATTGACGAACGCTCGCGGCCGATACAAAGTTTGAACGCGCATACACCGGTTATTTTTGTTCACCACCCTCGACATACCACCACCTCCAACGTAACGTTAAAATGCATGAGCAATCCTTTGAAAATTGAGAGTCAACCATAATATTTCATTTTTTCGACGATGTTTCTTGACAACGTTTCTCGAGTATAAAAACATTACTGACTTGAGATATCACAAAAAGAAATCGCTATTATTAATTTAAAACATGCATGCAGATAGAACGTTTGGATATTTCTTGAGTCTATATATATATATATCTATTGTATATCTAAAAGATTTTCCAAAAGTTTATAAAGTCTTCTGAGCTAAGAAAAACATTTTAAAAGATTAGACTATCTCTTGGACATTTGAAAAATATCTTAAAGCATCATGTTTTTTTTTTCGAAGATTTAAAATATATCTTTCAGCTATTTGTTTCATTTGATATTCAGATGCAAAGAGTATTGCGATTTAAAGGGATACTTAACGAACAGATAGAATAATAATAACAAATACAATATTTAGTTGGCGAGATATGAAAGGCGAGATAAGAACATAACATTACATCACGATATCACAGCAGGAGTATATTTTTTTTTTTAAATTATATTTCGCAAGAGTTTGAATGTTCGAATCTGGAATTCAAGCGCAAGCATGCAACGAGGGTTACGTCCGCGGGGGTCGAAGGTTACGTGGAAGACGGTGACAAGGGAGGGTGCAGCGCATGGGGGTGGTCGGTTGAGATTGCGTGCGTTTACAAAGCAAATGGCTTGAAAATAACCGAGCGGCGTGCCCCGTGGGCATCACGGGGAGAAAGCGAACGTTGGGCGCACGAGGGTGGTCCGAGAGTAAAGTTGAGAGCGAGAAAGCGGAGGAGAAAAAGAGGAGGAATAAAACTATAACGAAAGAGAGAAACAAAGAAAAACGAAGAGGCTTCAAAAGGGAGAGAGTGAAAGAAAACGATATGTTGTACGACAGGGAGAATCGAAGCCATCCCCAATGGTAGAGAATTGAGAAGAGGCTCGAAATGTAAGAGAGTGAAAGCGAGAAAGAGAAAGAGAAAGAGGAGAGGGGGGAGAAAGAGAGAAAATTGAGAGAGAGAACGCGGGGAAGAGGTGGGTATAATCGATGCGGACATGTGCAGTTCCCTCGGGGGTAGCAACCCCTAACTCGCCAAACCTATTTATACAACAATGCCCGGTACAATCCCCCTTCCCCCTGTAAACCACCCTCACGGTGGACCGCCGTGGCTGCTGTTGCTGTTGCTGTTGCTGCACACTCCACCGCCCCTGCGCGTCTACCCACCCCCTCATTCTTCCCGCCCGCAACCCTCGAACCTTCTCTGTTGCCTTCGGTTTATAATCAACCCCTCTTTTTGCCCTTCCTACTCTCTTTTGCTCTCGGTTCTCGCTTGCGCGTACATTGGCCAACCCCTCGACACGAGCGGTTTATCTTGGGGCCCGCGCGAGACCGGAGCTGGTATTTTAAATAGCAAATACTTATCTCGTCGACGAGGGGCGGGTAGGCACTCTGATAAGCGGGTCGAGAGGGTGCAAGCGCGTATGGGACGATTAGGGTGGGAATCGCCAAGAAGCGGGTGTGAGAGATATTCCTTGAATGCGCAGAGCAGAAAGTCTTCACATCATTTTTATTCATATGTATGTGATTGAAAATTTCACACGTAAATGTTTCCCAATGTGCTGGCTTTTAACTTGTATGGGATAACTTAATTTTTGACAATGTATATTATTCTTTTCATCATTAGTAATATTATTAATATTCAATATCGTTGCTGTTATATTATGAATATTCATTACTATTCATTGTTGTTGTTATGTTGTTATTACCAATTGAATACAATTATTACCGCAAGCATTATTAGCTTTTAAAACGAATTGTTCA
>Ga0157364_1000132_pt1 | contig 35107 bp, 44 predicted proteins | sample AttsexASBM2_FD_111476 | JGI IMG/M metagenome (GOLD analysis project Ga0157364, IMG submission 111476) | Fungus gardens microbial communities from leaf cutter ant in Ribeirão Preto, State of São Paulo, Brazil - Atta sexdens ASBM2 | ecosystem: Host-associated > Fungi > Mycelium > Unclassified ...
GATCCGCGAATATGTTGTTCGCCTGCGTCGCCTTGACGGTATGCTGTCGGCCCGTAATTTCCCGGCGGAACGGCTGGCTGGCAACAGCTGGCACGAATGTCTGGAAAATGACCTGCCCGCTGCAGGCAATAATAATTACCGCATCGCTTTGCGCAAGTATGACCAGTTTTTAGGCTGGCAGCGCAATTAGGTTGGGAATGGCAGCCTCTTTTACGTTACCTTTTCGCTATCTTCTGTAAGACTGTAAGGATGATTTTTCCCGTATATATAAGGGGGTTGTTAATCAACCACTTACAATTTAAATCTATAAAAAACATGCGCTTGAAAAGGTTGCAGCGGTTTGTAACGGTTCTCAAGATGTTCGAGCGTGGACACGATGTGGACATCAGGGCAGCACAGTATCGCTGCCCTGAGTGCTCGGCCCGCTATATCAAACGCTAATTGTCAGCCCTCCTGCCAGCGGCCCCATAGCGATCGCATTTTGCAGATAGTCGGGAGACAGATGAGCATAAATCATTGTCTGAGTTATGCTCGCGTGACCTAGTATTTGCTGTAGTGCGATTATGTTTCCGCCATTCATCATAAAGTGCGACGCGAACGTATGGCGTAGAATGTGAGTTGCCTGGTTTGGCGGAATGTCGGGTTTAATTTGTTTGAGCACTTCACAAAATTTTCTGTAATCGACATCAAACAATTGCCCGCTGGCCGATGACAAAATCTCATTCTCTAATTCTTCCGAAATCGGAACCGTTCGTCGTTTGCCGTTTTTAGTTTTCAGATACGTGATGCGACAGTTAACAATCCGCGAGCGTTTTAACGAAACAACCTCTGTCCAGCGGCCACCCGTACTGAGAGCCACGAGAGCCACAAGGCGCGCATCGCCGGTCAGCGCATTAAGTAGGGCTGCGATCTCGCATTTACTTAAAAATGACATCTCCTGTATCAGCTCAGGCAGAGCGCCCAAACCTCTTATTGGATTTTCGCCCGAGAACTCGCCAATTTCTGCAAGTTGCGTGAGCATGCCGGACAAGGTGTAGATTTCGCGGTTGATTGACGTCGCCTTGATATCATCATCAAGCCGCGTCGCGCGATACCGCAAAATGTCACGGCGAGTCAGTGCGCTGATAGAGATATTGCCTAATCCAGCTATGGTATTGATAAGCCGCTTCTTTTCTTTCTCTCCATGTTCGCGAGTTTTGCCGTGGTATTCCCACCATAAATTCAGCAATTCCATTAATGTTCTGCGATCCCGTTTTTTGCCAGCCCACTCATTTTTTTGAGCATTTACCAGCGTATATTTCTCAAAAGCCGAAGCCTCTGCCTTTCTATCGAATATTTTACGCACGCGCCTTCCGTTGCGACCTGCGGGTCTGATGTCCACACGATATCGACCATCATCGAGTTTAGTTATAGACATAAACCCTCCGATTAGTCTGGAAACTACTGGTATCCCTTGTGATTACCTCTTTAGGATGATGTGGCGGAAACTTAATCAATAAACGTGAGCAATAGTTATATATGTAGGCATGGTAAATTGTTAACCAGTTTTGCGGCCTGAGCGTGACGAGCCTGTTACGTCTGGCCCAGAGTGTGCGAGGGCCGGTGCAATCTGACCGGCTTCAGGGGCTGTTTTGTCTGTCATCAACCAGAGTGTGTATTTTTGAAACTCAGGCCTGTTTACAACCTGCATTACAACTTGTAATCCAACATCGTTATGTCCCCCTTCATAATTTTTTATAGTTCCCAGAGCCATTCCGCTGATTTCACTGAATTTAGCCTGAGTTAGCCCTTCGGCCTTTCTGATAGATCTCAATTTTTGTGCAAGATTCATTTGACATGGTTACCTGTCAGTGACTATATTCCCATCAAAAGGTCACTTGTAAGTAACCTTTTGAGGCGCTATACCATCCCTCCAAAACGTTCAGGAGCGGTTTGTAAAGGGATAGACTGGCGAATGTTAACACACAGTGGAGGGGGCTATCTAAATGGACAGTCATGAAAATGCACTGCCAGGATCAATCAAATATCCGATTGATGCAGTACATTCTGAAAAATTCGCCGAGCTGATCGGAAAACCTAAGACCGCCGTTGCGGAAATGATTAAAGCTAACAAGCTGCCGATCATTGAATTGCGCGATCCCGCTAAACCCAATGCGCGGGCAGGAGAAAAATGGGTTTATCTGCCTGAATTTAATAGGGCCGTGCGGGAGGCGTACTACAACCGCCCGCCCGAACAGCGCGACGCGTGGTTACTATGGATGAACTCATGATGAACCACATCGTTAAACCGATCAGCGCTCATAGCTCGGTCTATCGCCGGTTTTTGATTGTGCGCGAACCGCGTAATAAAACGCGTCTGGTAACACGTTACAGCGTCAGCCAGGGCGATGATTGTTACGGAAAATTTGACGCGCTGGCTCAGGCGACTGCATTCATTGATGGGCTGTTTAATGAGCGAGCTGCTTTCACAGGGAGTCATGGGGGATGCAAGATTTAATTGAATCTGTTCTGGTGTTCGGTCTGGCATTAATAATCGTCAATTTAACGCAGTGGTTGATCCGACGTCGTTGCAGCTATGTCGATAAAAAGCGGACTGACCAGCGCCGAAAACAGCAGGCGTATAAAGCTAATGTTGAAAATAAATCTAGGAGTAGATTATAGGATGGATTTATGAAATCAGAAAAAAATGTAAGGCCCAATAAAAATAACGCAAAAAAAGCCATCGTGTTGACTGGCTTTCGTAAAAAATATTACTCCAACGGATTACATGTTGGGAATATGGTTTTTAATTGCGGTAAGTGGAATTATGAACCCCTCCCACAACAATGATCTTATTTATATATCCTTGCAGAAAAGCAATATAAAAAAGGTTAAGGTCTGAGGTGTTAAGATGAAACGCATTTACGCTGAGCAGCTTAACAACATGCTGCAACAATATTACTTTAATTGTGAAGATAATCCACAAGGACATGAATCCCATTACGCCGTACTGGCAAGTGGTATCCAGCATCTGTACGGCATTGCCTTTTGCTCTGACGATAACGAAGCTGTTAACTCGCTACGCCCGATAATAAATTCTGTTTTCGACAGAGAGATACCGCGCCCGGTTTATCGTGAGAATACGGGAAAACTACCAGCCCCCGTTTTAATTTCCGGTGAATGAAAATGAGCCTTATACTTGCACATAAATTATCCGCAGATACTCAGCGCTGGTTAACAACTGATCGTCGAAGCCGAAGAGCAAAAGCAGTACTTGCGCTAATCCGCATCCAGTCAATGCTGACTCTTTCCGACAGGGAATTGGTCGAGGCTGTGGCTTGTGTAACTGAACAAGAGTTGAAGTTAAGTAATGATGACAGAGACAGAGAAGGAGTTAGTCATCTCCTTCTCTAAATTAGATTTAACTTTTAAAGAGAAGATGATTTATGGCAAATGTGGCGCCAGCTGTGAGTAATGAGGATGTAGTGCTTTTTAAAACTTCAGAAGCGCTGTTTTTACTCGCATCAAGTAATTTATCGCCAAATGATGTTTTTAATGATTCAGGTTCAAATTTAAGAACTTCAAGCCCTTTAGCAGTAAGGACTGCATCATGAAATTCATCATAAGGAAATGGCTTTGCCGAAATATAACCGGAATCAACAAGCCAGGCAATAGAATAATACCTTAGTTCAAGCGCCCTAATCTTTTCAATGCGAGCTTGTTTTTCTTCATCCATCGATGGTGCCGGAATTCCGGTTAGCTGACTTACGTTGAAAGACGTTCTCCGGGGAAAGCTTTCATAAAGAAAGGCAAGAGTTTTTCCAACGGTTTCATTAAATATTTCAATATTATGAGGTGTTGTCATGTGTGGTTCCGCGTTAACAGAAAATAAAGAAGAATATGATCGGATATATAGTGACTTCCGGCTTATTACGTCTCAGCAACTGAGTGGCTCAATGGATTCGACCAGAGCAAGAGAGGCATGGCGACTTGTTTTACCTCAAGCAGATCCATTCGTGCTTGCAGATGTTCTCGCAGATGTTTTCTTTGAGCTTTCCCGAAACAGACAACCATAAATTACTCCTTGTGGGTTGGTAGTTGTGCCGCTCACTTCTTGTCCGGAAGGCGGCATAACGAAAATACCACAAAACCATGCGCCGGGCATGGTTAAAACCCGGCAGCTATTTGAATTTTTGTTTATCAGTGATGTGTAGGCAGACCGTAACGGCGAGGTAAGAACTATGAGTATCGGGCAGCATAAACCAGTTACCGGGCGTCAAATGTTCCTTGAGCAGCGCGCCCGTTTACAATCGCACCTTTTAATTTCGCGTACCAGTGACACGGCAAGCCGTTATAACCAGTTGGGAGAAAATCAGCGCAAGGTTATTTTTATCCTGGCAAATGACGCCGCCAGACAGTTACCGGGGCTTTCGCAGCTTACACGTGAGCGATTGCGGGTTGATTTTGATGAACTGAGTCATCAGGAACGCCAGTCTTTAATGTTAGGTATCAAAAAACTTGCAGAACTGGCTACGGCGCTACCGTGGGAATTCCCTGATTATATTGCGCCACGCCTTGAGATTCAGGCATTACGCGAATCACCAACATCTCGGCCGAAAGACATAAATTAATTAACTAACAAATTATTCACCAGAGTAATCAGGTGCAGCATTACCGTGCCAGGTTCCTTGCATCCAGGAGAAAGGTAAGATGATTCGATCTCTATTAAAATGGCCCGGCGGAAAAAGCCGGGTAATGCCTGAATTATTGCAGCATCTGCCAAAAGCTGATTGCCTCGTTGAACCGTTTGTCGGCGGTGCTTCAGTATTTTTAAATACTGACTATCGTCGCTATATTCTCGCAGATATCAATCCTGATTTAATTCGTCTTTACCGCGAAGCTAAAAACAACCCTGATTTATTAATTGGTAAAGCACATCAGCTGTTTAAAGAAGGGTTTTGTAAGCAAGCGTATTCATGTAATCGTGAATTATTTAATAATGCTACTTCAAAAAAAATGGCTGATGTAACACGTGCGGCGCTATTTATTTACCTCAATCGTCACGGTTATAACGGCGTTGTACGATATAACCAGAGCGGCGGTTATAATGTCCCGTTCGGAAAGCATCAAAAAGCGCCTTACTTTCCTGAGGCGGAAATTCGTCTGTTTGCAGAAAAAGCCAACGACACTAAAGCTATTTTTCTGTGTTGCTCCTTTCAGCACACTATCAAGGTTATGACCGGAAAAGATGAGGTTATCTACTGCGATCCGCCGTATTTACCTGTAAGTAAAACGGCTAACTTCACGCAATATCATACAGAGCCATTCAGCGAGAAACACCATCGTCATTTAGCAGCCGAACTGCTGGCAGTAAATCGCAAATACGGTACGCCGGTTGTTATTTCAAATAGCGACACTGAATTAACGCGCGAGATTTATCAGCCTTTCAGAATGCACGAAATTAACGTGCAGCGTTCTGTAAGCACTGATGCCAGCAACCGCCAGAAAGCTAAGGAGGTGATTGGCGTTCTCAAAGTTTGTGAAGGCTGCGGGCGGGCAGGTGGCGGCATGTGCCCGGATTGCGGGTCGTGCTGCGGCGATGCGACATACAAAATAATGCAGGAAGCGGGGGTGTTTAATGATTGAACTAAGTGTCGGTATGAAATGTTACGCCAGCTCACTGAGCCTGCATATTGACGGGAATGTTTTCACCTACCGTGCTCCGGGGCGTATGAAGTTTGCCGTGATCCTGATGACTGCTGAAATGCCAGATAACTGTTCAGGCATCGCAGCTGATGACTTTTTGAAATTACACGGCTATGAGCGCAAAGACAAACAGGCTGAGCAGGAAGGGGGCGGCAAATGACGCCTGTCGCTTACTACAACGAGATAGATCCCTTCGCTGCGCAGTGGCTGCGCAATCTTATCGACGCTGGCCATATCGCTCCCGGTGTCGTTGACACGCGCTCAATAGAGGAAGTAACCGCAAATGACCTTAAAGAATTCACGCAATGTCACTTCTTTGCCGGGATCGGCGTCTGGTCTTACGCCCTGCGCCGTGCTGGATGGCCCGATGACCGACCAGTCTGGACAGGCTCTTGTCCCTGCCAGCCCTTCAGCGCTTGCGGGAAACGAAAAGGTAAAGACGACCGGCGCCACCTCTTCCCCGCATGGTTTCGTCTTATATCTGAGTGCCGCCCTGACGTTATCTTTGGCGAACAGGTTGCAAGCAAAGACGGCCTGGACTGGCTCGACGATGTACAAAATCGCATGGAAAGCGCGGCTTACGCCTTTGCAAGTTTCGATCTCTGCGCTGCGGGCTTCGGTGCCCCGCACATCCGGCAGCGGTTTTTCTGGGTGGCCGACGCCGACGGCGAATTCAGGGAAGGGGGCGGGCCATCAGGGTCGACAAGGGGGGGTAAATTTGCAAACAGCAGCCGTCTTATCGGGCTGGACTACGCCGAGCGCGAGCGATGGGAGGCGGGGCGGAGCCGGGATTACGCCAGGAATGACCGGATCCAGTCTTGCGCAGTTGGTGAGGCTGGCAGGGTGGCCGACGCCAGCCGCGACGGATGGCAAAGGCGGTTATCAGGGTGGGAGAATTCGCAACGGCAAGCTGTCAACGGATCGGCTGGACGTGGTAGCTCAGCTTGCGGGATGGCCTACGCCGAACACTTGCAACGACAGGAGTCCATGCCAGCGCGATGCCCTGATGACCTACAGGGAAAACGGCGTGAAGATCCAGAAACGATTACAGGATCTGGCAGCAATAACGGTGCCGGCCCGCTTAACGGCTTCTGGAAATCTGCTGACTGGTTGTTCTGCAAGGATGGAAAGTGGCGGCCAGTTAAACCCGGAATTAGCCCGTTGGTTAATGGGGTTACCGGACGAGTGGGCCAGTTGCGCGCCTACGGAAATGCCATCGTCGCGCCGGTCGCGGAAGCATTTATAACGGCGTATTTGGAAGCGTGCAATGGCCACTGAAGTCCGTGGCCGTCGCGCGCCGTCTCCGCCGCCACCATTTCAGGGTAGCAAGGCTGACGTTACCCGGTATACGTGGGAATGGAATAGGCCGCGCCCGGCTATTTATGTTGATAAAAATCCTGCTGTTGATCTCGTTGAACTGGGTCAAGAGCAGGAATTTTTAGCATGGGTAAAGCGAACACTATCACCACTGCCGCGATTTATTCGCCTGCGCCTTTCATCCCGTATCGACAGTATTCACACAGTGAAAGGGCGCCACATCGCGCGCCTGACGCTACGCGATATTGCACGCAGGGATTTACCACATATCAATCTGGTCAATGCTCAATACGCTATTGCGTCAAACAATAATGCAATTTCAACAAGTGATACCCCCTTCAGCAAGCTAAACCCCCTTTACCAAAATTTCAGCACTTTGTATGGGCTGGTTGAACGATTTAACCGTCTGCCTGATTTCACGCCGGAAGACGTTGAATTACTGGCGCAGGATATCGCTATTTATATGAGCGCGACGCTCAGCGAGATTAACGAGAGTGTCACGCCGCTGGACGATCGCCAGTACACATTCAATCTCTATACTGAAGCGGCAAATCTGACATATCTGTTTAAACTCATGCCGCCAGGGTGGAGTAGTTACCATCGTGGCCGCCTCTCAGTTGATCACGCCGTTACAGCTATCAAAAAAATGCTGGATGCCCGTTACTGGCACCGTAATTTGAAAAAATACGCAGCGCGCTGGCGCGAGCATTTGCATATCGCATTTGGTGACGTGAAGCGGGGAACTGCGCCGTATTGCAGTAAGCACCATGTTAATGAATGGGAAGCCAGACGCAAACGCAGCCGTGCGATCATGGCTCGCCTTGAGCTAGAAGACCAGGATACCAAAGAGCGTATTTCCCTTATTGAGCAGATCGATAAGAGCATATCCAACCCGACGCTGCGCCGCGTTGAACTTATGACACGTATCGGCGGCTTTGAGAAAGTTGCCATTGAAAGCGGCTTTGTTGGTCAGTTTTTTACACTGACAGTACCATCTAAATATCACGCATATACCGTATTCGGTCATCGTAATCCGAAGTGGAACGGTGCCAGCCCCAAAAAAACACAGCGCTATTTAAATCGCATCTGGCAGCGCATCCGCGCAGAACTGGCGCGAAATGATATCCCGGTGTTTGGCCTCAGGGTTGCCGAACCTCATCACGATGGAACGCCGCACTGGCATGGATTGTTGTTTACTCTCCCTGAGCATGCCAGCGAGCTGCTGGCGGTGATGGAAGACTATGCCACCCGCGAAGATGCAGCAGAGTTGCAGGGTAAACACGGCAGGCAGCCGCGCTTTGATATGAAAGATATCGACCCGGAAAAGGGCAGCGCCACAGGCTACGTGGTGAAGTACATCAGTAAGAATATTGATGGCTACGCGCTCGACGGTGAAACCGACGACGAAAGCGGCCGGCCGCTGAAAGAAACCGCTAAACACGCCACAGCCTGGGCGTCATGCTGGGGTATCCGTCAGTTTCAATTTCTGGGCGGCGCGCCAGTCTCCGTCTGGCGCGAGCTGCGTCGGTTTCGCAACCAGGAACTGGCAGACAAAATAAACCCGCTGTTTGCTGAGCTGCATCGCGCCGCTGACGCTGGCGACTGGCAGGAATATACACAGTTGCAGGGCGGGCCGCTGGCCGCACGCGAGAGCCGCCCGCTGCGTATCTGGTATCAGCAAACCGAAACGCCCAATGATTACGACGAATACCGGGATCTGATTAAGGGCCTGGTTATGCCTGATACGCCGATCCCGCCCATTCCGACACGTTTGCATTCCTACAGCATCGTTAAAAAGAAACCTGAACCTATTGATGAACACAGTCCAGCCGTTGACCTGGCTTTTGACGTTCCGGGTGCGTCTGCGCCCTCTAGGACTCGTGTCAATAACTGTACTGAGTACAAAAAACAAACAAATCCGCTGCCCGGATCGCTGCCAGAAATGACGTTATCGGCCGGGCCACCGGAGCCAGAACAGCTGGAAATTAATCAGTTGTCCCGCGAACAGCGAAAGCGAATGATAGAAAATCTGCGCAACTACCGGCCGCAGCGGCAAAAATCGCCAGCTGAAGATTTTGAATCGCTTGCCAGGGTAATCACTGCATCAGGTTGTGATGAAGTTGAGCGGGCCAGGGCTGAAAATTATATGAAAGTGGCCGCTGCTATACGCAGTGAAGCAGCAATCCGTAAAATCAGTACCGTAGAGCTTATGCCAATGACCAGCTTCCTCAAATACCAGCTTTCGGCGTGGGGCATAAACTCAGAAACCAATATCAACGCTTTACGCCGCGGCGCGGCGATTTCTTTCGGTAAGCAGCGCATTTATCTGAAGGGTGGGTATCTGACGGAGGAAGTTAGAGCAACATATTGTAAAACTAGGCATTGTAATGCTGAGCTAACTCAGGATGATCACGCATATGGCAATGAAGGCTTATGCCTGGCTTGTACAGCGAAACTGATTGGAACGGCAGCTATTGAGCAGCGTCGCAATAAAGCCAGTCAAAGGCATGAGGCTGAAAGAAAACAGGAAAACGACGCGCTTTTGGAAAGGCTCAGGATTGCACTGCTCAATAGAAGATTACATGGGAAAGTATCGTAGTGATGATTTCGAGCGGGAAGAAGACTATCTGCGTGGGCTTTATTATCGCAAGTTTTCGCATGAGGAGCGCGAATCCCAGCGCCGCGCGCAGGGTTGCAGCAAAGCTACGTCAGAGCCTCAGTTTAATGAATTACCCGCAGGCAGCATATTTCGTAGTTACCCTGATCACTAGGCCATGATCGCAGCCGCAGAACAAAAATATTTAGAGGAACAGCAAAAGCCATTAGCTCCAGAAGATTAAAGAGCAACGATTGATGTGCGCCATTCATGCTTTCACATCTGATTGCAGTATATGGCGCGTGCTACGGCGAAACGCCGCGTTAAAAGACTTGACGCTTCACTACCACTATGCAGGTGTATCACGGCAAGGCTGCTACTTTACGGATAGCACCGCAACAGCACTAATTCCTTACAAGTGCTCAATGTGAGTAGTAAAGTTTCTAAATCAGTAACCGATAATTAGATGTGGTCTATAGTTGTCAGAGTGGCTAAAGAGCTTTTTGCGAAGCAATAATCTGTAGAAGACCTATACAAAGTAACTGTTGTAGATATGAACTGGTAGGCGTAGAATCATCCTCCGGCTATGTAGTCTGTAAATGAGAATGACTATCATTGCTAAGGCAGTTTATGGTGTCCCCTTTGAGATTAGAGAGATTAAAATGAGCAAAAAGATTATCACGGTACAAGTAAGAGGTGAACGCGGTGAGGCTAAGCCTGTGCGTCGTTCAAGGCTTGAGCAAAGTGTTAATCGTTCTCTGCGTGCATCGTTTTCTCTGGAAGGTAATAAAATCACCAACACATCATGGTCCAAAATGGAACAAGCAGCTAGATTTTTGTCAAGAATCGCTGTTGCCTAAAGCACTTTGATTGCCCTTGATATAAGGGCAATCAAATTCCGTTTATCATGGTGTATAGCTCTTCTGACAGCATAATGATATGCACGTTTATTTTTAATGCTCCCCTCAAGCTTTTCCATGTCAAATTCATAACCCATTGTACTTGCCACAATTTGAAGAAATAATCTTATTGAGCGCCCATTACCGTCCTGAAATGGATGGATCCATGCAAGCTCCGCATGGAGTAAAGCTAATTTATTCACAAGTTGCTCTTTGCTTTTTATTTTATCAAGCTCTTTCTTATTACAAGCTCTTAGGCTAGCTTTTAAGGCTTTTTTAACTTGCTCGTAATCCATTGTCGGCCTTTCTTTATCACCAACAACAACAACATGATTCCTGTATTTTCCTGCCCAATCATAAATATGTTCAAACAAGGCTTTATGACACTGGAGTATCGTTTTTTCGTTAAGTATTTTATTTTTATCAGAAATATATTTAATTAAAAGATTGGAGGAGTTTATATAGGAAATAACAAACTCTGCAAATTCAACTTGATACTGATATTTAGCATATACAAGGTTCTTTGTTGCCATATAATGATAGCGCTCATTAGTACCATCATCTAAAAGAAAAACATTACCTTTCTGATACTTTACTTTAATTACTTCATCTTTTTTAAATGGAAAGTCCTTGGCGTGAGGCAATATATGAAAATATGTTGTTTTTTTTATTTTGTCAAACCCAACGATTGTTCCGAAAAGAAATGTAGCGGCAGTTGTGTTAAATAAAACACAGACTGAATCACCCAGTTGTATTTCCTCTCTGCTCATATCACATGTATTTTTTTTATAGTTAAGTAGATGTGCTATGGAAGATATATTTTTTTTCGTTCGCAATGTGCCCGAACCGCTTATAACTTCTTTTGTTTTATTGTTCCAATAATAATTTAAGAGTCTATTTTTTTCATAAGTCTTTTTGATGTGAACAATGTCATAGCTAAGTAAGCTTAGCGAAAAAACGTCATTTTTTTTTAGAATCTTAATTTTATTATGTTTCATTTCTACAAAGGTAAAGTTAATGTTACAACAAATATATCACGTAAAGTGATGATTTGGCATATACAGCATGCAATAATCGACATTTAAATTTTTTATATTTAAAACAATAGCATAGGTTGATTGAAAAGCATGCAAGCCCTGCCTTGGTGGGAGTTTTATTGCCTTTTGCTCGTGCAAAATAGTGCACAATATTGCACAAATTATTTTTCCGAATCTTGTCACGGTCAAACCACACTAAGCCTACTTTTGCGATGATCTACGCTTGCACAAAAACAGAGGCGATGCTTACGCGCAGGTGACGGGGGAACAGCCCGCGCGACAGGGTAGGGGGGGTGGCATTGCCTCTGATTGCTGCGATCTACAGGGTTTCCCGGCTTTTCCTGGCTTCCACGCACGCAAAAGATACCGCAGCGGGCTAAATTGCTGCGGCTGTCAGAAATGCGCTGAGGCGTTTTAGTGGTAGGTTACGGACAGGTAAACCACCGCAGGATGCGCGGCGGTTAGGGTGTTATTCGGTTTTGAGCAGGGCGTAAGGATTAAAGCGGATCACGTCCTGGCCGAGCCAGTCATTGACGTGCTTCAGTGCTTCCATGACCGGCATCAGTTCGTTGATGGCAAAGACGCGAGCGGCTTTTTCCACATCGCCAAACGAGCCATTGCCTTCGGGCATGGCGCCCATCAGCTGCGGCGGAACGCGGTGTGCGGCAAGGATATCGTCGCGCGTGACTGATTTAATATTAAGAAACTCATCTTTGGCAGATATCTGGCTGAACGGAATAATCTGTACGCCTTTCTCACCGCCGCCGGGCGCATGCAGCAGCAGGTTTTTAAATGCTCCCCGTCCGCGCGCATCCTGAAGCGTTTTCTTAACGCTCGCCATACTTTCCTGGTCAACGGTTGATGCGCCGATATAGATAATGCATCCGGCGTGTGAGCCGTTGTCATAGTAGAGCTTGCGGAACTTATCAGCCGAATGGGACAGGCTGGCAGAAAGCAGCGCGCCCATATATTCCGGCATGCCGTAGATCTCCTGGTGAATATCGGGATTGAGCACATGACAGACCGAACCCGGATTAAACTGATGTTCATCTTTCCACTGCCGGATAAACCAGTAGTTATCCAGATCGCTGCCGCGCCGCGTGTACTTTGCCGGAACGTGCCGAAGCGCCAGCGCACCGCCCAGCCGGTTATCGCGGCGCTCAAGATAGGCATTGCCGAAAACAAACCAGTCCAGCACGAAAGCAGAAAATGCCTGGCGCGATAAAAGCGGGTGCGGGATAAAACAGCCGGTCAGCGCATTGCGTTTAAAATACAGCGCCGACTGGTGCCACGAAGCCATACCAAAGGAGCGGGCCAGCCCGTACCAGTCAACCGGCGTTTCGTAGTACCGGCCATTGTCGGCGCAGTACATATTATCAAGCAGGTCGTGCGCGCCGGTAACAGGGTAAGGGCCATCAAACGTGAAGGCGGTCATCGTCGGATCACGTTTTAACGCTTCGCCAATATCGGGCTGGCCAGCACCGTTAGTTATGGCGGAATGGTTTTTATTGCTGCGTTTTTTCATCAGAACTCCATAGCAAAACCGCCGTTGCCGCTTTCCTGGCCCAGCGGTTCGTTAATGATGGCCAGCATGGTTGCCCAGGCCAGATCGCCGTGGCTGACGCCGCGCGATCGGTCAGTGTCGTAAGTGATAAATCCGCCCGGTGTTTTTACCTTGCGAACAGAGTTAAAAGCGTTGATCAAGGCGCGTTCGGCGCGGTCATATTCCCAGCGACCGGCGCGCACAACCTGAAGCATTTTCAGCACCAGAGCGCGTTTGGAAGATAATGACATCGTGTAGGGAATGGCCGCCGGATAAAACTTCTTCACAATTTGATAAACGGCCTCGCCGTTGCCGCCGGTCACATCGATCGCAATATGCTGCACGTTGTATTTGAAGGTGAAATTCTCAATAACTTTTGCCTGCTCTTCAAACTCCAGCCCGCGTACCTGTTCGGTTTCAACCGTGCGGAATTTACCGCCGGATACCGCTGGCGGCACCACGACGCAAACCGCGCCGCTGTCGCCGTTGCCGCTGCTGCCGTTAGCGTCATAGCCCAGCCATACAGGACGATTGCCCATAGGCCGCGACGCAAACGGCTTCCAGTCCGGCCATTCGTCGTAACCATCCGCGCCGCAGCCAATCAGGGCATTCAGGCTGAAAGCAGACTCGCCATCGCGGACGAACTCGCATATGTACAGGTTGCGAAATTCGTCCTCGCTGTTTTCATCCTGAATTTCTTCCAGATCGGTATATTCCCAGCCGTGTTCGATAACGTCTTTCAGCGTGACGATCTGGCGCCAGGTTTTGTCCGGGCAGAGCAGGCCGCTGTTAAGCGTCTTCCAGGAAACATCGAACGTTTTACGCTGCGCTCTGGGCCGCTTCTCGTTCCATCTGTCGCCCGTCCAGAACGGATAAGCCTCGTGCGTCTCACCTGACGGCGTGGAAAAGTAAGTGCGTGTCAGCCCCTTTAGCGTTGCCATCGCGCCCGCGACCTTACGCAGGTTAGTAAAATTGCTGACCCAGAAGAACTCATCGAATTTCAAATTGCCGGTATACGATTGAGCGGTCGCAGCTGATGTGCCAAGGAAATGCAGTTCAGCGCCATTGCTCAACACAATTTTGTCGCCGCCTTTCAGTTCAACGTCCACTTCTTCCGCCATCTTCTGGATAAAACCTCTGAACTGATGCGCCTGGCGGCGAGAGGCAGACAAAAAGATTTGGTTGCGCTGATAGGGATATTTCACATCTTCCCGCAGCGCATCCAGCAGCGCCTCGCGGGCAAAGTACCATGTCGCACCAATCTGGCGGGATTTTAAAATCATGCGGTTACGATGATGCCGCTGCTCAAACCAACTGCGCTGATGCCAGGCCAGCGAGTCCATGATCTTTTCCCGCAGCGCCGCGATCTGCTCTTCGGTAAAGTGATTTTTCGGCTTACGCTTGCGTGGTTTTTTCCCGCCAGCGGCTTCTGTGGGCTGGCCGTCATTAAGCTTTTTCAGCTGCCGGGTCAGCGCATCCATCTCTTTCAGATCGCCGCCACTTTTAGTGGGTTTTGCAACCAGCTGGCACAGGCGTGAATCAATGCACTGCGTAACCCGTTTTACGGGCGGCGTCTCGTCCCACTCATCGCGTTTTTTCCAGGCGTAAACGGTGTTCTGGTTTATTCCCATCAGGCGCGAAATCTCTGCTGGCGGATACCCCTGCCAGTAAAGCTGTTTTGCCCGCAGTCGTACAAAAGCGTCCTGAATCATCTGCCCTCCCGGTTTATGGCAGGGAGATTACCGCGCGCGCGATCCCTCTTTCGCCTTCTTTCGATTCTGGCCTTCCGCTGACAACAAAACCTCGTTGAGACAGCAGGTTAGGCTCTGCCATCATGACCAGACAGACCACTCAACAGGACTATCAGCATGGCCAGTGAAACAAAACCTGTCCGTAAAAAATTCCGCGTAGCCGTTTCTGGTGCCACCGTTGACGGGCGCGAAATTCGACCCGAGCACCTGCGCGACGCTGCTGCAAATTACGATCCTGCGGTGTATGGCGCACGGGTCAATGTGGAACATTACCTTTCCCCATACCCCGGCAGTGAATTCGGCGCAATGGGTGATGTAGCGGCGTTGACCGCCGAAGATATCACCGACGGCCCGCTTGCCGGACGCACCGCGCTTTATGCAGAAATTGACGCGTCGGAACGCATGAAAACAATGACCGGCGAAGGCAAAAAAGTTTACTCCAGCATTGAGCTGCATCCGCAGTTTGCGCTGAACGGCAAGGCGTATGTTGTGGGTCTGGCGATGACCGATACGCCTGCCAGTTTAGGCACCGAACGTCTGAAGTTTGCCGCGCAGCAGCGCCAGCAGGTTATGTCTTTCAATAACCAACAGGGCGAACCGGCCATGTTTACGGAGGCTATCGAAGCCGAACTGATTGAGCTGACGCAACAGCGCAGCGAAGAAGGAAAGCAGTGGTTCAGCCGCGTGATGGGGATTATCGGTAAAGGCCGTAAATCTGACAGTGAACAGTTCAGCCAGGTGCGTGAAGCCATTGAGAGCGTGGCGAAGTCTCATGCCGGACTGATTGATGATTTCAGCGAACTGCAACAGCAGCGTCAGCAGGATAGCCAGGCCATTACGAAGCTGACCGCCGACCTTGCCGAGCTGACCGGCAAGCTGGCTACTCAGGACAATAATTTTTCTCAGCGCCAGCCTGCCAGCGGCAGCACCGGCAGCGCTCAGCTGGCCGATTACTAAAAATCAACGCGAGAATGCCTAATGGAAAATTCTACCCGCAGTCTTTATAACCAGTACATTGCCCGCCAGGCGCAGCTTAACGGCGTACAGCCGGGCGACGTGGCGCAGACGTTCAGCGTTGACCCGGCAGTCCAGCAGCGCCTTGAAAAAGCGGCAATGGAAAGTGACGAGTTTCTGAAAAAAATTAACGTCTTTGGTGTGAAAGCGCAGGAAGGCCAGAAGATCCTGATCGGCAGCAAAGGGCCGATTGCCAGCACCAATAACAGCAGCGATGGCTCAACCCGTCGCCAGCCGGTTGATAACCATTCGAAAGAGCCAAACAACTACCACTGCCGCAAGGTTAATTACGATTCCGCGCTGGGCTATCCGCAGCTTGATGCGTGGTCAATGCAGCCCAATTTTCAGGCGCTAATCAGCCAGGCCAATGCGCAGCAGATTGCGCTGGATCGCATCATGATCGGTTTTAACGGCACCTCTTATGCCGAAAAATCCGACCGCGCCGCGAACCCGCTGTTGCAGGACTGCGGCATCGGTTGGTTGCAAAAGATACGTAATGAAGCATCGCACCGCATTATCAAAAACGTCACGCTGACCTCGCGCGATGAAGATAACAAGGTGGTTGCTAAAGGCACCTACGGCAATCTGGATGCCGCAGTATTTGACGCCAAAAACAGCCTGCTGGAACCCTGGCACCGCAAAGCGCCGGATCTGGTGACGATCATGGCATCCGATCTGCTGACGGCCAGCAACTTCCCGAAACTCAACGCGCTGAGCCAGACTAACCCGAACAGCGAACTGATCGCCGGTCAGCTGATTATCAGCCAGGAGCGCGTGGGCGGTCTGCCAACCTTTTTTGCGCCTTATTTCCCGTCCAACGGCGTGCTGATCACCTCGTTTAAAAACCTGTCGGTGTATTACCAGCTGGGTGCGCTACGCCGCAGCATTGTTGAAGAACCGCACTACAACCGCATCGCAACTTACCAGTCATCCAACGATGATTTTGTCGTTGAAGATTACGGCAAGGTGGCATTTATCGACGGTATCCAGTTCGCTACGGCGGAATAACAACAGGACGGGGAGAGGAACATGCTGACACCGGCACAACGACATTTCCAGCGGGTCATGGCCGAACGCCGGGGCCAGGCGGAAGACGAAAGCGATATTCAGCGCACGGCGCATGAGCAGATCCTGCACCGGCTGCGCCTCGATCAATCGCGACTGAAAGGCGTGCAGTCAGACGCTACCAAAGCCGAAATGAAAGCGGTGATGCTGCCCGAATATGAGGGCTGGATTGAAGGCACGCTGGAAGGCGACAGCGGGCGGCAGGATGAAGTCATCAGCACGCTGATGGTGTGGGCGATTGACTGCCAGCAGTATTCGCTGGCGCTGGAGTTGGGCCGCTATGTCATTCGGCATGGCCTGACGCTGCCGGATAATTTCAGTCGCGATGCCGCAACGTTTTTCACCGAAGAGATCAGTAACCCGGTACTGAACCTTGCCGCCGCCGATGCCGACGCCGATTTATCCGGATTTACCGCCACGCTGGACGCGGTGGCAGATATTACCGTTGAAAGCGATATGCCAGACGTCGTGCGCGCCAAATTGTGCAAGGCGCGGGCGGTTTCCCGGCGCGGTGTCAGTGACGCAGAAACCAGAGCCGATATGCTGCGACTCTACCGTGAAGCGATTGTTCGCAATCCTAACGCCGGAGTGAAGAAAGAAATTGCGGCGCTGACCCGCGAGCTTAAAAAACTGCCTGCGAATACCGGCGTAGACGGAGCGGAACCAGCGGATGCCGCAACTGACAATGCTGCGGATAGCTCAAAGCCTACCCGTGCCCATGCGGTAAAAACGACAGCAAGTAAAACAGTGCGCAGGGCGGCCAAAAAAACAGCCCGCAAAACCACAAAGAATTAACGACTTCGGCCCCGTCCGGCAGGCGGCGCAAACGGTGATCTGCCCGTTTATGGTCTTTTGGCCGTTCGCCCACCGCCTGATTTTTTGGAGATCGATCATGAGCCTGGTAGCGCGTAAGCCCGTTTTACCTGCTGAAGGTGATATTGCTGATGTTGATGATGGCGGTGCGACAGTCTCCGCTGGCGATTTCTGGCCGGTGATTAGCCTGCGCGAGCTGCGTCTCGCCGCGCGGATTACCGGCGGCGTCACCACGTCGCGGCTGATGCACGTCACCACGGAAGCCGTGGCGCACGTCACTGAGCAGCTACAGGAATGGCAGGCCAGCCAGCAGGCTTCCGGTTACGACACCATGCAGACCGTTCCGGCCATGCAAATCAACGAAGAAAGTATCAAGGTTTACCGCTTCCGCCGCGCCGTCTATTGCATTGCCCGCGCCCTCGTTATTGAGGGCTATAGGGACGTGGATACCACGGCGAAAGGCGATAAGGATGCCGCTACCCTTGATTTGCAGCGTGACGATCTCTGGCGTGATGCGAGGTGGAGCATTGCTGATATCCGGGGAGCACAACGTCTCTTTGCGGAGCTGTGCTGATGAAAGTCCAGGCCCATCAGGGTGACACCGTGGATCTGCTTTGTTACCGCCATTACGGCAGCACGCAAAACGTGACGGTGGTGCTTGAGGCCAATCCGGGCCTGAGTAAGCAGATTTTTCTGGCGGCCGGTCAGCCGGTTGAACTGCCGGAGATTGCGAGCCAGGCAGAACAAAAGAGAGTTCAGCTATGGGATTAACCGAGTTCCAGCGCTTCAACGACTGGATAACCTTCTTAATGTCCGCGATGGTCACGGGAATCGGCATCATGACCATCAGCGAAAAAATCGCGCTGGCTGGTCTTCTGGTCGGGCTTATCACCGCCGCCCGTGCCTGGCTGCACCGCAGCAGGATGGAACGTGCGCAGAAGCGCCGCAACGAGCTGATTAGCCAGATCCTGCAACACGCCGATCGCCTGGACAGTTCAGATAAGCAGGCTCTGCTGCAACAAATCAGGAAAGACGATGAAACCCATTGTTAAGCGTTGTGCTGTCGCAGCAGTCGTTGCGCTGGGTATAACGCTCAGCCCGGATGCGCTGCGTTCGTCACCGGAGGCTCAGCAGAAAATCGCGGGCTGGGAAGACTGTCGTAAAACACCGTATTACTGCACGGCTGGCGTGCTGACCGTAGGGATTGGCTCTACCGGCAACGTTGAGAAGCGGGAATACAGCGAACCGGAAATCGCCCGGCGCTGGGTTAACGATATGCAGCGGGCAGAGAACTGCATTAACCAGAACTTTGCCGGGAAATTCATGCCGCAGTCCTCTTTTGAGGCGATGGCAGATGCCGCGCTTAATGTCGGCTGTACGGGGCTGATGTGGTTTACAGACGGCCAAAAGCGCAGACAGCGTACCACTATCTGGAAACAGGCGCAGGCACATGAATGGGCAGCAATGTGCAACCGCCTGACTGATTTCGTTAACAGCGCAGGCCGTCGCAACACGGGCCTGGTGAACCGCCGTACCGATTTTAAAACCTGGTGCCTGCGTGATGTGGAGAAGACACAGTGAAAGCGGTAATCACCGTAATCCTGATTCTACTGCTGATTGCTCTGCCATGCGTCGGTTTCTATCAAGGTTACAGGAGCGGGCTGGCTGACGCAGAAATTGATTACACCCGTGGGCGCCTGCAAGACAGCGAGGCGGCATTTGATGAGCTGCGCGCTCTGGCCGCCGAAAGCCGGGCTGCATTACTGGCGGTGCGGGAAGCTGAACAGAAACGCAATGCTGAAGGAGAGGCCAGACGTGAAAAAATTCAGGCAGCAACGCAGGGTGATGATTGCGCCGGTACTGTTGTGCCTGCTGGCGTCAGCGACGGGTTGCTCAGGCGAGAAACCGCCAGTTCAGACCCGGATAATGTATGACCCGGTGCCGGAAAGTCTGACGACGGCAACGCCGGTGCCGCTTTTAGCCGCGCCAGTCACGTGGGGCGCAATCGCTATCTGGAGCGATCGCCTGCGTGACGCGCTGGATACCTGCAATACGGATAAAGCAGCTATCGCCGGGCTGGATATCCGCCGCAAAACGCTCACCGGCCAGTAAGGAAGCCTCATGTTAAAAGCCGACTCATTACGCGAAGCTTTGACCCGCACTAACAAATGGTGCCGTGCAAACCCGGATGCCTTCACCGTATTTATTGAAGAGGGCAACATTGAAACCACCGGCGAAACGGCATCGTTTATGTATCGCTATTCCCTGGTGCTTTTCGTGATGAATTTTGCCGGGGAACTGGATGATTTTACCCTGCCGCTGATGGCCTGGCTCTGGCATAACCAGCCCGATCTGCTGCTGAACCCGGAGAAAAACAGCGGGATAAAATTCACCACGCTGATTAACAATGACGATACCGCTGATGTTCTCTTTGAACTTCCCGTTCGGGAACGTGTGAAAGTCACGCTGGACGAAAATAATACTCCCCACGCTGAACACTTGCCGGAACCGCGATCGCGCATCCCTGCGCCAGATGGCGGCTGGGGAGATGTTTTTGAACGTGTCCGCGAGGAAGGTGCGGCATGAGTAACGAGCGCTTTCGTGAGCTGGACCGGGCGTTCAGCGATATTCTTGCAGGCACCTCGCAGGCTGGCCGCATGCGCACGTTACGCGCCATTGGTCAGGCACTCCGCCGCAGCCAGCAACAGCGCATTAAAGCCCAGAAAAACCCTGGCGGCTCGCCATATCCCGCCCGCCGCCGCAAGGTACTGCGTTCACAGCAGGGCATTAAATTTGTCTGGCAGGGCGAGGTCAGGAGCCTGAAAAACTGGCACGGTGGTCGGGGGAAATATGGTCGCACGCTGACCGGTTTTGATGAAGAGCGCAATGCAATTCGCACCTTTTATCGCAGCGATATTGAGCGCTATATCGACATCAACACGCAGGCCGTGCGCCGGACAACCGATAAAAAAGCGCCATTATTCCAGCGCCTGCGCGGGTATCGGTTTCTGAAAACGCGCACCGACGCCAGCAGCGCCAGCGTCGGCTTTGATGGCGTGGCCGCTCGTATCGCTCGCGTACATCAGTACGGCCAGCGCGATCGGATCGGGCCGGGCGTATTTGCTAAGTATCCTGTCCGCGAACTGCTGGGCTTTACGCTCGCGGATGAACGCCTGATTCAGGAACAGGTCATTAACAGCCTGGGGAGCGCTGTCCGATGAACGCCGAACTGATGCGCCTGCTGGAAAATATTTTTCGCGTCGGCGTGGTGTTCGCCATTGATGAAAAAAAAGGGTGCGTGCGCGTGCACAGTGGAAATCTCCAGACCGGCTGGCTGCGCTGGAATACCACGCGCGCCGGAGCGTTTAGTCTCTGGGTGCCGCCTTCCGTGGGCGAACAGGTCTGGCTGGGCTGCATCGGAGGCAACCCGGAAACGGCCTTCATCATCGGCAGCGCATACAGCAACGATAATCCGGCGTCCGGCAGCAGCCTGCAAGAAATCGTACTGACAGCGCCGGACAGCGCCCGTTTTCGTTATGACGCAAAAGCCGGTGCGCTGAGCGTGGAAGGGGTCAAAACGGCCCATATCAAAGCCTCGGCCAGCGTCACGCTCGAAACGCCGGTCGTAGAATGTACGCAGCACCTGAAAGCCCGGACGTTTGAACTGGCGAAAGGCGGCACGCTGAAGGGCGACGTTAAACATTCCGGCGGCTCGTTGACCTCTAACGGCATTACGGTTGATTCGCATGTACATGGCAGCGTGCAGAGTGGCGGCAGTAAAAGCGGAGGCCCGGAGTGACCGCACGTTATACAGGTATGAACCCGGACGGTACAGGACTGCTGACCGATGCAGATCAGCTGTGGAACGCCGTGCGTGACGTACTGATTACGCCGCTTGCCAGCCGTGTTATGCGCCGCGAATACGGCAGCCTGATCCCCGATTTACTGGATGAGCCACAAAATGACGTAACGCGCCTGCGCTGCATGAGCGCCGCCGTGATTGCGCTGGCGCAGTGGGAACCCCGTATCGCACTCAACACCATTGATATTACCTGGTCGAAAGACGGCGCCGTAACGGCTGAGCTGGACGGCATCATAACCGAAACCATGCAGGCAGCAGGTGCAGCGCTAACGCTAAGGAGCAGCAATGGCAACCGTTGATTTATCGCAGCTACCGCAGCCGCAGATTATCGAGACGCTGGATTTTGAAACCATTCTCAGCGAGGTGAAAGCGGTCATCATCGCCGCTTTTCCGCAGGGCCAACAGGCATCGGTAAGGGCTGCGCTGGCGCTGGAATCCGAACCTCTAAACATTATTGCGCAGGTCATCGCGTACCGGGAAATGATGCTCAGGCAGCGCATTAACGAAGGCGCGGCGGCCTGTATGTTAAGCCATGCTGTGGCGGGCGATCTGGATAATCTGGCGGCTAATCTGGACACAAAACGCTTTGTCACCACTGCTGCAACAGAGTCTGCCAATGCGGTGACAGAAAGCGACGCGGCTTTCCGGCTGCGTGCGCAGGCCGCTTTTGATGGTCTGAGCGTGGCCGGGCCAACGGGTGCCTATGAATACTTTGCCAAAAGCGCCAGCGGCAACGTGGCCGATGCCAGAGCGACCAGTCCGTCTCCTGCGGTGGTTGTGGTATCCGTGCTTTCAACCGAAGGTGATGGAAAGGCCAGCGCGGAACTGCTGGCGACAGTGGATAAGGCGTTATCAGCCGAAGATAAGCGGCCAGTGGCCGATCGCCTGACGGTGCGTGCGGCAGAAATCATCAACTACCAGATTGAAGCTTTGCTTTATTTTTATCCTGGCCCGGAATCAGAGCCGATCCATGCCGCTGCACAGCAGTCGCTGGAAGCCTGGCTCAGCGAACAGCGGAGGATTGGCCGCGACGTAGCGCGTTCTGCGATTATGGCCGCGCTGCATGTTACGGGCGTGCAGCGTGTGGAACTAAAGGCACCGGCCAGCAATATCGTGATCGGCGATACGCAGGCCGCTTATTGCACTTCGTTTACCATCGAAACCGGCGGTGCGGATGAATAGCCTGTTGCCGCCGTCAGCCAGCCAGTTTATGCGCAGCACCGAACAGGTTACGGAACGGCTGACGGCTATCCCCGTCGATCTGCGCAAGCTGTGGAATGCAGATGACTGCCCGGCCGAGCTGTTACCTTATCTTGCATGGACATTGTCTGTTGACCGCTGGGATAAGAACTGGGCGGAGCAAACCAAGCGCCAGGTAATCAAGGCCTCCTGGCTGATACACCGTCAGAAAGGCACGATAGCCGCTTTGCGCGGCGTTGTTGAGCCGTTCGGCTATCTGTTACGCGTGGTCGAGTGGTGGGAAACGGATGAAACGCCGGGTACGTTTCGACTTGAAATCGGCATACAGGAGCAGGGTATAACGGAAGAAACCTGGCCTGAACTGGAGCGGCTGATTGATGATGCGAAGCCCCGAAGCCGTCACCTGACCGGCCTCACGCTGTCGCTGCAATCAACGGGCTATGTCGAAACCAGCACAGGCTGTTACCTGGGCGACATGCTGACCGTTTACCCGTACTTTCCTGAAACAATAGCCGTGGGGGGTGAAAGTTACACCGGCGCGGCAGTCCATTTAACTGATACCGTGGAGATCACCAGTGGCGACTAAATATTTTGCCCTGTTAACCACTATTGGCGCGGCAAAGCTGGCAAATGCGGCGGCGCTGGGGGAACAGCTTGAAATTACCCAAATGGCGGTAGGCGACGGCAACGGCGCGCTGCCAATGCCCGATGCAGCGCAAAGCGCGCTGGTTAATGAGCTGCGTCGTGGCCCGCTCAACACGCTGACCGTTGATCCGCTTAATGCCAGCCAGATTATTGCCGAGCAGATAATACCGGAAAGCGTCGGCGGTTGGTGGATACGCGAGATAGGCTTGTTTGATAAGGCGGGCGATTTGATTGCCGTTGCCAACTGCGCCGAGACTTATAAGCCGCTTTTGCAGGAAGGCAGCGGACGCACGCAGGTTATTCGCATGATCCTGATAGTCAGCAGCACTGAAGCGGTGACGCTGAAAATTGATCCGTCCGTGGTGCTGGCAACCCGCCAGTATATTGACGACAAAATTATTGAGGTGCGAACGTTTGCCAGCACGCTACTTGATAAACACATCGCCGATAGCGATGCACATCCTGAATATTTGAAAATTGCAGATATCGGAAATTATATACCCGTAGGTATTCCGCTACCCTGGCCTGCAACCGCGGCGCCTGATGGCTGGCTAAAGTGTAACGGCGCCACGTTCAGTGCAACGACGTATCCGCTGCTGGCTAAGGCTTACCCGTCGTTAAAGTTGCCCGATTTACGTGGTGAGTTTATTCGCGGTTGGGATGATGGGCGCGGCGTTGATAATGGACGATTACTATTAAGTGGGCAGGGCGATGATTTTGCCAGCCACAACCACTATGTTCGTACCACGTCATCCGTAACCGCCTCAAGTGACAACGGTGATCCAGCGCGCGGCCAGATTCAGGGCTCGGCAAACACAGCAGGCGGTAGCGGAACCGGGAAATCAATAGGCATGACAGGAGGAAGTGAAACCCGCCCGCGCAATATCGCATTCAACTACATTATGAGGGCCGCATAATGGCGAAAGCAGAACTGAACAATGACCAGATCGCAACCGTGGCAGGTGATATCACCGTATTTAATTACGATAGTGAAACGCGCGAATATCTTTCATCATCCGTTGAATTTCTGGCAGTTGGTGTGGGGCTTCCGGCCAATGCCTGTACGGATGCGCCGGGCGACGATAAACCAGGCTATGCCATCTGCCGAACAGCGGATCTGTCAGGCTGGGAATATGTAGCCGATCATCGAGGCGAAACGGTGTATAAGGTCGGAAACGGTGAAGCAATGCAAATTACCGCGCCCGGTGACTATCCGGCTGAAACCACTACGCTTGCGCCCGCAACATGCTATGACCAATGGAACGGTAAGAAGTGGGTAACAGATTTGGATGCGCAGCAGGCTGCCGCCGTTGTAGAAGCAGAAGAGCAAAAAAAACTGTTACTGGCGCAGGCGCAAGAAATAATCAGACTCTGGCAGACGGAATTACAGTTAGACATTATCAGTGATGAAGATAAAGCGAGCCTGATAGACTGGTTGAAATATATGAAGGCGCTTCAGGTGACAGATATATCGAATGCGCCAGACATTAGCTGGCCGAAGAGTCCTGCATAATCTGGTTTTTGAATGTATATCAACTTTGGCCATATCTCACACATGTTATGCTTATCCGAATTATCTTTAGTGCGTGAATGTCATTAACAAGGAATGGATGAATGTATAACAAATTAATACTGGAAAAGATGCAGGCTGAGAAGCATTTTGCTTTAAGGCTTGATAAAGCCGTTAAGGGAGTAAAAGAGCAAGCTATTCAACAGGCGCACGCTATAGATAAGGGGGTTACACGGCTAAGTTGGTATTTATCCTGTTTCACCAGTAATTACCAGGATGTTTGTGCAAAGCAGAAACATGAAGATGTTAGATTCCTTTTGGCATTAAAATCGGCTTTCGAAAAAAGAGAGGTCGTTCTAATGATGCTTGAAATCTATGTTGAGCATGTTATCCGATCGTTAAGTGAAGACAGGATTACACGTATTTCAAGAAGAATGACAAAGTTAGGTGCTAATTTTGCCAGCAATTCGCTAACGAAGCAGGCTTTTGGTCATTCTGTTGCCCAGGCAATTTATCATGGTTTTGGTCTGTCAGTTTTTATAAAGAAAAAGCTTAGTATAATTTCTTCCGTAGTTATTTCCGGCATCTCAGCATATGGGCAGGTTCAGATGGCCGCTGAGGCAGCGAATCGTTTAAAAAATTCCAACGGTGTTTATTATGCCTTGCTTTATAATGAAAATTTGGAAATGTTATATTTTTTAATCGAACCAGTTATTCAGAAAAACAACCTTTCAAATTTTATTTGGGAAAGTGATGACGAAATCGCTGCAAATTTAATGAGGTTGATGCGCTAATGAAAAACTTCATTATGGAATGGCTCCGCGATGCTTTATGGTTTTGTCTGTGCTCGTTTATTGTTATTGCTTTTACAGTTATTTTTGGCGTCGCTTCCGTAACCTGGTGGCCAGAATATGCCTGGGGTTCTACGGTAGTTTTTTCCCTGATAACTATATGCATAGTTATCTTCATTATCTGGAAAAGACGTTAACTTCTATCTGATACGGCGCGAAGACCTTACTCCGCGCCGTAATTAATCACGTTAGCTATACTTGTCCAGACCAATATGCTTCTTTAAAACCGAGTAACCAACGCTTTAGTAGCTAAATTATATGCTGTTGCCGCCTTATCCTTCAGGCCAGAAAGCAGATCGCCAACGGACGATGCCTGGAGGCGTTCGCGTAAGTCCTCATCGCAGCGCTGGAAGCTGATACTAAACTCAATTTTTTTGGCTTTACCGTAGCGGTCAAACTCCGTATGCGTGGCCTCTAATCCGGTCAGGAGATACATGCCATATATTTGCCCGGCGCCGCTAATTAACGGCCACGGGCGGCCGGTGTAAGCCTGTGTTGTCAGCAGCGCAAGAGACACGTCGCCGCCAGTAATTTCAGGATACAGGATGCCGTTCAGGTTAATCTGCGTTTCGCCCGCGCCAATGTACTGCCACTTTGCCGAGCGGTTAATGCGTTCATTTTTTACGTGCCGCCAGGCCAGAGAGTGCCGCAGCTGCTGATAGGGCAGCGTTTTCAGTTCAAATACAAACATGCCGTAAATCATCATCATCGTTTTATGTTCCCTAATCTCTGTCCCTGAAGCTGCCACGGCTCAGCCGGTCGCGCCGCGCCAGTTCGGCGCTAACCGCTTCTGCGGCAATTTTACCGATCTCGCGTGCGTCCTGACGTTCAACGCCGTGCAGGTGAATATGGATTTCCCCGTTGAACCCGGCGGCAGCGGCTGGCGTTCCGGCAACAGAACGGCTGACAGGCAAAAGTTCTGCCTGACGAACGGGCAAAGAGGCGGCAACCATTGCCGGGCTGATGACAGCGCGACTTGCAGGCGTGGCAAGGCGCGGCTCCTGCCATTCTCCGCGCACGGCCAGCGCGTGCGGCAAATTTTTGAACACGATATCGCCGGGGCCGATACGTTTTTTAGTTTCGTCCAGCAGACCGCCTGTATTATCTGCAATCGTCTGCAAGCGGCGCTGGGTGCCGGTTTCGCCGGTCATTAGCGCAGGCGACGCAGACGGCACAGCCCCGGTTTTTTGCTCTGTTTTGGGAGACCAGCCCCAGCCTTTTTTAACCATTTTTTTCTGCTGCGGATCCCACTCCCACATAACCGGATCTTTCTTCAGGCTTTCCGCTTTAATGCGCGCAGCTTCCAGCCCGGAAGGAATTAAATCGAGCTTTTCCAGTATCCAGCCGATGCCTTCCATCAGTTTTTGCAGCGGCCAGAGCAGGGCGCTCAGCGCCGCGCCAAGTACCCGCCCGAAGGTTTCGCCCGCTGTTGCACACTTATCAAGGGATTCTCTGCTGCTTTCAACGGGCGTAAACAGTTTGATGAACCAGTCCCAGAGACGGCCAACGGCCTGCCCTATGGCGCTGAATACCAGTGTCAGCGTAAAAAAAGCGTCACGGAACGGGGCAAGCTGCTGCATCACGCCACTGAACATTCCGGTAAAAAATGCTTTAATCGGCTGCCAGAAGCGCCATATCAGCAGGCCGGCCGCAATAAATGCCACGCCAATCAAGCCAATCGGACTCAGCAAAAAAGAGAGCGCGCCACCCAGGACGGACACCGCGCCCGTTATCATGCTCCAGATTGCAGGCAGGCCGGTCAGGCGTAGTACCAGTCCGGCAATGCCTCTGGTAAGAGAACCCAGCGCCGCACCCGGTGATATAAAAACGGAGAGCAACATACCTTTAAGCGGCGCCAGCATGCCGGTTAATCCGCTCAGCCCGGTGAAAACTTTTGACCAGCCGCCGACGCGAGCCATCGCACTGCCGGACGCACTGCCCAGCGAGCGAAACAGCGTGACCGCGCCGCCCAATCCGCGACCACCCGTCAGCAAGGCAAAGCCCAACTGGAGTTTTGCAAATGGCCCCATCAGCAGGCCAACGGCCAGTGACAGGCCGCCAATAACAGCAGTCAGGGCAATAGCAGAACCGCCAAACAGCATCAGCATGCGGGTCAGCTCAGGATTTTTATCAACCCAGCCTTTCATGGTAGTAATCACTGATGTGAGACTTTGCGCCAGACGTTGCAGTGGTTTATCGATCGTATCGCTGACGGCGATCCGGAAACCCTCCCAGGCACTGGATAGCTGCATCAATGTGCCGGAAAGGTTATCGGTCATTGTGCGCGCAGCTTTCTGACTCTCTTTATTTTTATGGGCGCCTGAAATCCCCTCATACAAATCGCGCAGATAGCCGTCCCCGGCACCTTCAATGATGGCCTGAAGACCGACAAAACCTTGTTCCCCGGCAATATCTTTCAGAAAACTGATTTTTTCCGGGCCGGTATACTTCGCCATCTTCTGCTGCAAATCCAGCAACAGGTCAAAGGGTTTACGCATTTGCCCTGCTGAATCAACAGCTTCAACACCCAGCTCTTTGAGCGCCTTTTTCCCTGCCGGGGTTTGTACCGCCAGGCGTGACAGGCTGCGTCTTAAGGCAGTGCCTGCATCGCCGCCTTTGATACCCATGCGCGCCAGTGCGCCGGTCAGCGTGGCAGCTTCCTCAAGGCTATACCCCATAGACTTTGCAACCGGGCCTGTATATTTCATGGTTTCGCCCAGCTCACGCAGATTAGTATTGGTACGCGTAAATGTGCCGGTTAGTACGTTGCTGACGCGATCCATTTCAGACGCATCAAGCGCAAACTGTGAAAGAATATTCGATCCAATATCTGCCGTTTCACCCAAATCCAGATCGCCAGCCAGCGCCATATCCAGAACGCCAGGCAATGCCGCGCGAACAGATGCAGGGGTAAAACCAGCCATTGCCAGAAACGACTGGCCACGCGCCGCGTCAGTTGTGGTAAAGGCTGTTTCGGCACCGAGCTTTTTGGCCTGTTCACGCAGAGCAGTAAAATCGGCGGAGTCTTTATCTATTCTGGTCAGCGCCTGAACGCGGGACATCTCTTTGCCAAAACTGAGTGCCGGTGCCAGAAAGCGCCCGCCCGCATAGCCCGCCATCGTTGCCCCGGCAACGGCCATCGTCCCGCTGCCGCGCAGCCTGCTGCCAGCCTGCGTCATACGGTCATGACGGGCGCGAGCCTGAGTTACGGCGGCAAGACGCTGACGCTGGCGTTCCAGCGTCTGGTTGTACTGTTCGGTGCGCCTGATTGCGCTCTGAATTGTCTGGTCACTGCCAGCCAGCGACACGCCGTGACTTTTCAGCGCCTGAGATGCTGCCCGCAGCTTTGTCATTTCCTGCGTGCGCGTCGCGTTGAGCCGTTCCAGTTTCGCGGCCAGCGCTGCCATGTGTTCACGCTGTTTATCAGTAAGCTGCGTGCCTTCCCGCTGTGCTTTGTTCAGTCCGGCCAACGTGCTATTGGCTTCGTTAATCTGGCGGGAAGTCTTCTGCACGCTGTCGCGCAGGCGGTTGAATGTTCTGGACTGGCTGTCCAGATCTTTGATGGCGAACTGTGTTTTTTTGAGGGCTTCAGACAAACCGCCCGCACTCTGGCGGGCGGCATTAACCGGACGGGTCAGTTTATCGATCGCGCTGAACGCGACGCGGATGCTAAGGCTTTTCACTGTCACTGGCTCCACTTCGGACAGCCGCCCGTTCGCGCCAGGCTATGACTTCACCCAGACCCATCGCAAAGATTTCGGAGGGCGGCCAGTTAAAAACAACGGCGATATCGGCAACCAGATCGTCGATCTGATCAAAGAGCAGTAGCGTTACTGGCTCGCCGTTTCCACCTCGTTTGATGTGCCAGCAGGCGTCAAAAAAGGCACCAGCGCCTCCGCAAGGCTGACAAAATCGCGTGTATCCATTTCGTTGATTTCCGCAAGCTTCAGACGGGGCGAGGTAACGCGGGTCAGTAGTGTAGTTATGGAGTCCACATCCATATTCATCACGTTGACCAGCTTCAGGCCGCGCAGCGATCCGGCCTGTTTAATTTCATCGGTGATCGTTACCTGCGTAATCTCGTTATCGCCGCGTTTGACGGGCTGCGTCAGGGTTACGGTATTATCGTTACTCATCGTTTAAGTCTCCCGGCGGCTTGCCTGCCGCCATCAATATGTTAATCAGTTACCCATACCCAGCGCGGACGTAATGCGATCCGGATAAATGTTGTTGCCGTTTTTCCTGTAAACGAAATTCAGCAGGTCAAACTCAAACAACGGCTTATCGTCGATCGATAGCTTGTAGTAGGTATTTTTCATCGTATAGCTAACGGATGTGTCTTCACCTTGTTTGCTCTCGCCGCCGTCCATTTCCGTGATGCGGCCGCGTAGCTCAACTTCGACCAGCATGCTTTGGCCGTCCGTGTAATATTCCCCGGCAAAACGAAATCGCGTCTCGTCAATATCGCCGCAGTAGTTCAGCAGCAGCGACTGCACCAGGCCGCCGACAACCATCGTGGTATCCAGCGCGCCGCTGTCGAGTCCCAGATCGACCGCCGCAGAGCCAATCATTCCGCCCGCCTGAAAGTCTTCTGTTTTGCGCGTCAGCTTTGGCAACGTCACCGAGGTTACTTTGCCGATGCAGTTGCTGCCGTTCACAAAGCAGGTGAACAGGCGCAGTTTATGAGGAACGGCCATTTATGCACCTCCTAGCGAAGAAAACGCGGATGCGAAGTATTCATCAGTGAAGGTCTGATACAGCGTCAGATCTTCCAGCGGCGGCACCGGCGTATATTTATAACGAATGCGCAATTGGCCCTGACGTAGATCCGTGGTGGCGTTGTCTTCGCTATCAAACCAGCACTGGCCGCCGATTAATCGGCCAGACGTAATCAGCGCGCTGAGTTTTTGACTGATGCCGCTGACCACATCTTTTACGTTGGCCGGGGTTAACGGTTCGTCCACGGCTTCAAACTGCGCTTCCGCAATGCTGTCGGCCAGTATTTGCGCCGTGCGCGTATACACCTCAAAGATGTACTCGCTGGTTTCCGTGGTGCGGTTGCCCCAGAAGCGAAAGCCGTTGCGCTTGATAAGCGTGGTTATCTCCTTGCCATTCAGTTCGTTGGCATCGCTGTCTTCCGCCTGTAAAGACCAGAACACATCGCGCGAAATGCCCAGCACGTTGCTGACCGCCACGTTAGACAGGGATTTATGCCAGCCCTGATTAGTGTCAATCAGCGCGCGAAGCCCGCAGGCGTAAGCCGGAGCCGGAAAGGTTTCATTCACGCCGGTAAGCGGGTTGTAAGCGATAAAGTCCGGCCAGATAAGCATAAGTTCGCGGTAAGCGAATTTAGCCCGGTAAGCGATAGCCTCTTTCATCGTTGTACAGCCGTTGCATCCGGCATAAACAAAGGAACGCAGGTTCTGCGCTATCACACAGAGCGCGGAAGTGACTTCTTCCGTGTCGTAATCCGGCGCAGCCAGAATGCGCGGACGATAGCCCACTTTCTGCTCTGCTGTTAAAAAGGCATACATGCCGGTATAGCTGCCATCCTCAGCCGTACCGCCCATAACGAGCTGCGACTGCGTTTGCTCGCCTTCTTTATCCGTCGCTGCCGCAACGCGCACAACGATGACTTTCGGGCTGGTCTGGTCGGAAATAGCCTTCAGGGTTTTATAGAGTGAGCCGGTTTTACCCGTCTTGCCCAGCACGCTGTTTACCCGCGTCAATAATACGGGCGTATTCAGGGGAAAGGCTTCCGCGTCGGCATCATCCGCCACGGCAACAATGCCAATGACATTCGATTCAATGTCATTGATGACTGTTACCAGGTCGGTATTTTCCCGAACGCGTACACCGTGGAAACGTGTTTCTGACATGTTTACCACCATTACGTTATTGAGTTCGCAGTGATAATCGCCCATGTTTGCCGCCTGCTCACGTTATTGCGGGTCTGGCCTTTCGCCCACAACAAAAACAAATTTTGTCGCTTACGCGCGCGTGCGATCCTGCGTCAAAACGGAGGGGATATGACGGTTTCAGAGCTGGCGGAATCACTCAATGACGCGGTAAACAGCTATAACGATTCGCTGACCGAAGCAGTAAAAAGTCCGGGCTTCAGCATCACGATGGGCGGCGTGGTACTGACTCAGCTTGACGAGCGGATCATCTCGTTATCTCTGACGGATAACAGAGGATTTAATGCTGACCAGCTGACGATTTCCGTGGACGATACGGACGGGCAGCTTGCTCTGCCGCGCCGTGGCGCAGAGCTGGCCGTGTCGATAGGCTGGCTGGGTGAGGCGCTGATTTATAAAGGTCTGTACACCGTTGATGAAGTCTCGCACGACGGCCCGCCTGATACGATCGGCATTACAGCACACAGCGCAGATTTCCGGGATGAATTTAACGTCAAACGGGAAGTCTCCTGGCATGACGTAACCGTTGAGCGCGTTGTGTCCGCTATTGCGCATCGTTATGGCATGAAGGCCCAAATCAGTGAGCAGCTGATGGATATCGAAATTGACCACGCCGATCAGACGCAGGAAAGCGATATATCGTTTCTCACCCGCATGGCCGAAATGCTGGGCGCTATTGCCACCGTTAAAAATGGTTGCCTGCTGTTTATTTTGCCTGGCGGCGGCGTAACGGCATCCGGTAAAGCACTGCCTTCTGCAAGTATCACGCGCAGCAGCGGCGACCGGCACCGCTTTCGCATTGCTGACCGGGACGCTTATACCGGCGTGCGGGCGTACTGGCTGGATCTGAATTTTGGCAAAAAGAAAAAGGTCAGCGTAAAACGGCGCAAACCTAAAAAGGAAAAAAGCAGCAGCAGGGAAGGGGACTACATTGAAGGCGCAGACGGTAATGTTTTTATGATGCGCAGAACCTTCCAGAACGAAGAAGCAGCAAAGCGCGCTGCGGCGGCAAAGTGGCAGCAGCTTCAGCGTGGCGCGGCAGAATTTTCAATTACCCTGGCGCGTGGCCGTGCCGATCTTTATCCTGAAATGCATGTAACCGTCAGCGGCTTTAAAGATGAAATAGATAATCAGAGCTGGCTGATTGCCCGCGCAGAGCATGTAATTGACGGGAAAGGCTTCACAACCCGGCTGGAACTGGAAGCGAAAATATCTGACTGGATAGCAGAAACCGAATAAAATGTAACCGAGTTCAACCCCACAGGGGAGTCATTACATTATGTTCAGATGTCCTTTTTGCGGTGCTATGGCACGTACCCGTACCAGTCGCCAGTTAACTGAAATGACGATTCGCCAGTATCATCAGTGTCAAAATCTGGAGTGCAGCAGATCTTTTACTACGCTGAATACTGTAGAGCGTGAAGTAACGAAACGCGCTGGCGGTCAGCCGCTCCCGCCTGACTTTATTCCACAGGATGCTTTTCCGGCTTCACATTATGGACGGGATCAGCTCAATTTAAACCTATAAAGATAGCCCCGGTTGTATGGGGGTTTTTTTTAGAAAATTAAATCTTCCGCATCGTCGTCATTATTATTTTTAATGAAAGATAGATAAATATTCTCTAATGAATTTATATTTGAGTTGCATCTATTTATTGTTCTTTCAATTTCATATGCTATTTCCATGCGCTTCGGGTCTAACTCATCATTGTTTTTATTCTCTGACGCAAGGTGTTTGTAATTGACTTGAATTTCCTTAATGTCATATTCAATCATTGCTTTATAAAGCTCGATATCTGTTTCGTTATCATTATTGGCGGGAAGGTAAGAAATGCTGTTTTTTAAACTCTCATATCTGTCGATAAGCTTAAAAAATTTATAACTAATATTCTTAATGTGCTTGTAAGATGTATGAGAATTTAAGTTTCTTTTCATATCAATCTTAATGACTTTTGGATTGTGACCTTCAAATGAAGTTAAAAATTCTCTTGTGTTTTTAACTGAATCCATATCATGATTTATATTGGAATGAGTTTTTTTGACAAAAAATAAACGTTGAGATGCTAGTTCGCTAGAAGGGTCCTCACTAATATAGTCATCTAGATCATATTCTTTTATATGATTGTATTCATAATTAATGGTTTTTATTTCCTCAACCGAAGATTCGTCAATACTTACATCCGTAAGGAAGGTTTGCGCTTCATGCAACAGTCCAGATTGAGTTAGTAGTTTAAAATTTGATATATTAGTCTCATTGAAAATTTCAGTTTGCAAAGCTTCAAGCGGTCCCTTTGTTTTATTATTTTCGTAAAAAAACCACCAGTCCTTTTTTTTATCATCTGTAATGAATACGATATTTTTAACATTGTCATCCTTGGCCCTTGAGATTATTTCTTTCCATAAATATAAGTCACCAAATTTATTAGTGAAGGTTACTCCAGAATAAGTAGAGTGACCTTCCTTTTTAGCGTCCTCATAACCTGGTGGGGTTTTATTTTTATACCTACTCTCTCCTTCCTCATTGATTGAGTTAATCAATTCTTGTGAGGGCAGGACACCACATTTCGAACCAACGATAGCATCAATTTTAGTTCTTATGAAGTCGGATTTAGCAATGCTATTATTTATTTCTATTCGTGGGTTGATGTTGTTTTCAATGAATGTATTTAATGGCTCATTTATCTTCTCTTTAAAATCCTCTAAATCTTTAGCAAGTCTTAGATATAAGTGTGTTTTTACACCATTTTTACTTAATGCATTTGCGGTTTGCTCAGTGAGTTCTGTTAAAGTCTTTTTTATTGAATTAATGTTTTTTACACTGTCGGATATGGCTTTAATTCTGTTTCTCTGATATTCGTAACATGATTGAAATGGAAACCATGACCTATCTGCTATCTTATCCATAACTGAAAAGATGTCGTCTCTGGTTTTTTCTTCACACCTGTATAAATTTAATAGGCAGTTAGCATCAAATATGAAAAGAGTATTAGGGTTATTCCAGATCTCCTTAGTAGTCTCATCCTTAGGGCTGTAAAATCCTCTGAATTGTTCTTTCATGATCTATTCCATTACGTATAAAAATGATAATTTAAAATAATATTAAATTTTTATCAATAGTGCTAAATAATACAGATGGTTGTTTTCACCGCGTACGAAGCTACATTTTACGATATTATTAATAGCCCGCATTGCTGCGGGCCTTTTCAATGTGGTCAATGTGTGGACATTGGCCGAAACAAGTCCTTTTGTTTCAGTATGTTAATCTACCTATTGGAACAGTAAGGATGACCCATTGCTGCTGTGGAGGCCGCGTTGTCCTTACATCTTTTACACTCTTTTCCCCGGCTGGAACTGCTCGGCGCCCCGACGCCTCTTGAGCACCTTCCTCGTCTTTCCGACTA
>Ga0157364_1000133_pt1 | contig 35085 bp, 21 predicted proteins | sample AttsexASBM2_FD_111476 | JGI IMG/M metagenome (GOLD analysis project Ga0157364, IMG submission 111476) | Fungus gardens microbial communities from leaf cutter ant in Ribeirão Preto, State of São Paulo, Brazil - Atta sexdens ASBM2 | ecosystem: Host-associated > Fungi > Mycelium > Unclassified ...
ATTCATTTCATTGACAAAATATAATTTAAAAACCAGAATTTGCTAAAACATTGATTATAATGAAAAATTTTAAATGTTTTTTTTTCACATATAATGTAAAATGTTTTTTTTCACATATAATTTAGTTTGATGAACAAAAGATGTATGATATCAACAAGGCTCAATAATATTTTTAAGTTTTTAAGTTGATGACACACCAAAGGTGTAAAATTTGTGTTCACAAAGAACCTTTTGATATATGTATAATTAGTCGACTTTACACTAATTGAAAAATGATCAACACAAATAAATGAGGAAGATCATATTCGATCAAAGCAAATTTTGATGCTTAAGGGGATCCTAAAATGAATTTGTTTTATTAATTTTTTCAAACAAGTATTTTTCTAATTGCCTTTACAGATTAAAAAATCCTTCTCCATAATTAAAGCATAAACGATAATGTAGTCCAAACCGGTCGACTTATTACCAAAAACGAAAAAAAAAGTGGAAAATTACAGTTTTGTTATCGTCTTGTAATGTTTGTTTTATATACAAATTTTATACTTCGTGTATATATATATATATATATAAAAATATAATATAAAATATAATATATAAAGAAATATATATATAATATATATAAAAATCTTAGTTTGAACTAAAGATTACATGAACAATTAATGTTGAGTACTTAGAATTAAATTTAGATATTTAATATGAAAGCTTAGTTAGAAAATTTGTATGTAAAGTAGTTGGCCCAGAAATCAAGTTCACATATTAAAGACATATTTTAGTGCTTTTTGTCGATCAAGAGGTTTAGTTGATATTTTTATTAGTTTCAAGAAAGTATTTACAATGTTGTGTTACATGGAACTCGTAAATATATGAATTCAAACTATTGATTAAATTGAATATGTGCAGCAACCGAGCCTATGTTTGATTTCGATCAAATGCTTCATCGTGAAGTTAAGAGACATTGTTTGACATCTCGTGTGATTTTGTAGTATTGGCTACTTGCATGAGTAAATTGAGCTTCGAGTTATAAATAAAAATCGCTAGTTTTATGTACACCATCATATATTATTCATACAAATTTCATAGATCAAATCACATAGATTTTTTTACGTGACAAACACTGCTTTACCGAAGCATGTAGTCGTTCGAGTAATCGCCATATCTGTCGATTACTATGACTAAATAGGCCGACAAAAATTCTTGTAAATCAAATAATAATGTATCCAAAATCCAAATAAAAAAATTAGATCCGTAATGTTATTATCTAGACATTCTACGGATCAGTAATCATCACAAGCATAATCGAGTTAATAAATAGATAGTTAATAAATAGACGCAAGCAAATAAAGGATGTTGATCATTGGATCATTTCTGTATCGATAACTGGTACATCTAGAACAGAGATCGATTTTCGACTACTTGAAAAAAAAAACTAATTTTACAATTCTTTCCTATTGAAACAGCTATTAGATAATATTTATTGAAAATTTATAATAATGATAGTTTTAAAAAAAATATAAAATATAAAAAATTATAAAAATATATATATTATATATATATTATGTATTTTATAAAAAAATTATAAAATATATAATTATTATATATATAATATATATATGTATTAATTTATGTATTTGAATCATTCCATCGTTCGTGTATGCAATAATTAAACATGGCGATTTGTGGGACATGACGATTATTGAGAAAACTGTTATAGTGTCATGATAATAACTCGTACATTTGCACCTTCTAATTTTTACAAAGGATTTTCTCAACAACGGCAGTAGATATAAAAATTTTAAGAATTTTAAAGTGACGTTTTATTCGTCAAAAATGGATTTAAAATAACTTAAAATAACAATCACTCACTTTTCAATCTAAAAAATATAAATTTACAACGTTTTGATTAACGTGATGATTACTAAGCCCATTACCTTATGTGAATATAATATTGATGTAATAGTATAAAGATATGTCGATGTATGTCGCATTTTCAATAAAACAGCGATCTCGGAGTTCAGATTTTTACTTTAAGATTCCCTTTAATAATACTAAATTAAAATTACAAAATTTAAAATTGCAAGATTTATGAAAGAGCTATTTAAATTTTATTTTATATCTCATGTTATATTAAGAAAGATAACATATTGCATTCTTTCCCATCATTTACGTCTTTACGAAATGGATGATCGTTTTAAGTATTGCGTGTGGAAAAGGTCTATAAGAAGATAGGAGAAGCAACAAGAGGAATAAGAGGAAGAGATCTGGTTGCAGCATGCAAATGACTTTGGCCATTCTTTTCCTTTTTTTCTTTCGGTTCTGTAAGGAAGACAGCGAGAATGTTTTATCATTGCATCGGTCCCCCGAATTCGGCGCGAATCGCACAAGGCGAGACAAAGGCAGGAATCTGCGAAAGCGAACATTGTAATTGGCGAAGGGACAGGAAGCGGATGGCAACGGACAGGAGTGGAAAGAGGAATATACAGAGAGGATCGCGAAGGAATCGAAGACGCGTAGGCCGTGGATCCGTGATCTTCACTCCACGCCCGCGCGTGAGCGCTTGGTACACGAGAGTCGGCACCGATCCGGCTCTCCTTCGGGGTGATCCCGGTTGGTCTCTTCGACCAGCACGGACCTCTCCCGCTATAAAACGTTCAGATAAAGCCGCGATGTTTATATGCAGGGATTGCAAGGAGAAAAGAGAGGAGTGTAGAAGGTATACCTGCTGGCCGCGCGCGCCGACAAAATAATAAGACAAAAGACGCTGGGGGTGGACGATGGTGAAGCGAGAGGAGGAAACGGGCTGCGATCAGGTAGGAATGAGAGGAGGAAGAAAGAACGAAGAGGAAACGCGCGAACGTTGGAGAGATAGATTCGTGCGACCGGGAAGGATGAGGAAAGAGAGCTGTATTGCAGACACAGTGGATGCTGTGGCACACGAAAGACAAGGGGAGGCGAAGGGTGTAGAGGCGATCAGAAAAGGAGGAAACCGGACAGGAATGCACGGACGAATGCGTCGTGTTACGGGCTACCCGACCGCAACGCTTATCTCACGAGAGAGTGAGTGAGCTCTCATTAGAATCTTCTTTCTGCCTAGCTCGACCGACTGCCTGTAAGGCAGCGTTCGTGGACGACGATCCTTGTCGCGCCAATATACCGAGACTGGAACGGGATTACTGTACATTATACATCCATAATTTACGTTTATCGGAATGCAAATAGTCGAACGCCACGCGATCGACGTTTGTCTCTCGACGATTTCCATAGAGAAGGTAACGAGCGTTCGAGAGATCGCGAAGTACCTTTTATTCTTCATGATTATGTGAAACGCAAGACTTTCTAGATCTTTCAAGAAATAAACATATGCAGCAGATATGTTAATTCTCCAGAGCTGATACCAAAATCTGTAACATATTATCGGCGTTGATGGGATCTTATGTGTAAGACTTATTTATGTTAATTACTTTATGTAATTTAAATTAATTAGTTCTAAAGAATCAAAATGACGTAAAAATGACTGATACTAAATATATTTTAATAAGAATCATCTAAATTTCCAATTAAAAAAATTGAATTTATTTACATTTATAATTGAACGGATCTGATATATTCATCATCAGTTTCGGAAGGTTAATAACAGAATCCATTCTTATTTTATCGATCAAAGAGAAGTTTGTACCTTTCTTTTGAAGATGATAGCAATCGATTAAATTTTCATCGTAAAAGAATTTATTGAAAATTATCTAACAATTATATATTTACAAATTTTGATCCGCTTCAGTTCATCTTGTACACAAATCTTTCAGAAAATGAAAGTCTTAAACGGTTACGCTGGATTTTACATCATATTCAATTCTGCAAACTGCGCGCCGAATTTAATATTCAGTCTTGAAACGCATTCGCCTCTAACAGAACTAGAATAGTAACATCACAAATTAAAATCTTTTATACTTATATAATTTCTTTCACCGACACCGAAAATTTTAATTCATGAGAGACGGATACATCCGTGTATATTTTATATCTGAACCTTCAAAGCCCGAACGCTTATATGTCAGGTCGAATTTTGGGCAACTCATCATGCCTCTCGCTGTATCTCAATTTTATTAGGCCCTCGACCGAGCGTTTCTTCCAAAAAAAAGAGGAGGAGAAAAGCGTCTAACCTACCAGTAATGTGATACCGTCCGTCAAATTTTTTCCTCTCTTTATGCACGCGTGAATTTGTAAGACACCACAAGAACTGCTGCGGTGGAAGCGCCGAAACGATTGTAAAAATAACGCGGGAGCGTTAGTTGACCCCGTCCAAATTGTGCTCGCAAATCGTGTCGGTAAAAAAAATGTAAATATCACTTTCGGTCAAGTATTTTTCTGCATTCAATAAATTGTGGACAACCGCGTAATTTGCACCGCGGAGAGACCGAGAAAAAAATCTTTTGCAATAAATCATCCATTATAGAAGTTACCATCCGATATCTGTTAGTAATACGTACGAATAGTTGTCGGTCTCTAATGTATTCACGTTTAATATTCGTCGAAATTGTTTGTAAATTCAGAGATTCAGCGAAAGAATCTATTAACACGATGCTACGATAAATTTTAATGGTGGAGTACCTAGATTTAAAGAACTGGCTATGTGTGCATGTGTTTAATAAAAGAATATTGTATTTTTGTACTTTTCTAATTCACGAACCGAAGAAGACTCTGTGAGTGTTGTATAAAATATTTTCAGTGTTATTGCAAGTAACTATTCTTGGATTTTTTTATGAATAAATTATAAATATAACTTTTTACCTCGTAATATGTAATAACAATAAATAAAAATAAATAATTATGAATAAGCAGTAATTTTTTTTAAAAAAAGATAATGTGAGATTTGTTATTCATTATAATTACAATAAAAGCGTACGCGTTTCAAATTTACAGAGTCTTCTATATAATAGATAAATGAATGCAATAATTAAAGCTATACATATAAATTAAAGTTAGGAAGAAGTCATATCAAAAGTAAATTATCTTAAAAAATAAATTATCTTAAAATTTATTGTAATATCTTTGTTATGCTCGGCCATTGTAATAATATTGGTGATTATACGTTATTGCTTTGTATATAATGCGAGTTTGACTTTTTCATATATATTTTAATAAAAGAATGTTAAAAACAAAAATATCTCAATTACTCCTCTAAATAATATTATTTTTTTAAATATTTACTTCCATCAGAAATTTGTACGTCTGTACATAGCTTTATTTTGTCAGACGATTTGTCAGAAAAAATTCGCGATGATCTGACCTGTTTTGTGATGAAGGTAATCTCGATTGCGATGAGACCATTCTTCGTTTTGGGTCGCATGTGCGCTCTTGTACTCAAGGTAACTCACCCCCGTAACTTAAGAGCACTTACTACCGGCATTATCCTACGGAGTTACAGCTTTATGAGCAAAACCACTTAGTGTATCGCGACCGTTTCGACTAGGGTCATTGCGTGCTGACCTGCAACATTGATGAGGACGAGGGAAGCAACGCGAGCCTTGAATGTGCGTCGGAACGTTGTCGGCACGCGAGATTGCTGCGAAGGGTAGCGTTTCGTGCAACGTGGAATCGAGTTAGCATCTGACACGCTCTGGAAAGCTTACGTTAATCTTCGTGTATATAATCCTTCCGGAAAAAATTTTCTCTAGTCACTGCACGATTTTATGAATGATTGACGAACATAGAATTGCGTTTTGCATTTGGGACATTAAGATTTATTTGGAAAAATTGCACGATAAAAAATATTTTGTATTGTGTTAAAATTGATTTTTATTAAACCTTTTTTGCATTGAATTTTTAATATCCAAATGTTAATTTAATGTGATTATTTAATATAATGTATTATTAAAATATTTGTGTTAAATTGATATTTAACATTTTTTAGTGTTAAAATAACACAATTTATGAATAAATAATCAAATAGCACAAAAATAATCCAAATGTAAATTCTAAAAAATAAATGAATAAAATGTGTTAATTTAAAATATCATATTGTATCAGTGTTACAACAGTGTTAACTTTTGTATTAATTTGTTTACATAATATTTGTGTTGTTTTCTAACATATTCATCTTATGTTAACTCTCCGAAACATGAATTTATCTCTTCTATTAGCTATAATCTTTGAAGAACAGAACAAATTTTATTGTTGGATTAAGTATAAATCCGAAAAAATTCTGATACTTGTCGAAGCTTGAACGACTTTTTACTATCAAAATTGTGGATTTATTTTACTTATTTTTAATGTATCTACCAAAATTCAATCAAATTATAAATGGTACTTATGAAGATTTAAATTTGAATTTTTAATATCCAAGTGTTAATTTAACAGGCGAAGGATTAAATTCACAAAGATTTGAATGGATCGTTTTTGGAATACGTTAAATTTGACAAAAATTTTCCAGCTATGTATAAAAAATTCGTATATAAGAATCTAACCAATTTCAAAATTAAAAATCATACAAAATTATCAAGATATCGGTGAAGAATCGACGATCGACTGTTAAAGCCCATGTCTACGCTACCACAACTGCGCGCCTTATTATACCCAATTGCAAACAACACAGCGAAAAACGCACAATCATTCCCATACACGGGAACGCGACGAGAGACATGCATCTGGCATAAGTGGCTCGATATTAACGTGAAAGATAAGCGAAACGATCGTAGAGGTATATCAAGGGTTAATAAGATAAGCTGAGCCGTTAGATAATCTCTCTTTTACGAAGTTCGACGCGAGATGTTATCGCGATGGCAATAATCACCACTTTGCGTACGGATTTAACGAGCATCGGTACGATGGAGTCTGCTGAACGGTAAGTCTACAAAGTAAACGCGATAAATGATTTTTTTACGGTCCACATCGAATATGTCAGCTCATCCGCTATTCCCGCAAACATATCTCGCCGGCGGTTCGCGATAAGCACATACCGAATTCGTTCCTCGATAGACGTGCTCTTTATTGCCCCGAGGAATGCAAAATTAATGGGATTTTTCAATAAGATTCAAGCACGAAACAGGTCTCATTTTATGGCTGCCCCATTCCAAATGGTGCAGATAACGACGCCGAGTGGGTGAGAAAAGTGTCCCGGGCATCCGGTGATCTGGTTAACGTCCTGATGAAAGAGAAAGAGAGACAACCGCCTGGTCGAGTGCAGGAGACGTGGATGCATGCAGAGGCGGCAAGCTTTGTTTGACGAGAAGTCGCTTCTTCTTTGGATACCAAGTCTCCTCCCTGCTGTACGCACCGCCGTCCTAAATCTATTAGGTCCCGAATGTGTCCCGAGACGCGTTTTACTAAATCAAATGGGAATGTGGAGAGCGCGAAAGCCTCCGAACGTAAACTGACTTTAAATTTCAAAGTGGTAACTTTGTTATGATCTTTTGAGAGAGAGACGTATGTGCTATTAAGTGCTGCTACTTCCGGAAAAAATGCAAGCACTTTTTCTTTTCTTTATACGAGGAAAGCGTGAAAATCAGTGTCAGTCGAACAACTTTACGGAATTTGTTAATTTTATCAGTCATGTGGAATTTTGCATTTTCTGTTAGCAATATGAATTAATGCAGATTTTTATATTGTTTGGACTGTGAAAATTTTAAAAAATTGTAGCATACTCATGAAAGTTTAACAACAAATTTTTTATTATCATAAAATTGTTTATTTTACTTATTTTTTTTATATTTAAAGAATTTGCTCAATTTTTATATTTAGATCATTCGCGTATAAAGATAAGTCGTATGTCAAATTGTAGAATATAAAAATTAAAAAACTGCATAAGAGCCAACAGCTAAAACAGCTGCGAATTAAGATCTCATCGATGAGATGAAATATATTAATTTTGCTATTTATGCTTGCAAAATGTTTTTAATTAATTGACGGACTTGTTATGTAATTAAAACTTATTATATAATTAAAAATATTTTTAGATCCTTCTTTATTTATCTCCCTCCTCGTAAAATTGATTTTTATGTCCAAGATACCTTGCTGTCATGGTAACATACATGTATAAAAATGATGCCCGTAGATTACTGTGCCCATATCGCGTCACTCATTTGATATCTATGAATATGCCAAATATCTTCCTGAAGACATAAGGATGCCTTTAAAGGATGCTAATAACATAATGTACCTATTTCTTAGCTAGATATATCATAACTTTGATAATGAACTATCGAATAAATAACACTTTTAAAAGACTATAACTGAAGCTTTCTAAAGGTTTAAAAATCTATCTAAAATTACTTAACTTTTAATATCTCTATTATTATCTACAAAATATATAATTATGTATGAGATTGATCGAAAATGAACAATTCTCTATCTACCAGAATTTAAAATACTGTACGAAAAGAACGGTTTGCTAACATTTTTTTTGGACCATCAAACTAATCATGTAGGGCACTCAAATTGATTGCTAGAGTATTAAAATTTTTTACAACATTGATCTTTAGTAGATTTGAGATTTTTATGTATTATATTGCTGACTCAACAAATATTATTTTTAAATCTAGCTAATTTTTAAATACTTTAACAAAATTATTTTTTCCATGCAATTATGACTCTTTAAAGTCCAATATATTTAGCCAGCAAAGAATTAAATTCTTATTAGAATGCTAAATTTTTAATGTGATCTTTTAAACTTTTTTAAAAAATTTTTCATACTGGATATTAACCACCGAGCGTCACCCATTAAATTTGTAAAGAAACATCAAAGAAGAATCGCAAATTACTTCGCCACGTGGCACTGTAATTTTTCGGAGAACGCAATTCCATAAAAACTTGGAGGAACTTTCGTGATCGTTATATTTCACAAGTAGATTCTTGTAACTCTTGTGGCAAATTGATACAAACGATCGTCACCTCGGCGATACTCAATCCGATAAAACGCCAGGGACAAAATGTTATGATAGCTAGCGTGCACAACGAGAAAAGTTTTATCGCACTCAGGGTACCCCATCAGTAAACCAAGCTTTTACACGAGATTAAAAGATAAATAATTCTGCAAAACGGGGAATATTCATAACATCCCCGGCTGCTATATTCGCGACGTTAATAGAGGTTGTGCGAAAATATTTTGTGCCTTTACCTCTAATTTAGGATGAAGAAATTTAATTGTCCTCCCCGGACTACTGCGACCTCAGTAATAGCATTAATACTGAAAGGGGTAAAGGACGGTCTAAGTGCACACGTGACACAATCTATCACGCAATAAATTAATCTCTTTTAACTCATGTCGCATTAAATCTATTTCTTCTTCGATTACGCATTCTTATATGTAATATTTTAACATGGAAAAAACGACTTTGTTGAAATATTTAAAATTTAATTAGATACAGAGAGAGATTAGAGAATAATTTTATTAAAAGTCTATTAAAATTATTATATAAGATTTTTAAGTATAATGAGCGTAAATATTCACTAAATGTTTTGACATTTTAGCAAGCAGTGTGAGCGTCCTACATAATTATTTTAATAATGTAACAAATATTTATTTTCTAATTCATATCTAACTAAATTTTTTAATATTTTAACAAATCGTTTCTTTCCGTATATTAATCAAGATCAACTTTTTATTTGTTTTTTTATCAGTGTTTTTATCGTACTAATAATACGCTGTAAAAAAATTTTTTGTTTTAATGTATAGGCCTAGTTATTCAATATTATCTTGTTTAAAAAGTAATGTTAATTACGTAATGCAGCTCAACGCTTGGCTAAATGATGCATATTATTTTTTTCTCTATAAAATCCGTGACAACCTGTCGCATTTGAACGAACCAAAATGCATCACGTCAAATCGGCGCGAATCAGAATTCGATTAGTTTCGGGGGTGGTGTCGACCCCTGTGTGCCTACGAGCGGAGATTTATGTTTGTAAAGTGCGTCCTGTATGTTGACGTGGAGGGGACGTTCCGGTGGAGTGCGGGCGGGAATAATCGGCAGTCATCCGGCTTTTCCCGGGGGAAGCTCGGCCGAATTTGTGGGAACGCCGCCGAGAGGAGGGACGGCGAGAGAAACAGCGTTACGAACATCACTCTATTTCTGGATAGGGGAGTGCCGCGGGATGAGAGAAGCGGAGGGCCCGCAGGATTGATGCATCCTTTCGCTTGAATTATCGCCACGAGTCCTACAACTTCTCATCCCTCTGCTGCCCCTTTTTCTACTTTTTTTCCGCCCTTTTCCTAGTCCTTTTCGCGCCTGCTCTCCCAACCACCATCGTTCTTTAACAACTTCAAGTGTATCATCTGTTTACACTCGTATCTTTCAAAGACAACAACTGTCGAACCATTTTACGAAGTACCCTGTATACAAGAACTTCTTGAGCGCTTTAAGTGTCGATTATAACTACGTAACATGCACGGCTGTTTATGCACTTAATATCATGTCGTTAAACACCTCGTTTTGCGATAATTAATACTCACCGATAACTGCAGAACAGGGTTCGAGTTACATAGCGTTGTATAATATGTTTGTGTACTCACCTGCAAGCAAAAAGATAATAAATTTTAGAGAATAGGTTACAGAATACTCAATTATTTATACTATCGATTAAACTACTAAAATTACTAAAATATTTGTTTAAAATATTCGCCCAAGTGTGTTTCGATACATTGAGAGAGAAGTGTTTAGTATTTGTGACAATAATTGTAAAATAATTATGACTAAGAGACTCTATTTTATGATTATTGCTACAATGTTAATAATAATAATTATTTCAATTGTGTGATATTTATAATTGTACAAAAAGTATATATGTATAGTTGGTATCAACAATGACTATAAATTGTAGTTACATTGATAATTGCAAACAATTTTTAATCTTCAATTTTTAGGCTCAAGTATAAGTTTCAAGGCAGCATTATCACTGATACCTTAATATTATTTATGCTATTAATCTTATATGTGTCTTATTTTTCCGATGTACATTTTTAAATGTACATCAATAAAATTTTTTTTTTTAGTACACTTCTAAATTTTTCATCTCGAAACTGTTTCTCGTGTGTCGCTTATAAAAATTACCTTTCGTATAAGACTTCGTCTTTTAACACGTATTATCTTTCGTTAATCTTTTCATGTATAACTGGTAAAAATAAATTATATAACGACAATGAAAGAAAGATTCGTATTCGTTTCTCGTTCGCGTGTTCTGCAACACCATGAATACTAAATAAATCGTAGTGCCTGCTGAACCTTTAAAGTGTCCAGTTTATAAACGTTCGTCGAGGAAAATAATAGTCATGAAGAATGCGACGGAGTGACCAGTAGTCGCTCACGTACGAGACGACATCAACAAGTTAATGCTTCTCTGCAACTAAACAATTCGGCTTTTGACTTTGCAAACGCTCACCAACAAAACTTTACTTCACTAACTTCTCTGATTCTACAATCCATTATAAAACTATTTTTCTTCTATTCTAACTATTTTTTCCAATTTGTTTCGATTTTTTTTCAATTTACTTTAACAGGGTATCATCTATAAAATTGACGCGAATTATAGGAAGACAAATATACGTGATGGTTTTCTTAACGTGGACAATAATTAAATAAACGGTTATTCTTCTCAACCAATTATTATCTGCAAGATTAATTCGTTTCAAAGACTCGTATGCAATAAAAATTCGACCATAGGGCAGAATCTAAATTAGCGTATATTATAAAAATATTAGTATTGTGTGTGTTCTCTTCGAGAAGTGGGCGGTTCACGCGGCGAGACAACCTCAGGCGACAGAAGATTAAATCGATGTCGATTTTTATCTAACGTGAGAGAGAAAGAGAAGAAATTTTGTCTTATTATCCAATTAAATAAATTAATCTCTTTGTGTTCTATTAGTAGCTTTACTAGAACTTAATTATAGTAGTTCTATTAGAATTTCTATTAGAATTTATTCTTAAAGTTTTCGAATACATGCCAAAGAAATGCAGTTTGCTGTTATCGCGATCAGAATCATATGAATGCTAACATTTCACAAATATTTTTCGTCATTATGTGACGTTCATCGACAAGCTGCCAACAATTAATCCGGGCGAACAACAATACGTAGAACAGCGCCGTAATTCTATACCTAAAGACCCCTATGCATAGAAAGCAAACGGGATGGAGGAAGCGAGCAGCTAGGCCTGATCTGGTATCATATTTCGTGTTATTCAAATACCAACAATGCCATTAAAGGATTTCTCTGGTAATCCTTTCCTCGCAGTTGGCGAGAGAGGAGCCAATGCTGCACGGCGAGAATACCGAAAGACACAATGCACGTTGGACAATCTGCTCTGGGATAAACGGACGCGAAACAGCCGCGGTACTAGGCCTATCTTTAAGCTTTAATCTTGCCGATCAGCCGAGATCCCTCTAGCTTTACCAACATATTTTCTTCATCGTAAGACATCGCGAGATTCTAAAGAAAACCCGAGATTTTTGATATTGATTTAGGTTACGATATCGAACATTACATTTACAATATCAAAAATAAAACAGAGTAAAACAAGATCATAATCCATTATATTATTCATTCTTTTAAACAGCAGATAATCGATATTTTATTTTTAATATCAAATATAATAATATTATTAATATATAATATTAATAATATTATAAATCATGATTTTTTTTTCATTAGATACGTAAAGTAAAATAACATTTTCTTGCCAAAAGAATAAATTTCTGTCATTCTTTTGTCATTTGTCTCAGTCCACTGCGTACAGCTTTCTGAGATAGAAAACAAGACAATCAGATGGGGATGAAGTCATCGCCATCATCCCCAGCTCGGCCGTTGGTTCGGAAACAATCACATTATATTTTGTACATCAAGTCGTGTCTACCCTCGCAACTCTGATGCCGGACTCCCCTCCGGAGTTAACCGGACTAATGTAATGTAATGATCCCTTATTCCTTTAAGCTAGAAACAAATGAACGCCTAAACTCGGTTATTTTAATTAAGTCATTTCCAGCATTAGACAGAATAAAGTATATACTATCTCTTTTTCTTCAAAAATTATTAAATAGTTTTTGTTTTCTATTCATTAATCAAGAATCCGAAAAACGTCCGATTCTTGGTGTCATAGATTCGAAATGATATTGTACATATATTTTCCAAGTGTAAAAAAATCGCAGATTCGTCAGGTATAACGTATAGAAAAAGGCAGAGGAAAGGTCAATGAATAACGCAAGCGAATTTCTTTTGCGCACAAGGCGGTTGTTGGATTCGCAATAAATTCCTGCTGAAGATGATGGGTTAGGCTAGGGGTCATTAAGCCGCGTATTATAAATGCATTAAATACTTCATGGCGATGGGATGAGTCAGAATCTCCACCAGCAATGGAAAGCCGGATTCTGAGAGGGTGGCAGGTGGCGCCAATTTTACGGGCCAGCGGCTGTGACGGATGTAACGAGACGCAGCTCTAAGCGCATTCTGCGTGAGCGTTCGTCACACGTGGTCGCTTCGCTAGGCACGATGTCATGGCTTGTTTTATGGGAAACCGGGGGTGTTCGGAGTATGAGAGGATCAAAAATCATCCCCTTCGCTGCATTGCGCAGCGAAGGATCACTCTTGCGAGATTAGAAATATAAAGATATACACAAGTTATTATTATTTTCTATTTTAATTTAATTTAATTATATAAGAGTTGCCAACATTACCAAATTTAATATTGTTAAATTAATTCAGGTAATTTCCTAATAAATTTATTAAAAAATTTAATCGCAATAATAATGATTTAGAAATAAAATCAAAAAGAATCCTATTTTCGATCGAAGCGGATCTTGGTTACTTAATCACTCTAGTAAACATGATTTATTGGTAACATAATATTGGTCGAATATTGGCTTAATATATTCCCAACATTTGACAAATGTATCACAAATAAATTACTAGAGAATATTCATATGCAAATTTGCAAATATAATTTTCAATTCTATAAATTGCTCACTGATTCGATTCGTTAGACTTGACACATTAATTATAAATTGAAACTGATATCAAAAAAATTATCAAGCTAGAAATAATAATATAAATTTATTATTAATATAATAATGAAATGTTAATTTTAAAACACTGCAAATTTTAGAATTTATTATGAAAAATATTATCTTAGGGGTTGAATCTGAATTTTCCATATCAAGACGAAAGTCTATCTATTTCAGTCTATTTATTCCATATCAAGACGAAAGTCTATCTATTAACCTCCGAGATGTTTGTCGCAATAACCAGTAATGATAGAAGGAGACGTGCATAAATAATTATAAATACTTAGAGACTGATAAGAATAAACCAATAAATAATAGAAAGAATCTTATTTTTGATCAAAGTAAATCTTGGTTCCTAATTCATACGCAAATTTGCAAATACATTTTGAGTAGATTATACATGCTTCAGAAAAATAACATTGCGGAATATCAAAATATAATAAATTTTGTGAAATATAACAATTTTGATCTCGTATATTGTGGATAATTTTTCACTCTAATATCTCACGCGTAAAATTATTTCCAGTTTCTAAAAAATTTGGCGTATATCATTAACTATTACAAGAACGTATTCATATCAAGAACTCCATTCACTCACGATGTTAAACTTTCACGGATGATCGTATTATTCAAGCTGAATCATCTCGATAACAAGATTTATAGGCCAAGTTGAACCCTGGATTTTAGTGAAATGTGACTATAATCATTTCAGGAATTTCACGCGTTGAAATCGCGGTTAAGTCGGTCGGACTCCGAATGTAATAAACGAACAGAGACATTTAGCTGTCGTTAATCATCATCACCTGACTGTTCGTGAAGCGGCTTCACTTCGCAACAAACTGATATGGTCTTATCAATCTCGAGGACGAGTCATAAACGTGTTACGTGTTCTATTTAACTCGCGTGTACGTTATTCTCTTGCGCGGTGAGAGGTACTCCTAGATGCGGCTCGATATTCTGACTGAGCTATTGTGCCAGAAACTCCAGCTAGGGTTTTCCTAGGTGTTGTGCCTCTAGCCAGATAGGTACGGATGGTGCGCGTGGCTCATTAGCACTAATGAGTAATGAGTCGATGATTAGAGGAGGCGGTCCGGAGGCGTGGCGCCACCTTGATCTCGCCGACGAAGCGAAAAGCAAACCCCGTACCTTCGCTTCCTTCGCCGTTCTCTTTTTGCTTCCTCCGCCTCATCTTATTCGCGTCTTGTATTCCTCTTGTTTTAAAGCTCTCCGTTCCTAGCCGCAGAGTTCCTCCGGGCCGCATCGCGGGGCGGCTGACGTTAAAGTACGACTAGGATCTCGCTGGGCCACATTGACCGGTATCATGTTACCGAATACTTTATCGGAGCAGGTATAAGAAAGAGGGGAATTTTTGTCAAATTTTTTCGGTGCAGTAAAACATATGTGTACGTGAATGTTAAATTAATTCCGATATACGTTGACATTTCTTCAATGAATTAAAAACGCACGTTAATTTAGAAAAAAATTTTACCATCTAATGTAGTGAAAGAGAATAGAATGAGTTGAACTGTACTAAATAAAAGGTAATCTCGTGTGGTTGTAAAGGGAAAATCGGCAAAGATAAAAGACATTGTTGGCTTGACCCGAGGCGTCGAGCCCGCGTCAAGATGCTCACGTCAATTCCGTCGCGGCTTCTCTGATGCTGTGCTACTCTGATTAGGTCGTTAAGTTTGCTAATACACCCATAAACTTCCTTATTTAACGAACGATACCGAAAGTGCCTTCATCCATGTGCACAGCGCGATAAACCACCCCGCGCAATTTAAGACTCTTCGAAGTACAAGATTGCGTGCCGTTTTTATCAGAACGTTCACTTTCCCTGCAATTTGTAAAAATGGACCCAATCAAAACAGCGAATCGTAATAGCGTCAAAATGACATTAACATAAATCGTAAACGACTGGTAAATGACTATTGTCATTGTCAATGATCATTTTCGAGTCATTTTGATATCATTCTGATATTGTAATGACTTGTTGTTCTGCTTGGGGGCCTCAGTAAAAAATAGAATTGGAAAAAAAATATCTGTGCTGACGAGAAAACAGTAATAATAAGCAAAAGCTGTTCACATATACATGATAAATATTATTAACCGTTAGACTATCCTTTCAACTTAAGCTCGGGGTCAATATGCTGACACGCAATCTCCTCAAGCGTTCCTCATCTTCACCTATACGTGCATATTTTTCGCTTACAGTATCAGCCTGTGTATAAATACGAAGAGTTTATCTACATGATTATTAAATCAGATGAGATCTCAGACAACAGGATATTATTTCACGTAACCGCTATAAGATCTGGATTCGCTCCTACGTTGCTCGATTATCGTTGCATATATTTTCTAACTATAATGAGTTTCACTGCGGTATTCCCACTCACTCAACGAAATAATTCGTGACCCTTGATCATAAGTCGATGCGACGTCATGTTTTCTTCCTGGTCAGTGCTCGTAAGCTTGGTAATGATAGTATAAGAATAGTATAAGATAGTATAAGAATGTGCAGAAGAGAACTCGTTTGCGGAAGAGAGAGCGTTACAAAGAGGAAGCAAACGACAAAAGAAAACCACTTGGGAAAGAGAGAGTTTTGGGCCGTGAAGGCGGTGTCCCGCGGCTAGTGTCAACGTTTGACTTTACGAGGGAGCTGGCAGGCATAAGAATGGGAGAAAGGCCGAGGCTCGCAGGGGTCCACGAGGTACAATGGCCACCCGTCGCGGCGAGACCAGCCCCCTCAACTCCCGGACAAGTTAATGTTATTCCGCATCATCCTTGTATAGTTGCGTTTCTATTAAATAGACGTCAATCATCCGATCCGGCAAAGATTTATGCTTCCCATCGGTAGACAGGGTGGGCTCTCTTGAAGCGGAGAGACATGATTTTTAATAACAGTGCGCGCTGCGAAGTCGCGGATGCCACGATTTCCTCATCTGAGAACAAACGTACGAGAAATACTTTTCTTCGAAGAATTTCCTTTTAATTTTATCCGACAATTTCATACTCTGCCGCGTTTAAATAGGGACTTATTATTATCAGTGTTGCTACTATATAATTTATTTAACAGCGTTGACATTAAGCAACGTGTCGATAAATACTGAGTGCCTGCAAGTACTACGTTCATTTCGTAATATGTAAGGTATGCAGCGAAGGAAGATTACCAAGAAATGTCTCGCATGCAATCTCGCGGAAAACGATAGATTAACCCCTTCCTTTGAGGCATGCCGCCATCAGTCGGAATCCCTTAAGAAATGCTGTTGGACCCTTTTCGTTTTTCCAAGAGGGTAACCTGATCCTGTTATTCGCGCGGCAGAACTTACGAGTTACCGTGCAGGATGCGCCCATCCTTCCATTTTTTTTTTACTCGCGCTGTTTTCCTCGGAGTATAATATGCGTGAAGACGATCGGGTAGAAGATAAGTGAATCCTTTGGGTTACCGAGTCAAGCAGGTATCGAGAAACACTGACAATATACGATGCGCATATCATCGGTAGCCAAGGACGATACGCGATTATAAAAAAGATCATAAATATAAGTGAGCTAAACAATCTTGGATGTAGAGCACATTATTATTATTATTATTATTATTATTATTATTATTATTATTATTATTATTATTATTATTATTATTATTATTGAAAATCAGTAACCAATTATTTTTGCTAAACTTTATAGTAAATATGACTTTTTAGAACTTTATAAGATTTTGTAGAACTTATTACAGATAGAGAACGATTCTCCAATGGTAAGTAAAAAAATTTTCAGAGAAAATCAATCAAAGATTAATTATCTAAAATTAATTTATACATTAAGTTTATAATAAAAAATAACAGCTTTTTTATATAATTTACATCATGAATCATATCCACGAGTGGCATCTTTTTCTACTCTTAATATGAGCGTTACGTTCTCTCGAGCGTTAAGTTTACTCTCTCAAGAAAATTTTTTTCCCTCCCCGGTACAAGGTGTCGCAGTCGAGCCGGTCTTCCTTCGCCATGGAGTACAACTGGAAGTCTGGTGGAAGGCCTGCCAGGTGACGGCGGCGCCTCGGACCACATCCATCTTCATGTTCGGGGCCTGTTTGAGTCCCATCCCTTCGATCTTTCCATCCTTGTGCGGTACACGAAGCACAAGGAATCCAGAGAGAGAAGAAAGAAAAGGGAAGAGAGGGAAGAATCGTGCAGGAAAGGGAGACGAGAACGAGCTCGAGCTTGCTTGTTATTTATTAGGAGGTTCTCGTTAAGGTCCAAGCGAGTCCACGGCCCGTGGATACGGCGGAGACCTGTCACACCCGCGTTATCTGACCGACCGCATTGTTTTAATCTCCCACCAAAACGTCGTCGTCGCCGTCTCCCTTTCTCGTTCTCTTTCTTCAAGGCTTTCTCTGCTATGCGGCCTACGCCCGTCGCGGTGAACCTGCGCGAGAGAGCTCTCGCCATCTTGCCGTCGTCCTCGTCGCCCTCGTCGCCGTCGACATGAGACGAGGTAACGAACTTCTCTCATAAGATACTATCGGGCCGCGGCGATTTTTAGTCAGGAACATCGGTGGCAGGCAAAGATGCGGCCTGTTGTCTGCCGTGGAGATTGATTACGTCGCCATCCGGGAATTAAATAAGCCACGCGATGGTTTCATCCGTCGGCGACGTGGCGGGTCCGGTCACGGGATCTTACCTATCTAATCCTATCTGAAGACTTACGAAGCTCCCGTAATATTGGAGAGTCTATATTGGTGTCATGATAAGAAGAATATACAGGAAACTGCATGGGAAAAATGATTTTGCTGAAGTATCTAAAACTTTAGCTAAAACTGAAAATAATTATGTTAGGCCATCTAAATAATTATATTAGAAGCTAGCTAAAATGTAAAAACTTTTTGCAAAATTAGCATAATCATGTCTGATTATTCTACATGATTATTTTGATGATCTAACGTAATTATTTATAAAGAATCTCACATTATTATATAAAAAATTTAATCTTGGTAAAATTAGTTAGTTTTCTATATACATGTAACACTATATATATAATAATGTTTTCATATAATGTAGTTTATAATGTAATAAACAAAAATGTCACAATGCTCAATAAAAGATCATTTTTGAGTTCTGATTTATTAAAAATGTAAAAAAGTGTAACTTGTATTCACGACACCAAAAGCCATCATTATAATTGTGCTTGTGTCTATAACATTTTTTGTTCACCACATTATCTGCAGTATTATATTTCAAAATTAACTTATTTCACCGGGATCCAATTTTCTATATTATAATTAATACAGAGTCTTTTGTATCTAGTCCAATTTTTATATGTATACTTCAACAAAACCGTTCTTTCCATATAAAAAATTATTTAGTAAAAAAATTCTTTTTAAAGAAAAAAAAAGAACTTATATCATTTTATTCGCATTTTTGTAATAGCAATTCACATCACAGAATTTCAACTGTGTGAACGTTTATACGGTTGGCCTTTCCACAGAAAGATTTTCTGCTCGATAACTGCAAACTTTATGCGTGTAATAAACTTTTTTCGCAGGTCATTCCTGAGATAGCTTAAGAAATATTCATATCCAATGTTTAATCCCTATCGTTGTTTAGTACCTGAGTAATGATTTTACAGACGTGCGTAAATTAAGTGATTTGAAGATGCCTGAAAATCACCGCTTATCGCTGTTGTGTTCGCGTCGAGATACCTATCTACGATCGCACGCGCGAGACTTGCGAGGCAAAAGATAATGGGCAATATCAAAGCGAAACGGATGGCAGTGGCTGTTTACTCCGAAATTGCCTTTCGAAACCGTTGCGAACGTAACATACAGCTCACGGTATATCACACTAGAAAGCGGACGTTTATGAGCATATCTGAAGGAATCTTTTGTTGAAAGACGACAATATGGTACAATGTCAGGTGTCTCCATGATACCATGCATATAGGTAACTGTTTCCCCAACCTTACTTGAACCACCCACTCGCATCGCCACCACCAATGCAACCATCATCCGAAACCCGTCGCGCCGCTCGCCCACGCAACAAATCACAAGCGAATCTTTTAATTGCCTGACATCTTTACGGCTCCTATAAAACAATGAATAGGTAGGTTTCGAAAATGCTGGACGAAGAAACCGGGAGAAACCGTAGTCATGCGGATCGTCCTGTCGCGGTCATCGTTATCGTGCTGGTATCCGACCGAGACCCATGTTGTATATCACGTTTACGGTGTTGCCGGTATTTTCAAGATTGTGCGCACCGAGTCACCCCGCTGATCCGTGATCCCCGCACGATCACGTCAGTTCCCAAACAGTCATCAGGAGTCGGAGGGCCGATGTTCAAGAGCCTTGTTCCTGTTACGAGGTTGCGGAAACCCAAGATGTCGAAGCCGAGCCTCTCTAGCGTCTCTCAAGAATTCTTCGCTGCTCATACCTATCTGTCTCAGACCGGAGGATGTTTCATGGTAATGGCTCGCACAGTGCGACCGCGTGCAAATCGTGGCGAAAACAAGACTCAACAAGGCTCGTCGTACACGTGCGCGCTGCTCGGAGTGCGGAAAACATGGTTTACGGTACGACGAGGTTCAGGTTGTACATACAAGAATCCTTGCGTCTCCGACTCCGCGCGATGTCCTTATCTGGTCCCGATCCCGCGGCGAAATGCGCTGTGTGAATATATTCTTACGTCGCGGAGAGAATGTCGACGTAATTGTCTATCGCAGATCGTGGTAATTCGCGGGGCATCGTTGTCCTCAGCGTTTACAAATTTTGTACCGCGGAAATCTCGCTTGTAGAATTAGTATCTTCAATCATCCACGCAAGCGTGCGATGGAATGGAATTTATACCTTCTTTTGCTCACACGATACGACGAAGATATATTTTGATAGCGGTATTAAGAGGAACGCTATAACCTCATGGTAAATTAATGTAAAGACGTATAACATACATCATAATTTTTCGAGATTGAGATTACATTCGTAATTTCTTGTCATCATCGAGTCATATATTCCATTTTACATAATTAATAATTTTAATAATTTCCAAAGATGTTACAAAGTTCTGAGCAATATTGAATGTTCACAAAATATATTTTATTTATATTTTCTTTGAAATTTTCTAACATCATTAACCTTACATTAATATATTACTCACGTTTTCTTTTTAACATAATTATATGATATTTCTTATATCTCAATTTTCATTGTTTCCTTTATTGATTTATAATTAAATAAGTTAATATTCTATAAATTCTTTAAATAAAAATAAATGCAAATTTTTTAAAATTATTTTACAATAATCTGTCTTATAAATACATATACAATATGTATAAATAGCATTCATTCTTTACAGAAATTTAATTTTAATAAATACTGGTCAATTTACTAAAAGACAGTAATTAATTATATATTTGGAAAAAGTACTGAACAATAATGTTTTTAACTTAAAATAATTAATTACTATCTTTCAATATTGGCCAATATTAGATTCTATAAAGGATACATTTAAGATTGGAGTATCCTGCATCTCAGACGAATAATAAAGGATTAATTAAAATCATGTAATTATATAATCATATAATAAAGTAAAGACAATAATATTAATAAAGCAGATTTAATATATTTAGCTTTGTCTATCATTTTGTCTCGTAACCAGTCTTCGCATCCAGTAGTCACGGCAACAATGACCAAACTTGTACCGAACAGTTCTTTCGATTTACCACGATACAAAAGTTCAAGGTCGAAGAATAAATCAACCGTATAAAACCAAGAGAACCAGTCGTATCGCAATTCGTACAATGATATTGCACGAGCATACTATTAATAAAACCGAATAATTAATGATCGACCGCGATCATTTTTTCAAATACAATTTCTCCAGACTATTATATCGATATAGATAAATTGCTAACCGAACGCGCTGTGTGATTGGCATAGAATTCTCGAGGGAACTAGCTGCATTCATTAGTAATCATTCATAGAACAACGTTTCATTTTAAATAACAAAAACATCAGAAAGCATCGAAATATAAAAAAATTATACTGAAAGAAAAATATTTAATTGTATCCATAATTGCATGTTTATTTTTACAATTATATTATGTTAGTGTAATAATTATTATATTTATAGTTCTTATAAAATAGAATCATTTCGTTTTTTCAACTTTCTTGATATATAAAACTATACATACAATTATTATTATTAATATTAAAACAATAAGAACTAAATAACAAGAACTCTTAACTAAATTATTTTACTATTACTGCAATTAATCATAAATACTAAACACTGCATTTCTTTCAATGTATAAGAAAGATTTTTTTAATTCTTATACCTTTTATTAATGTGTACAACATGTAATACGTCTCTTTTACTGATCTGCAATAAAGAATCAAATTTATGACAGATATTAAATAGCATTATTAAACTTGTTTAAATTAGCAATAGTATACTGTTACTGAACAGAGCTGAATTTGTATGGCGTTGATCAAACGCAATCAAAAGTAAGGTCTCGCGATCCGAACATTATGTAACAAACATATCAATAAAAACATTTCTAAATGTCGGAGAGAAAGGTCGGATTCTCGAGGGGCGCCAGTGATAATCGCGGAGATACTCCGTCCGTCGTTCGCCATGCGTTCGTTTGGCATTATGGTCGCAGCGTCTGAGACTGCGGGGGGCGCCGGCGCCGGCGCGTAAAATCTCTGCGTTATGAGTTTCCCTTCCCCCGTACACCGTTTGACCGCTGATGCCCAGCTCGTCGTGAGGCCCCACGCCACGTCGGGGCTCCGGCAACCACGTCGGTCCGCCACCTTGCCTCTCGCGCACCTCGCCATCCTCCTCGCCGCTGGAAGACATCCCGTTCTTCCGTGGCTTTTGTTTTAAGGTATCCCGGTCGTGATAAATGGTACCCTTCGGGACAGGATCAATCGATAAACTACGTGCAACTACGGGCGACACGTTCCCCGATCCCGGTCGCGACAGAATTCGCCGGCTCGACGAGATCGGGTCCCTAGATGAAGCACAAAACGAAATGAGGTACCAGATTTTTTCTTTGGTACCTGTCCTATTTTGACGACAGAAAAAGAGGTGGGAAAGCGATTTGCGCCTGCCACTTGGGAGGTGTACAGTTTGGATGGTGAGCTTGATGCTTATCGATACTATATCTGAAGTAGCGATGTCGAGAAATTGAGATTCGATCCGATCGCAGCCGGTTTGATTTTTTGTGAATCTATAACGTCGTTCAAACCTGGCCAGATAAGATTTTGGGGTACGCGAGGTCGGTGTGCGTCCGTGTGGACGGAACCGGACCCGTGTGAGTTTCGTGGGGAGGTATAATTGAATGTTTTGTATAATTAACCTGCGCCATAACTCAACGTACGTCGCGCCTCCAGCCGCGGGCGGACCTCCCTTCTTCTCCACGCACGCACCTTCATTCTGGAAGAAGGTATTTGTATATTCACCAACGGGCCTGCGTTCGCAGTGTGGTATTATATACTGCTCCTTCAAATACTATTAAAAGCAAACATTGTAACGACGTGGTTCGATGTACCATGAATAAAGATGCCGCAGCAACCCGTATCTACCGAATACGCACAGCAATGTAAAACCTGTCACCACAAAAGCCAGATGTACAGTACACGGCGATATTAGTGCGCAGTTTAAATGTTGCTTTATTAATTGTTCAAGTGTCTAGTATAAATTATATGATTCAACAAATTCTTTCATCGAGTGAAAAATAGCATTTTTTGTTCATTTCATTCTAAATTGATGAAAATCTTTCACTGATGTGCTACGCAAATTCTAATAACGGCATCACATAAAAGCTCTTGATTAGTTCCAGATACCGCTTCATTTCAGAAACACATTTCTCTTTATGAAAAAAATATTGAAAAATACTAATTTTGCCCAATACACTTCAATTTACTAAAAATCTCAACGTGCTACTCAAATTCTGACAACGAAACCTGTTCAGCGCGAAAAAACTTTGGGATATGTACTATGGCACTTTAGAGAGAAAAAAAAGAGTAATTTGTCAAACAGATCAAATAAATTAAACAAGAAGATCAATTAAATATATAGTCTGTGAAAGATAAATCGAAAGAAAAAGAAGAAGGAATCAATGAAGCTAATAAAGAGAAGCAATCTGTAAATAAACCGAGATTCAGCTATTGCAGTAAATTGACTCATGGCCGAAGAAAACTGATTTTGCATGTTGCATGACAGCGTGCCGAAAGCGGGCTTGGAGAACAGCGTCCCCTTCCATCGATTCGTACGGCCGGCTAACAACCGGATAATCGTTGCCGAGAGGAGCCGAGAGGCAACCTCTCTCGTAACCGGCATCTTCGGAAGAGTCCAACAAAACTCTACCACATTTACACTGTACTAAATGATGTCTCGAAATCCGCAATATCGTGAAATCTCCTAGCTCTTGTAGGCCTCATAAGATTTTTCGCTACTAATGACTCTACTCGCTACTAATGCCCGGTTTTTCATTATTTGGTTAACATTGTGATTAGACTTAATCTGATATTTTAGCCAACGAGCTTCATCTGCGATGATGTCATAGAAACTCATTGAATGTGAAACATCAAATTAAGCACAAGTTATCCAAATAATGAAAAGATCGGATCTAAAGAATGCTGCTTCATGAGTACCTGTTTACCGTTTGTACTTCGTGTTGTGCTCACAATCATATGATTTACGTGTACTAGATATTAATTCGCTCGCTATCGCCCGCTTTAAGATGATATCAGCCACCGTCGCGCGCGAATAATTCAGGATAACGAGAATTAATTGCAAGCAAAGCGAAACGATCGCGCTATTTTTCGTGCATCGACGTGTATCGCGCAAATTCATATATCTTCTTTCATTCTTATTATTGATTTATAGGAACTGAAATAATATGGACTGTATGTAGTATAACTAGCAAGGTATAAGAATAAGGAATAAGAAACCTTAATCTTGTGTTATATTAAAGGAAATAATGTTGTCCAATCAGGTAAGAGAACAAGGATGTTTATGGAGACTCGTCTATTCATCTTTGTATATTTGTAAAATTATGAATTGCGCTCAGGGTAATAGTTTGCATTCCGTTGTCCGTTTTCTCACTCCCTGCCTCCGGTCACGCGACTGTAATCAACTGTGTCATTATCCACACGGAGTTTGCGAAACGCATGCAATAGTTTATAAATTACTTTACGCACGCTCGTGAATTATCGATAATTGTATGTATATAGTTATATTGCTGTACTTTACACAAAGCGCTTGGCGCATCTCTTGATCAACCGTTAACTCATCAGTTTACATGGTTTCACGAATCAACTGATATATGTTTCATTCTCTACAATATTTGTAATTCTTTTAAAAAATAAAAATTTTTTTTAAATGGAATATTTTTATATATCAGAGCTTATATATATATATTCGCGAATGACCAAATATTTCGACTCGCGATTATTAGCATTTCAGATTGATCGTGTTTAAATGTCTGAATGTTTCGGCGCACAGTCACATTTGAGATAAATTGAATTTATAAACCAAGAATATTATATAATATTATTCGAATCTAACTTTGATCGATTCTTGGCGCTCTCTACTATATTTATCAGTTTCCATGCGACTCAACGATTCCCTCAAAAAATTCATATTTTGCATAAAGCGCTTAATACATTTTTTAATTTATCGTTAACTTATTAGTTTACATGCTTTCATGAAGCAACCAATTCTGGCATACGTTTCTTTACAATATTTGTAACTCTTTAAAAAGTGAAAGTTTTTTTTAAATAAACGGAACAAATATATATATATATATTACTTTTCATATAGTTCAGCGATTCTCTCGAAAAATACGTATTCTGCACGAGGTGTTTGACATATTTTTTAATCAATCGCTAACTCATCACCTTACATGCTTTTCATGAATCAACCAATCTATCAACATACATACATGATTCTTCTTCCTCTAATATTCGTAACTTTTTCAGAAAATGAAGACCTTTTAAATAAATAAAATAAAACTTATATATCACTTTCCATGCGGTTCAGCGATTCCCTCGAAAATACGGATTTTGTTACGGAACCCCTAAAAGTGCCCATTTAAATAGCTATATTTCAGAGCGTAGCCATAAGGCCAACAACCTGTCAGGAGATCATACCCTTGTCAAAATAATCGCTAAATTATGGGATGCGTACAGTTTTAACTACCAGCTAGCTCTCTCGGGTCAGTAACATTCCCATTTCCTGCCTATCCACTCGTCCCATCTTGCTCGCCGATAACTAGCCTCTTACGTTTCTCTTTCTTCTTTTTTTTTTTTGCAACACAGATCTGCCGCACACGAATCGAGAGACACCGGACGCTGTGAATGAAAATCGTGTGAGACAGCTGACGCGCCCATTCCCAACGTCATCAGTTTGCGCATGATTAATGAAACAATAAAAAATTCTTCAGAAACGAACGATCAGCGTGCGAGGTCCACAATTGCTTTATTTTTATTTTGAAATCTTCGATACGGGCACACGACCGGCGTGCGATCATTAATTTTCATCAGCTTCCCCGAGATGACATCAAGAATTCTGAATCTCCGGTTTTCGTCGCTCCGCTCGTTATGATAGATCGAGTCTAACAAGTATTCTTTGAGACACTTTTTCGTCTTTTACAGATTACATTTAACGGGGAATATCAGGATGATAAGAGTTGTCATGTTGCGCAACTATCGCGACGAATAAACGTGGCAAACTATTATCGAACCTTTCTCGTGTAGTGCGGCCTCATTTTTACATAATTGAGAAATAAGATCTGCCTTCGCGCGAGCGACAAATTACATGCTCTGTCGAGCAACGCCTTTAAAGGTAAAACTGGATACGCAACACTGATTTCACGCTACGCTCCGACCATGTCTCGTTCCATTGAGACGATGATAACCAATTCAAGATTATTTTAAGCATACAGATTGCCTCGTACGCTTATCAACTAAGTACTCTACGAAACGATCGAAGAGGCATCTCGATAAAACGTAAAGTAGAAATTTACATCTGGAATTGGGTATGTACCATGTATCGTGCATGTCACAGAATCTGGTGGAGAACATTTCTCGCGTTTTTTTTTTTACAAATTTATTCATCCAATCTAGGAAATTACAACGTATAAATAATAAACTAAATTCGAATTCAATTTAATACATTTTCTTGAATAAGTTTAAATTCCATTGTTTTAAATTAATGATTTATAGAAGAAGACTTATAAAAGAATAAAAACGATAACAACTTATAGAAATAATAAAAAATAAATCAGATTGAGTATAATGTGACATATAAATTTAATAGTATACATGCGCAAGTCGCGCTTCGCCAAGCAACGCACACGATATTAGTGAATAATACGAGCTCGCGCGTTTATCTCCTCGTGATTTGCGCACTCGTTGTCGCGGCAGTTTCATTAATATTAATCGATTCGTCGTAGAGCGTCGTAGAGCGTCGCAGCTCGTTTTGCAAATGCGCTTGAAAATGCGCCTTGGACCCCCGCCGCGCCATGCGTCCGCATGCGAGATGCGATGATTAATGGCAGAAAAAGCGGGAAAGGCACGGCCTCGGATAGTGGTTTTCCCTTATCTCACGGCTCGTTTGTATGCGCGCATCCACGACACCGCGTAGCATCGCGTCGCCTTGCATGCCCGCTCGTTATTTTTCGATCGTTATATTACTATACAATTATATATGCACCGATATGCGTCGCGATGATGAACCTACCTATCGATTCCCGGTAATAAAGATAAAATAATTAGATATCACCCATGAGAAAATTGCAATCAAATCTATCTGTCACTGGTACGCTTTTAATGCCGCGTGAATAACATCCGTATCATACTAAGATCGAGATTGAGATTGGATTGGAATTTGACTAATAATAAAAAAAAAAAAAATTTACTAAACTTGATATTGATTTACTTTCTTCTGATTAGATTTCAATCCAATCTCAATCTCTAGTCTGATACAGCATAAGAAATTGAATTTTTCTTCTTATACCGGAAATTGTCGAGCATGATAGTACAATTTACAATGGTGTCGCATTAGAAGACCGTGTCGTAAAACACTGAACACTCTCGTAGATGCGATCACTAGCAATTTACTGTTAATTACAGTTACTTTATTTTCTTTCCACGGAAGAATCTTGGTCTCTAATTTTACGCTATTTAACGTTCTTTAAAGTCATCAGTGTTATGTATAATTATTAATAAAACAGTAAATTGATGCAATTAAAGCTTGATAATCTTCATCTACGCAGTGGTTTTTCTATTTCTTTTTCACAAGTCGTTTAATTTACTGAATGTATTATAAATATTGTACTCCGTTCTCGGTAGATATTTTAAACATTAAGACATTATACAGAAAGTATGTTTTACAAATATCTAAAAATTCAACTAAAATATGGATCTGGAAAATAATTTTATAGGAATATTAAAATAATTATGTAGAATGCTCAAGCTGGTTGTTAGAATGTCAAAATTTTTTGCTGCATTGCTCATCGTGTTTGAGTTTCCTATAATTATTTTGGTAGTTCAACAAAATTATTTTCAGATCAGTATTTACCTAAATTTTAGATACTTCAGTAAAACTGTTCTTTTATATAGTATATTAGATATCAAATACTAGATACTTTTTTGAAGAGATTGGAGATTGAGGAAGGAACGTATTATTCGCGTATAATGTATCGCGAAACGATCGATAGGTGATGCGGAACCAAAAGCTATTTGCACAACGTGTAGCCCTGAAATTCCATTCCAGTCACGTATCCAGATGGCACACGCGACCACCGATACGTGGCACCAGGCGCCATCGATAATTACGGGGCAACGTGCACCCGTACAGTTCGAAAATCGATGGTGGCGAAAGGGTGACGCGAAAATGGGCACGATCCGTGCCCTGTGCAGCGGACAGTAAAAGGAGAAGAGAGAGGCAGAAGGAAGAAAGAGGGGACCCAAGAGGGCATAATAAATATCAGGTAAGAACGAGATCGGGCGCTACTTACGCCGTCAGCGATAATGACAGGGTGTGTTCAGGCTGTTTGCTTAGCGAACAGATTAGTGAATGAATCCACAGGTGGGCGCCATCCGTCACACTTTGAATCGGATCCAGCTTCGCTCCGCCTATATTGCCGACTAGTCCTCTTTCAGGTCCGTATGAATAGGGCAACGAAAGGACCCGAATCGGAGAACATCAAGAAGATGTTCATTATACAGACGATATCATTGATGAATACAATCCGATTTGCAATTATATTACACAACGTAAGAGTTTACACGTTTGTCAGAGTCAATGAAATAATGTTTTAAGGTTTCAATTAAGCCGAGAAAAAAATAATGTTGTAATATGTAGTTCGAAAAAGGAACCAGGACAATGTAATTCCATTACTGCACTATGTTGAACCAACATCGATGTAGCCGATAATTATAGCTTCATTCTTAGTCATAACGCGACTGCCTAAATTGCGCCGTTTTTAATCAACGTCTAACATTGTAGCAGCACGTCTCTTGATACGTATCGTGTCTTTCATATTTATGCATATATAGGGTGTGTCCCAGAAAAAAATGTGACAAAAATTGTATTGGATTAATACTTACAAGAAGTATTTGTACTTTTACATGATTATATACCAAATGTACAAACTATGCGTTACAGGAATATGAAATTTGCTAGAAAAAGAGCGGAGTGTTGTATTTGAAACACGTTGTATATATGTATACCTTCGAGCAAACTCTTAGCACTGTGATGAACTCGCGTATCTACAGAACGGATACACCCACAAGCTTTCCGCCTACCTGCAGTCGCTGACAGAACTGATGTGGCACGAGACAGTTGCCTATGATATTCATCATCATTCCTTTCGAGGATAATCGGTCGTCACGCCTATAACGACTGCTGAAGGAGGATCGGCATCGCGAGAAAGATCGTCTGCTACAGTAAGAGAGATTTCGGACGATCGTTTATTTGGCACTTTAGATTAAGATGACACATTTCTGCTTCCGCAGTTCGCGTGGCCAATTTAAAGATATATCTATATATTAGAAATATATTTATAGTTTGGACTTGAGACAGGAATAAATAATTGCGATGCACAAATTGAAAATTAAGATTCAAGTACTTGCCAATACTTTGCCGACAGTAATAAATTATGATTATTTTTGGATCACGTCATCTTTTTCCCGATTAAAAGTATTTTACGCGGGTGTAAAATATTGCACGATTGAAATCTGCAGGAAAATCCATTTTCTACACCACTGAAGAGCCTTGAGGCACCGATATGATGGAGTGTTACGGAGATTGGCGGACCACCGGAGTAATGTCCGCACTAATAGCAGTGATTACCCCTGCCTTGTTGAGAATGAGCCCGCCTGCTCCTTCCAGCTTGCCTGCTCTTCAGGTTCTGCCCCGTTCTCTTCTTCGCGCTGCCCTGCCCATGAATTGATGGATGTTTACCAAACTAACTGCATCCTTTTCGCGCAGACTACCCCTCTGGTCATCGGCTACCTGGTCATCGGCAACGTCGAGTCCCATCGAAATCGTGAATCGATTAAATTATGTGGGATATGCAAATTCACATCTAGATACGCGCTCGTGCACCTTGATCCTCGTGTCTTTAGCAGAAAATGCACAATGAAACTGTTGGAAGAGTAATTATTGCCTCTCGTTTTTATTAATAATAACACGGATGATATATACGCAAGCAGAAGAAATTAGATCCGATCAAGAGTTATATGCTTATTCATCAAACTTGACGTGAATTATTATTCCGGAATACATGATACATAATTCAAAGAGCGAGCATAGACGCATCGCACCTCGGGAGAGGAAAAGCGCGTCTCTTTATCGAAGAAACCACGTATCGCACGGCAATCTGATCGCAAGAGTAGCTGACAGGCTTTATTATTTATCGACACGTGTTTATAATCGCAAGATGCAAGAATAATGCGATGGAATAATTGTGATAAGATACGGTTGCGCATTCGATGGCTGGTAGTTAAAGTGAGGTGGACAGTCTTTGTAATATTATCACGAGATACCGCGGATCGAGGCGCGGAATAATTACAGTCGTATTATTATAACGTCACTCGCACTATATTACACCGATGTCATGCATATGTATTGCCTAAGAAGGCCGTAATCGCATAACATTAAACCGGTGCTTGGTCACAATCCGCCCTCCTGTCATTCTCGTTTAGTCTTTCATATATAAACGTGTACGCTCCCGATAGAAAGTTCTTTTCATATCGTTATCTTACAAAGAGATCCGTATCGGTTACACAATCGCCTGCACAATGTATATTTATGTACGAATAACACGCCGATATTAATAATCCCGAGTGTGAAGTGAATTGCAGCGAGAAATACCACTAACTACGAACTTGGAAATCTCTAACACCGTATGATCTACGAGGCAGTTTGTATTTGCAATCATTGATAAACGGCTTGATGTCTCGGATTTTTCGCGGCGCTGTATCCCTCGTTAATGGTATCTTCGTCGCGAACGAGCACCAACGTATGGCACAGACCACCTGTCCGGTTGGTATCCCTCGATCCTCTTTCTCCCATTTTCTCACTATCTCCTTCTCTCTCTTTCTCTCTTTTTTCAACATTGGACATCCCACAAGGATATTCGCAGCATGTGTCTGCGATAACTATACCACAGGAAGGGGAACTTTAGGCGCCACAGAGCAGGTTTCCATAAAAATGCGAGTCTCTCGAGCCACCGCGGAGTTTAATGTCCCGTGTGACCTACCCTCTGAAGCTGAGGCAACAAGCCGTTAGGTTTGTGAAACCTGATCTGCTTTTTCTCCTCCAAAACTCGAAAAATATAAAACGACGTAAAAACAGAAATTAACGATTAACTTTTTGAAGATTATTGCATTGCGCGCTAATATATAGTAAGATATATTCATACTTTAAAAGCGGTAGTGTCGACTTTCTATTGTGACGGAAGGAACGGTTTTACTGAAGTGTTTAAAAATTTAGATAGATATAAATTTGAAAGCAATTTTGTTGGATCATTAAAATAATTATGTAGGACGATTAAACATTGATAATAATGTTGCAAAAAATTTTAACGATTTTTTAACCAGTTTGATTGTCCTATATAATTATCGATGGTCCAAACAAAATTATTTTTAGAAATGTATCTAGCTAAATTTTCAGTAACACTTTAGCAACATTCTTTTTATATGTATTCTTTGAATATATATTGTACATCTTATATACATGTGTACATCTTACAAACATAAGTGTTCTATAGCTTTCTACCTTGATGAATGCTAATAAGAAACTCAGGAAATTGATTATTTATTTTACGACCGTACTTCACGTACGTTTTGCTGTCTCTAAGAATAACCCAAGTGGCGACTCAATTTTCAGCGTATGCAAGTCGCGACGACAGCGCATCGTTATTACGTATCATCACGAGCAATTATGTGACATAAATCTTACATACGATACGCAATATAAATAACCGTTAATTAATTTACGAATGGCTGCAAGGACTTTGCGATTCAGTATTTAATTTGCAGAAGAAGAGCATATATGGTTTCTTCATCAAATTAGAGACGAAAAGTACATTTGCAAAAGAACGGCCATATCGTTGATTATTTGTTTTAGATATTAATGCCTCATGCGGACTATCAATAATTCATTCTCGACGTAATCGCACGGTGTGCATCCTCTATCTTTAACATATGGCATTGTGGGACAGACAGAAAGAGAGAAAGAGAGAAAAAGAGAAAGAGAGAGAAAAGAGGAACAGTGTGGGGCGGGAGAAGAAACCCGTGTAAACGATAAATCACGATAAATACGTTTGCCTGGGCCATTATAAAAGGTGAAGGAGGAAGAAGGGAGAAATCGGCGCGATCGGCGGTGGAGGAGACTCATGAGGAGAGATACGCACAAAAGGGTGCAGCGGCGCGCGGCCCGATATGCAGTTCCTCCCTGAGGCCACTCCTGGGTGCATCCTCTTCTGCGGCCGCGCATTACGATCGCTTAAGTCTCGGCTCGACTATCGAGTGATCCATCGCCTACGAATTCAACGAAGCCTCCCGCCTACCCTCAGGACATCCTCGACTAATGAGCGTGTCTCGATCGTGAACGACCGGTCTCTCTCTTTTTCTTTCTCATCCCTCCCCCCCCTCTCTCTCTCTCTCTCTCTTTCTCTCTTATTCTTCCTCTCGCCTTGTCTCCTCATCTCTGCTTCCTTTCTCCTTTGCTTCTATCTATCTGCCTGTCTTTCTTCACTTCTCGCGCTGTTTCCCTCTTCGCTTCCAGGTGCGCTCAGCTTCTTTCTTAAAAAGGATTCCAATTAAGAGAGTCCGAATGAGTTCGTACGTTCTATTCATGGGCAAGTCCGTCGGTCAAGATATAACGGAGACGACAGGTGGACACTGCGAAATCCTTGTGCATATCCCCGAGAAACACAGAGATACGATCGGCGAGCGATAACTAAGTCTCTCGCGCGGAGAACAACGAATATATTTTATTTATTAGCTAACGAGGAACGTCGCGGCAGGCGTTAAAAGAGATCTATGGAATTGATAAAATTTGATATCGTGATATAAATTTACAGACAATAAAAAATTTCGTTATCATAATAGCACAATTCGAGGAAATTAATGATCGTTTACAAGATGATCGAACTTATCGGGTAAAATTATTTAATTATTAATTTACATCATCGAGGCATAACTGAAAAAAATCTTGTGATATTTATTAGATTCAACTAGACAGTAACTAGTGTAAGTTAAACGCTTATACAAGACACAATATTCTTAAAATATTATATAAATATTATATAAAAAGGATACATAATATTTATATAACATTATAGGAACATTATATGTGCTTATAAGGTAATTAAAACTATCAAATATTCTGTAGAAATAACTAGAAAATTCAATTGCGATAATCAGAATTCTGATTCATATGATCAAAATTTATTTTGTTTGTTTTTCTTGTTGGGACATCAGAAATTTTTTTTCTCAGTATGGATACTACAAATTTTGTTTACCGCGCTAGGCATATGACTTTCCTGAATGATGTTCATCGACTAGGTGGGAAAATGCGGTAATTTTAGTACATTCTTGTGAGAAGCTTGTTCACCTTGTGCCACCGATACATAGTGCGTGGCAAAGCGATGGAAGATAGAGAGGAAGAGAGACGGAAGAGCGGGCAGATACCGGGCCCCACGGGGGGCTCATAATTGCCGACCCTGAAGATCGGTCGACCCCATGGGGCCCTTCTCTGTTTGTTTTATTCCCTAGTTATACAAACGCGAGATCTACGACCGATATATGATAATCGTCCTTCTACTTCTTCCAGTTCACCTTCCTCTCTCGTTCTTTCTCTTTCTTTCTCTTGATTTCTCTCTCAGTTTTATCTCGGCTTTCTTTTCATTTTTTTTTTTATTGTGAAAGCTTCACGAATATAGGGTGGACACTGATAGACAGGGACACGTCCGAACTAATTCTAGCCAGAATCTCCACTAGCGGTGGAAGCTTTCGCCACGTCTCATCATTTACGACGTACACTTATTCAAATTCTATGACGGTTGAAATGATTGATATTCTTCGTTATGAGCGGCTACCTTAGGCTTTCGCGTTCGTCAGTTTAAGAGAGGCCAGCATAAAATATTACCTCAAACATTTAATATGTAAATAATGGGTGTACGCTATTAGCGCACACATTTTAGCCGCAGTGTTAAATGCACGCTGATAAAGATGCATTTGCGATAAATGATAAAAGCGAATTGAAAGAAATTAGAAAATAATAATGCAATACTGATTGCAAATATTGATTACAAAATTAAGTAATTGAACATGTCACAGAATTAGTGCTTCTATTGAATGCTTTTTAGTTTCTTTAGCCTCATAAGAAAATGCTATAAATTTAACTTTGGTCTCTTTCTTGACAATTTGGTTTTTCATTAAAACAACAGTTTTATCGCCAAGAAAACTGGCGACTATATTTCAAATAGATAACACCGAATGCTCCAAATACATATAGTCTATCTTAATGAAAAGAAGACAAGATAAAGCAACTAATTGTCAAAGATTATATAAATAACGCATATTGTGACAAA
>Ga0157364_1000134_pt1 | contig 35074 bp, 19 predicted proteins | sample AttsexASBM2_FD_111476 | JGI IMG/M metagenome (GOLD analysis project Ga0157364, IMG submission 111476) | Fungus gardens microbial communities from leaf cutter ant in Ribeirão Preto, State of São Paulo, Brazil - Atta sexdens ASBM2 | ecosystem: Host-associated > Fungi > Mycelium > Unclassified ...
TATTGAAATTGAGAAGATTAATATTAACAAATTCTATGTTACACAAGCAAATCCTTTTATTCTTTATTTTAATAAAAATTTAAATATTTTATTACCTTACATTACTTCAACTATAGAAAATTATCAAAATTAAAGTTCCTTTACAAAAAAAAATATTTGTTTTCGTTTCTAAAAAAAATTTGCGAAGATTATTTAATTATTACTTTCCTTTTTCACATATATTTTTTTCTCCTCACTCCTAAAAAGAATAAAATTATATAATTTTAATAAATCAAAATTTGCAATTTTAATAAAAATTTGAATTGTTAAAAAAATATGGACTATTTAATCCTACTTCTTTGATTCATTAATATACGATTACACAATAATTAATTAATAATTACACAATATTATTCGTCTTAAAGAATAAAAAATGTTAAAGAATAAAAAAGCAATAAATAAAATTTTATAATTATTGTTCATGTTGTTTTTCAAATAAAACTTTTATTCAAGTTTTAGATTTAATAATTTTAATAACAATGATTGTTAATGCTGTTAATAATTAGTTGTGCAATATCAAAATTCAATATTAACTATGAATGTAAAATCAAATCAAAAATTATTGTGGTCTTGATATTTTCGTATTAGGATTTTTTACTTTATTTTGTATCTAAAATATGAAAGTATTGTATAGTGACACCCTGTATACATGTATATACATGAATACGTGAATTTTCTTGTCAGTATAAATTAACATATAAATTAACAAAAAAAAAATCTATTTATTTGTTTATCGTAATTTTATCGCCAGACTTATTAATCGAAATTAGATAGAAAAGAAAAGATATAAAATCAATAAAAGGATAAAAAAATGATAAGATAATTAAAAAAAATTGTTTTAAATATTTGTTTTACAATTAATAGATAGAATCTTTTCCATATATTTTATTATTATATTTAGTTTGATATCCGTTAATAAGAAGCAAATGGAGCTGCAAGAGTTCTCGATTATTTTTTATTTACGGAATTCTACCTGGAATATGTCCTGAATAGGTTTAAAAGAATTTCTCGATCGGCCAATGGCCCAACCGACGCGACGGTTCAACCGATGACCTGAGTTTTTCCCAGCATTATACCTGGGTCTTTTCTTTCTATTTACAGATGTACAGATGTTCGTATTTGGCGAAAAATGTTTTGTCTGCTTAGGATCAGGTAGGATGAGATATTACTGTTGCACGCAAAAGAATCACCAAAACGATTTATACAAATACAAATAGCAAATTTTTCTTTTTTTTTCTATTTATCAAATATCAAATTCGCAAATTCTTTCTTTCTCTCCTTCTATCTATCTCTATTATCTTTCTATTTTTATTTTTTCATATAGAAATGTTTAATTTCGTGATCAATTATCTCACTTACCTTATTTTCTAAGCTTCCTATATTAGTACGATTGCCAAGCACAGGAAAATCAGCCAACATACGCTCTGTAGCTGTCCCTTGGGTATCCCTATAAAATCTGATTTGCGAGGACATTTTGTCCGAATCAATAGTAGTAATACCGATCTGTCTATTGTTGATCAAAGAACGTAGTAAAGTGGTAGCTTCGCCAGTAAATCCATTGTTCAGTTTATCACCATTGGTTCGCGTAATTTCCAAGCTTCTGTTGCTATGTTAACAAAATGCAAATATATGTGTGTAATTGTAATTATTCTTTTATCTATTGTAAATATCTATCTACTTATAGAATTTATTACCAGCTTCAGTCATGACTTATAATCATAAAAAAAAGTCTATATACAAGATAATTAGTATAGCGATACCTAATCACAATTTGATCACTGGATTTAATAAAATAACTCCTAAAGCAATTGAATCAGACTAAAATGGCTTATTAATATCGAAATTGAATAAAAACAAATTTATTAGTTTAAATTTTTATTAGTTAATAACAATTATAATGATTAATAAGAATTTGCTTCAATATGTAAATTTAATGATAAAATTTTAGCTTATTCAAGTTTATATATAACTTAATTTGTCATTTCACAATTTCATAATAATATGAGAATATGAAATCATGTGTAACACATTAAGGATGTTTGACGTTTTCTTTGGCGCTCATAGCGCTTGTAATCATCATTGTCCTTATTTAATATTTGATAGACGACAAAGATAAAATGATTACCGCGCGTGAATGTACAAAGCCAACGCATTCTAAGGCTCCTGATTAATCGCCGCAGACATATAAGAATGAAATAATCATAAGCGAGAAATAACACGTTGAAAATTTTTTTGTATGCCATTTATAAATAGAGAGAGAGAGAGAGAGAGAGAGAGAGAAAGAATTTGGATAAAACAAAATAATAAAATCACTTTAAAACATTTATAGAAATAAGTCAAAGATATCCCTATTCTATCCCCTGGCAATTAGTAAATAATAAAAGACACGTAAAGTGCCTTACTCAATGCACATGTATAACCTATTTTTACTTCATATATATTTTACTGTAACGATCCAATATCCGCGACTAGTCAGGAGCCTTAAATATGTAATTTATAATGGATTAAAATAACAATGCTTTCAATATTGACTCTAAAATCGAATATATATTGTTTATTTTATCTATAAGCATATATAACTCACATGGAATATATTTGTACACCTTAGCTACCGATTGGGTATCAAGTAAACAAATATTTTCCGAACAAATTTAACTTACTTACTTGGCTAGAGCTTGCCATAGCTTTGTCGTTTCTTGATCAATGTGACCGTCGGAACAGTTACTCTCTGGTGTGTCCATTCTATTAACTGGACTGCAATTTGCTGTGTTGGATTCGGAACCATCGTAATTACTCTCGACTCTAATCCTCTTACTAACGGTCATATCATAACCATTTGCCTCGCCTTCAATTTCCTGTTCATCACGATCTTCAATCTCTAGTCGTTCAGGATCAGAACTATTGGAACTGTTGTCATCGTCTGGCTCGCACTTAATATTATGTTCTTGCATATCACTGTTCTGCAATTCTAGATGATGCGTTTGAGTTTGAGGTATTATGTTTTGATTAATGCTGGCCGGCTCGGAGTTAGGCTCCTCGTTGAACAACATCCTATTCAATTCGAGGAACGATTGCAGAGGGCTCTCGCCCGCTACTTTGGCAGTGGAGAAAGACTCTTTCTAAAAATGTAAAAAGAAAAGGCATAAATACATTATTTACTTTTGTCTCTCTTCTAGATACATATATATTCAATTTAACAAAACAGTATATAATTTGTCACTTAATCTCACAAACAATTCAAATTCAATACCAGCTCGTCATGAGACGACTGTTGCTTGGTATAATCCAGGTACTGTTTGAGTAAGACATCAGATTTTTGCGATATTTCGCGAAAGTTGTCCAGCATATCCAACTTACATACGCATTGCTGGCAAATAATCGGCGGTAAGGAATCATCATCTTTTACCTATCAAAAATAAATCATGTAACAAATTACATATTACAAATAATAAAAACAATAAGTATATTTTAAAAAGAGTTAATTATTAGGAGTATGATTAGGAGTATTAATTTTGAAGATTTTGCAAGAAATGGCACTAATGTCATTTTGCAAGAAATGGCACTGTTGTTAAAGACATTCCAATCATAGTTATTATTTCTTAATATTTTTATATTCCATGATATTTAGTTGTTTACGAACAATGAACATAGTAAACATCGTATTTAATTTAAAAAATGGAGTTTCTTAAAGATCATTTTCAGCATGCATTGTTTTTGTTTTTTTTAATTAGAAGAAAACAGTGGTTGAAAGTCATAGAATTTTGATAGAAATTTATGATGATATTGCTCCATCAATTAAAACATGTGTTATTGATTCTGTTGATTCAAATGTGGTGATCTCTGTTTGTTGTATTATGACAAATTATTAATGTTAATGACAAAAGCTGGAAAATGCAGATTTTGCAAGCATTATTGGACAAAAATTCAGCATAATCTACTTCAGAGAATTAAATGTTGATCGTACAACATATTGAACATTTACATGATATATTGTTTAAATAAATCAGTATTTGAGAAAAAAAAATCTTCAAAACTAAATCACACTCTTAATATAATACATTCAAAATTAATTTTAATATAAGTAATAAAACCATTGCTACAGATATAAAACTGAGAATATGCAATTAACAGAAATATATAACAAAAGTTATTAATTTATTTCGTAGTAATTTTAGCTGATTAATTATTAACAATAATATTATTACAATAAAAATTCATTAATACCCAATAATAACATCAAATTACCAGGAGTCTGTTTAATTTGAATTTTCAAGACAAATTCTATCAAATAAGATATCAAATGAAAAAAATAATATATATCATACGTTGTTTATTTTTCGCTAATTTTCACTTATGTAAAAATTGCGAATGGGAGGATAATCTCATATAAGTTTTACAATAAAAAACTCATCCGTAAATATATATAATCGAGATCGTGTCTCCCGAACGGCGTCAGTCAAATGGACGCCTCCGATAAATTAAAGACGTTAAAGGATCAGCCCAAGTAAAGCGCGGCGTGACAACGACACTAGCGTATGAAACTGTGTGAAACATGATAACAGGCCACCCAAATAAGGAGCCGCAACCTCCTCCTCTTCCTTCCACCACTCTCTCCCCTCTCCCGCACCGATCCCTCTATGACTCGCGCGGCTATAGCTTCGCTTGCCATGCTGGCGCGGGGGGCTTATCACTGCCATTTTAAATGCCGTTGCTGCTTGTCGGCTTATCTCGCCGACACATCTCTTGCCAAACTTTCTCTCGTGGCACGCGCACATATACACATTCATGCAGTGACGCAGTCGGCCCAAGTCGGCCAAGCACGAGCGCGATCGCGAACGTGAGTGTATGCGCTAGAAAGAAACAGCTAATAGGAGCGACTCCGAGCACAGTAGAGTGCGCGCGCGCGCATGCGAGAGCGTCTCTAAAGCTGAGTGAGTGAGCGATGGAAAGGGGAGAAGAGAGGAAGGAGGAGGCCAAAGGGGAGGGGGAAGAGGGGGGGAGAGAGCGAGAGAAAGAGAGGGCAATATCACGGCGACGATGAGAACGACGCAAACAGAAAGACGCATACAAGGTATACGGCCGCGTCAAGAGTATATAGCACAGATGGTTGCATCGCAATAAAATGCGAATTAATCGTGAACAACAACGCACTCACTGTGATTGACAGACACGCCGATATCTTCTCGGCGAAATTCTGCTGAGTGCCCGCTTCCTTGAATATGGAATACTTGACACCATCCAGGGATAAACAAAGGCGACACAGCTCGTAGAACTTCTGCGGTACATCAAACATAATTGCGAGCTCCGACTTGCCTGCGGCTCACGTAAAGCGCGAGTCATCAAGAGGTGTGCTCTTACAGCAACCGACGTGCGAGCTTTCTCCACTGCCACTGCTCGCGTTCAGCGATGAAGATGGGTTTATACGGATCACTTAGGATCACTTATCACAGTCACCGCCGCAGCTCATTGTCAGCGGCACAGTACACGCACCTCCATAAATCGCGTAGCACAAAGAAGCGAATGGACGAATCTCATGAAACGCGCCGGCTAAAGGTGCCTTTACAAAGAAACATTTATGCTCGTTTCCATCAATGTAGATTAATTTTAATCTCAATTTAACTTACTCTTCTTCTTTTTCTAATTCTAAAGATTAGAAAAAGACAAAGAGTAAGTTGAACTGAAATTAAAGTTAATCTACGTGGAAATGGCATTAAAGTTTGACTCAATGTGATCATCAATAAAAAGCCAGATCCATTATGCGTCTAACTCCTTATTGATCATGGCATGCGTTTGCTGCAGTCACCAACGAGATACTATTAAAAACGTCAATTCTGGGCAAATTTTCGGCAATATAAAGGAGGTAATTGAAGAACACTGACATTATCGAATTGATATAAATTTGTTATTAACATAAATATTTGGCTCGTACATTATTAAATTCGTAATTTTTTTATTACATAAATGTTCCATAAATAAATATGCATATTTGTAAAGCTATAATATTCTATATATGCAGAAAAATTACAATTTTTTCTCTGCAATTATTATCTCTGTTGATGATTAAACTTTAATGATGACACTGAAATCAATTTTAAAGAAAAATCGAGTATTATTGAATTCTAAATGCATAAATACGTCTAAATTAATAAATCATAAAATTAGTATAATATTATCAGTTTTTAATTCTTAACTACTTCAATATTCACAAGGACGTGAACTCCCGTAAAGATTGGTCTTTAATAGTAGATTTGTTCGCGACGCATGCTCCAAATTAACCCAGAGAGAGCTTGGATTTAGGACAAGTGAGCATGTCATCTAACCTAATCCAATGAGACCACTCGAACGGGTCGGATGTGCCTTGTTTCAGATATTTTGTGTTCGGTTATTTGAAAAGCGTTTTTATACAAAATAAATGCATTTTTTAATAAATATAAAAGTTATAAATTAAAATGTCAAGACTTTTAAAAAAAAAACGAGCAAATGTAGTAAACTAATAAAATTCGTCTTTTATTACATTCATATAACGCTATAAATTTCGACTTACAAAGTCTTCATCAGATAATAAAGAAAATTCCTCCCCCCTTCCCCATCTTATTTATGTAACCCCAATCCATATGTAATCCCATCCAATGTCAACTAACATATGATACATAATAAAAATTATCGCTCTTGGCTAATCTTAGTTATTCCTGCGTTAAGATATTACGGATCGAAGTAAGTATCAGAAGTTTGAAAGTTCATAATTGTAAAATTATGTTTAACTGGTTTTTCGGTTGTTATCGAGAATTAACTCAATCAACAATTTCATATAAAACGTCATTTTGAACGACTATCCTATTATATTCTGTACAATTAAATGTTAATTTCTGATTAAAAAATTATTATATTTAATTCAATATTGATGAGAATTTATTTTTCACTTACGTTAATTTATATAGAATAGTCAATCCTCATTATATTTTATTTTATTGTATCAATATTATTTTATTTTTTTATTTTATTTTATTATTTCATTTTATTAATATTATACTATATTGTTATATTATATTTTTATATTTATATCAAAACGCATTTATTAAATGTATTTTTATACAAAATGAATCTGAAATATTTTTTTCAATACAGAACGTTTTTAACCATTAAGTATGCGTGCTTAACATGTCCCAATTATACCACTTTCTGAGATGAGACAAATGGAGCGTACTCTTGATCCATGAAGTATGATTTAAAGCTTTAAACACAATAGGCACAAGGAATAAGGAATAACGAGTTCAATCAGAATTATGGGATATAATATCGAACTTACATACTAGAGCTCTGATTGGAGAATTATTCCCTTGCCTGTGCCTATTACCTGTACCTGTATTTAAGCCTTAACGCGACGTGAACATGTAATCGCCATATTGATTTCAGTGACGCGAACGTATTGGGCATGTTGGAGCGTGCAATGTGAACAAACCTCTAGTATTTTGTTACTGCTGCAGCTCACCGCATACAAAAGTTTTTCATGCGACGCTCATTTTCTAATATCAAGAAATATCAAACCTAAGGGTATATCTACACAAACTTGCATAGCCGCATAAACATATGCATAAAAAAAATCATCCAATTGTATTTTACGTTTGTCTTTATAACAGAAATGTAATTGGATAATTTTCTTTATGCTTATGGTAAATACTTATTAGGACATAATAAGTGTCATATAAAATAGTCGTCATATTGGATCCGCCATTTTTAATTTTGTAATTTTGGCGTCAGAATCGTAATCAGCGACCCCAAAAACTCTCGTATATTCAGTTTTGTGCAAATTGAACAAAAAACCGTGAATATAGCCTAAAATAGTTGCCATATTGGATCCGTCATTTTGAATTTTGTAATTCTGATATCAGAATCGTAATCAGCGACTCCGAAAACTCATAGATGACCTATGATTTCAATAATTTGTTTAAAAGAAAAATGTGCCCCTCAAAGGGTTAAATTGTTAATTACTACACGAGAAATTCATAATTCTTATTTCATTAAAATCATAATTCCATTGTAATCCATTCACCACTCATCTCTCCTTCTTCTCAATTTGAATGACTCGCCAAATAAAATAACCAATAAATAAATAACTCACTTCTGATATACAGAAAACTCGCTCAAAACAGTGTAAATGGCTGTGTAAATGGTGCATTTTATGTATGTACAGTCAAAGTCTAAAAGGTTGCTTTCTTTTCGATAGATTTCGACAATTTGCTCCCCAAGCGATTGATTCTTATTTATAGATCCATGTAAGAACCAATCACTCAGAGAGCAAGCTGCGTTCCAAAATCCCATCGAAGAAAAAGTGTTGCAACCTTTCTGTGACCAGCTGTACACTAATAATACACGTGGGTATGCAACTTCCGCTTTTGCCTTAATTTGGCGGATTAATCCGATCGTTATCCTGTTGATCGTACTCTTATTATATTATATATATTGTCTAATCTTATTAACTAAGCTCCAATCCTCATACAGACAATAGCGCTTTGACACAGACCATTGATGTGAATTGACTAGTGAAAAGCCGATTGTGGGAGTAAAATTTACTTCCGTCACTCGTTTTTCACTAATCATCGTTCAAAAAAACAATGATGCATTACATGTGACTTCAATGTGACCTTTACCGCACTTTTCCTCAAGTTTTGTATGCTATGTTCGTACGATGCGGAAAAATGATAGTAAATGCGTCAAAGCAATTCAAAAAATTGTTATGAGATTGTAAATATTAATTGTAAAACATTAAACTACAACAATTGTTTTTGAAAAATTATATTTCATTTTAATAAGCAAACTATGGAGTTAGTAGTTTTTAAATTATATTCATACTGGATATATCTTTGAAGCATCATGTGAACATAACACACAAAGTCTGTGTGATGGAAAAATGTGGAATGGCTGATTGGTTGTTTCAATGACGCATTTTCTGGATGCGTTCCGATATTCACTGCCAATGCTGAAACACGTGTGTAGATTTTCAATATTGGCAATGCAGAACGTACCCTCTATTCCGCACCGTGTGATTTCATCTTAATCCTAGGTAATGTACTTATTTCACGCATGCGCAGTCGATTTTGGCCAACATTAATAAAGATGACAGAGTTGCGCTATTGTATAATATATACTGTGACAATACAGGATATTTTTAACAATTTGTTAATAGCATGTAACCCAATTGGTCCATCATCACAGCTTATTAAAAATAAGATAAGAGAATTCTCTGAGTATGTTGAAAATCTTTTAGAATTCAATGACAATGAAACAAAATAAATGAATAAAAATGATTTTCATTGTGACATGTTTTTCAGAAATGTGAGGGGCCAGGGGACACAATAAATAAGCATCCCAAAGGGATCAGATATCCGCCATGTTCTCGTTGTTGATTCTGAATAACGCTAAAAGCAGAAATAAATAAAATCTAGATCACATAAAAAAAAAAATGCAAATATAATTTAAAATATATAACATTAAAATAAAAAGTATTTAGTCCGGTAAAGTTCGGTAGTCTAAAGACTTAGGACGCTCGCAAGGAACGCAAGAGATCTGGGTTCGACTTCCGGCTGAGGTAATATTTTTCGCAATAAGAATTAATTATTTACAGATTTTAATATGCCATTCAACATTATTAAGATCGTTTCGAAGATGTGAATAAGCATCAAAAAATTTGTTAAATTGTTAGTCAATTTAACTCATGATATTACTGCGGTAGTTATTTGATTAGCGTTTCAAGATCAAAAAATCATTTCGGCGTGCATTTCTAAGAAATTACATACGTAGTATATAAATTCACACAAGAATCATACAAGTATTTAAGATCCAGCCTAGTGTAAGGCTTTGATTTCTATAGTTTGTGTTAAAAAGTATTTATTTTTAAATAAAATAAATATACTTCGTTTATTTTTATAGCGTTTGAAGTTTGAAGTCTTTAGTATATTACAAATATATCTAATTATATAAAAAAATATAGAGTATATTTATAAAATATGTATTATACGGAATATTATACAGAAAAATTTCAAACCTAGAATACCTTGTATATTATAAAAATAAACTTTGTTTGAAAACATTTCAAACAAAGTGTCTGAATCATGTCATAAGACGTTTTTTGCGTCTAAAAAACAACTTAAAAACATCTTATATCACAATTTTAAACTTTGTTTGGGATTCTCATTTATCGTTTATGTATTTATTTCATTTATTCTAAATTTATTTTAAATTTTATTGAAAATAAAAATGTAAAAATTAATATCCAATTTTCGGGCATTTTATCCCATTATGCGGCGCGCGCGTGCTTTTAGCGTCAAAACATTACCATATCTCCTAATTAGAAAAAGATAAAATGTAGACTTTTAGGAAATAAGATATTATTCTCTGTATATACATATTAAAATATTAATGTAAAATCATCAAAAAGTAAACATTTTAACAGATATTTTATCATATTTTATTCCAATTTTGTTATAAAATATGAAATATCTTCTAAAGCCTGCCCAAAATTTAGCTCGCAAGCTAAACACTCCCATCCATAGTGGAAGAATTACATGCAATTCGGCCAAACTCCTATTTTTGCTCCGCGTCGTTAATAGTAGGCGAGGGCTACCAACTGTGAAACGCGAAACATGGGGCAATAGTCCGTTTTTATTTTAAAACCATCTTAAATAATGCACATTATTAACATCCTAAGATGTTAATACAGTCCTCGGTCCTCAGATTGACTTATGACATCTTAAGATTGTAATTAAGATGTCTTAAATATAAGAATTGACTATAAATATCAACCTATTTGATGTCATGAAATTGGTACTAAATCTGTTCTTATTTAACACACTTTATTTCTCTTTTTATAAAAAGAGAACATAAGATGCATTATAAAGGATACTTTCCAGCAAGGATACAGTCAGACACAATGTAACACAAGGACACAGAATTATTACATCCTTATTGTTTGCTTACGTTAAACAAGGATGAAATGGTTCTCGGTGTCTGACTATGTCCTTGCTGGAAAGCATCCAAAATGTGTCAAACAAGATAATCCTTCCTATTATGAACAGTTCAGAGACGGAGAGACCAGAGATTTAGACAGAGATACTGTTCAACTACACATTATGATCGCATTCAGCAGACTCAACTGTTGCGGAGCGTAGAATTTCTCTAATAAGAGTTAAGACATAAGAGTGGAAGGATGCCGGGTGTCGGATATCGATTGAAAACAGCACAATTCCACCATGGTTGACAATTGATAGTTCAATTTCGCGTTCGCACCTTCTACACCATAAAGTTGTTCATACCACCAGTTGTTCATACCAATTCACAGAATCATTACCACATCGAAAGTATCTACAAATGGTAGCATTTAAAGGAACTCGAAATTTGACCAATCAAGAGATCGATGTCCCTCATGACTTAGTTCTTACTAGAGGAATACTAGCGAAACAAATCTGTGAGCGGTCGTTGCTTTCGTGTATTCTTCTCGAGCATCCAATAGCGCTCACGGATCCGCAATGGAGATTGCTGAACGCGACCCATATTATCCCTTCCACCATGCTTCCATTTCTCGCACCTTTCCATCATAATTTATTAAAAAAAAAAAGACAGATAGAAAACAAAAAAAGGCCAGAACAATCAATCATTGAGCAACTGTTTTTTTTTACTTTTTTTGTCTCGTTCAATGAAATGATAGAGAGATGGGCATGTTTAGCTAGTGAAGTCAGTTTTGGTCAACAAGTCTGTTTTAAAGTCTTCACTTTCAGAAAGTTTTATCTTAACATTTTATACGTAAAATGGCAATAATTGGTAATGTCGTATGTATATAAACATGCTATACACGTTTGTGTTGTAACAGTTCTTTATTTCTAAACGGTAGAAAATATTTTTACTTACGCAAGAGTGCAAAGAGGGACTGACGGAGCCTGCATGCGTTGCAATAATTAGATCCGCATTCGCTGCGCGCAAGCAGAAAAGCCTACGCTTAGAAATGAATTTTTTTTATCTCTTTCATCCATTTTTGGCATATACAAGTGATCGGTGATTCTTATAGTTTTCACAACGCGTCAGAAGGAGCCCGAGAATCTGTTTTTTTTTTAAGAACTCTGAGAAAACAATCTCATAACAAGAGTTGTCTACACAAAGAGAATTAAAAATAGTATTTTGTTAAATTAAATTATTTGTGAAGACCTGAAAATATTTAAAAACCAAAAATTTTCAAGTCGGCCTAATTTCAAATTCTAAAGATTGAAGAAATTGCAGCGAAAATTCCAGGATATAATTTTCTTTAAGAAAAAAAAAAAAAGGTCAAATAAAATCCAAATTTGAATCCATGGCTCCTTACAGATCACGTTGAATATATAACATACCTCCTAGAATGCATCCTCATTTTGAGTCCAGCAAATCATTATTATTTACAATGTATGCATGTGTACAGATTAAAACCGCTAATCACCTTGTCTTAAACCACGAACTGAGTAGTTATTGAATGAACCTAAAGTCGCAATTGTGAGGTCACACTAGGAGCAGAGAGGACCGAAGATAACACGTTTCATTTTCTCTTTTGTGCATGAGTCTTCTCATCTCTCCCACGCCCTCGTGTTGCGTATGTCGAAGGGGCGACGTATATGATAATCTCGACAGTGTACCATTACATTACATTGCATTAGTTGCGTTCAGCAGAGAAACCTAATCACTTAACGCGTTTAGTGATTCTTTATGATTGATTTTTACACTTAAATCCAACGAAGAACTAAAGGCAAGAATCAAGGTTTGATAAGGTGGACTCAACTCAATAAAACCTAGCAAGTTTTATTACATTGGACCCACTAAAAAGACCTACTTAAAAAACCCAAAAATCATCCAAAAAGTTCAATTAAAATTTAATAATAATAATTACTGCCACGATAGAACACGTTCAAAATAATAGAAGTTTTTGACGTACAAGGATCAAAGATCCAGTTTTTTGTAGAGAATTTTTAAAAATTTCGATTTTTTTCAAAACCAAAAAATTTCAAACTAGCACAGTTTTTATCCTATAAATCGTAAACAAATAAAAACTTAAATTTTTTTCTTGTAATATTTATGTGAAATTAATAAAAGTTATGTATGATTTTTTCTTCAATTATTTATCAAATTATAATGTACAAAATTGATTTCTTAAATGCTATTTTTTTTTTAAATTCATAAAAATCTATTATAAACAACAAATATTTCGAAATCTCATATTTTTTCTATTTTCAGAAAATTTAAAAAATTATTTAATTTAATTTATTTTTAGTTTTAATTGTCATCCTTCAAATATTAATTGTAGTAAATATCTATAAATTGTATTAAAAATTTTATTTTTATTTTTTTGAGCAAAATAAAAAATCTATACGTAATAAACGTTTAAGGACCACAAAATGACATTTTATATATATATATATACACACACATAAATCAATAAATTAAATTAAATAAATTAAATTGAAATTAGTTCATAATATAATTATCTATTATGTTATATTAAACAGCGAATCTTCTCAATTACATAGACCGACAAAATTTAGAGGGGGAGAGGAGGTCTGTGCCTTGAACTTTGAAAGATGTTTCCGTAGGATTTTGATGTGCTGAAAGCAACTACGTTATCCTTTTTTTTCATTATCCTTCATTTTTTAAATAATCGCAAAAACAGTTTTTTCCGAATACATTCTTTATTAATTTTTTTTAATTAAACAAAAAATAATATCGAGGTTTGTTTTGCGGTATTTAATTTAGAAATGTTCCAACAATATTAAAAATATTTTTTTCGATGCTTTTTATGTAAATCACAAACAGAAAAATCGGAAAAAATTGACAAATTTTGAAATATAAAACCAAATAATTCGAAAGAAAAAAATCGTAAAAAATATCTGACAATTTATACTTATAGTTTGTATGTTTCTAGTTTAAATCCTTTTTTGAAGATTAATTTCCAATCATTTGTTCAGAAATTATTGAATTCAAAACGCTAAAGTAGCCCGCGCATCACCTACAGTATGTGATATTCTCTCGAGTCTGATATGTAATCAGACTTGACATGAATACAGAAGTATATAGTCTTTTTGGTCACTGATTTCAAATCTGAAGTAAAAAATGTGTAATTCAAAATGGCGGATCCAATATGGAAAACCAGAATTTAAAAAAAATTCCGTACATGAAAATCGATATCTAGTGGTTTTGTAAATCTCTGATTACTTATACTGTAATCACAATTGTTGAATTGAAAATAGCAAATCCAATTGCGGTGAATAGTAAATGTCCACGAAACTTTTTTCAAAAAAGAATTTAAACTAGAAACATATAGTTATAAATATAAATTGTCAGATATTTTTTATGATTTTTTCTTTCGAATTATTTAGTTTTATATTTCAAAATTTATCAATTTTTTGATTTTTTAAGATTTTTCCAAAGTATTTTGTTTGCGGTTTGCATAAAACATTTTTATAAGCATCGAAAAAAATATTTTTAATATAGTTGGAACATTTCTGAGTTAAACGCCGTAAAACAGATCTTAGTATCATTTTATATTTAGCCGGAAAAAATTAATAAAAAAGTTACTTCCGGAAAAAACTGTTTTTGCGATTATTTAAAAAATAGAGGATGATAAAAAATGGACAATGTATTCGTTTTCAGCGCATGAAAATCCTATAGAAACATCTTTCAAAGTTCAAAGCACAAGACTCCTCCTCTATCTAAATTTTGTCGGCCTGTGTTATTAGTGGACTATAAAGAATAATGCATAAAACTAAATCCAGGTTTTTTTTCAAACACTAGCAAGAATCAATGATATTAAAGAATCACTAAGCGCTGACTGATTATAGTTTTCTCTGCTGAACGCAGCCATTATATTATAATTTGAGCTCCGATAATGTTTTTTTAAGCTATGTGAACTGTATAGATAGAGGGTCCATTTAATGCTACAAACATACTTCGAAGCATTTGATTGACCAATCAGAAGAAAGAATTTTGTTGATTGACCAACACTTATACTGTTATATTTTTATTATATTGACATTTATAGCATTAAGTGGACTGTAGCAAAAGACGTACTTTACATTGACCTAATTTACGTCGTGCACTTGATACGAGTACCAAGTAGTATCTTTCTATTGAATTATCTTAACTTCGACAATACATTACGTGTAAACATATATATGATATGTGTATTTAATTTTTCATTTTAATGCATACTTAACCAATTTAGTATCATTCTTTAAATATATTACTAAAATTAAGATAATTTAATAGAAAGTTACTAGTTAATACGCATATCGATTGGTTGGTGTAAAAAGGGTTAATAAAGCATAAGTCCATTTAGGATACAGTCCTCTTGGCGCTACAAATGTTTTGAAGCATTTGAGTGACCAATCGGAAAAAGAATTTTATCGATTGATCAATCAAAAAATGTTTCGAAGCATTTGTAATATGAAGAAGATTGTAGCCTTAATTATTTAATGGACGATGCGTATTTTTCTTCTTGCACGCTTATACACGTTGAGAATTAATGACTAAACAACGACAACGTCTGTTCTGCCTGTCTGCCAGCCCATTCGCTGCAGCAAGCGTAGTAAGTAGCAGTTAATAACATCATGTAAGTGTAAGTAGCTCAGTGTCGGTTCGTCGCGAAGACCCCTTCGGTTTTTTTTTCCAATAACCTTTAGAGCGAAAAAGAAAATAAAAGAATCATGCATATTTATTCAAAGACTCGAAGTCTCGAGGACTGAAAATGAATAGAACTTTTTACATTTCCAAGAGACCAAAGTCAAGAATTCAAAGACTCTCCTGAAACCGCGCTATCTTTGCGACGATCCAACATTACAATTTATCGCAGTGCTGGATCTTTTAAAAACGATATCTTAGGTACTTCCGACCCCTAGAACAAGTGATCTGTTTGATAGTCGAGAGTTCATTGCGGCAATTCTTTATTAAGGCTCCTGAGTAGTTACTTCAGCCATATTGAATCGTGATGTCATAAGCGAAAAATGACACGTTAATTTTTCTTGCATACTATTTGTAAATAAAGAGAATTTGGATGAGATAAAATAATGAGATTTTAAAATACTTGTAAAAATGGACTCTCCTTATTTTCTCTAATAATCATAAAGAGTCGAAAAAGGCTCGTGAAATGAAAATAGGCTATGCATGCGCATTGAGTAAACGTATTTTATGTGCCTTTTACGACTATTTCCTGACTGTTAAGGGAAATAAGGATAGTTTTCTTCCATTTTTAAAGTGTTTTAAAGCGATCTCATCATTTCATTTCATGCAATTTTTTTTTTTTTTTTTAATGGCATGGAAGAAAAATCAACGTGTCGCTTATGACATTATGATTCAATGCCTGGAATGAATACTTAGGAGCTTTAAAAAAAGTCTTTAATATTTTAATAAATTGTATCTCGTAAACAATTTCACAATTTGCAAATGTCGGAAAATTTAATGTCTGAAAATAATAAAACGATTGAGTTTGTCGTAACTCAATGGGGCAGTATGTTATAGTAACTGTAACTGTATAACAAAAGAAAATATGATCAATGTTAAGGCAATCGATTTTTCGAGCAACATAGCAATGTTGCTTTAATTGAAATATTATACAGAATGGTATAAAAAAACCATTCGAATTTATCTTTAGCAAAAAAATTTGCAAGGAATTAAGTAACAAGAAGTACATGCAATATTAAGTAATAATTTTTAAATATAAAATTATATTTTAAATATAATTAAATATAATTTGATCAAATCATAAGTTGCTAAAGAGTCGAATGAGATGTACGATATCAATGTATAATTTTTAGCAATCATTAATACTATTTAACGCATGATTCATAGAGATGACTCTTATTGCAGTTCACGATTGATAAAAATCTCTAAATTATTATATTAAAAAAATTGTTACTCAAAAAAAGTATCACTTATTATAACTTGTTATTACTTAGTTTTTCGCCAATTTTTCTCTTGTAATATTTATATACTTAAATTTTTTGCGCATATGCGCTATAATTCACATAAAACTGTATAATCGCGCTATGTGTGCCCATGAAATATAACATACCCTATAACTTTAGGAAACGCGCACAGGTAAGAGTATCATAGCCCCTTCTCCCCTTATATACATATACACACCCTCAATGCGACAATGTAAACATTAGTATTTACGAGCAATTCGTTTAGAGCTCCTAATTATTTTTAAAGCGGTTTAGAAAGTGCGCAATGCGTACTTTACACTCTCTCACTCTTGTTTATCTTGCTTTTTTTAAATCCCTCTCCTTTCTCTCTCATTTTCAGACAGCTCAAAAATAGCAGAGCGTAAAAAAGGATACTATGAATCTTTGCACGGCTGCTCATATTAGTTAACTCTGTTTATACAAAAGATTTCCTAAATAAAGCTACGTAAATTCGGAGTATTGGACGCGTTTCCGGAATGCATAAATTTGTGTGTTCTTTTCTTTCTCTTTCTCTTTTTTCTCAAATTACTTTCCTTAGAGTGTCTCTCGCTTTTTACTTTCTTCTCTCTTCAAGAACGAAGCGGAAGAGTGCTGGATATTAGCATTTAATTCGTTTTTGTTTACATGAGACACGTGCAATGCACGCATCTGCCGTGGCAGTTTTTTCTTCAGCTCTCTGTTCTCTCATCTCTTCATATCCATTTATTTTATTATTATTATTATTATTATTATTATTATTATTATTATTACTATTATTATTATTGTATGTTGTGAATGTCCAACGTGACAAATATACAAGCTAACAAAATGCCAGAAATGAAAAACAAGGGAAGCATTTCAAGTTGTTGCAAAGATTATAGCTTCCAAAATCTTGGAATATATAGAAACAGCTTTAAAAGATAGTCTTTTGTATCTTCATCAAATGCCAAATGTAAATTTTTTTATATCTTAATGTAACTATTTAAGAAAAGTTCCCTTAAAATGTGAGTTGCTGAGTTGTAAGGATAACATCCAGGTTGAAAACCTTAGGTCGTCCCATGGATTCCTCTGTCTAGGAAATTTTTGCCGACTTTTAGCGATAGACAATCCCAATGGCTCATCATCACATGAATGAAAAAGAATATTCATGCAAAACAATATCGGAGACACAAATAAAATTCTAAAGCACATACACGCACGCACACAAGTCTTGAACGATGCACGATCTCCGGTCTGTTCACTCGATGAATGACGCGAAACATCGAGGACACGGTTGATCGCTACTGACGGTGGTTATCCCCGAGCGAAAGGTAAGTCCGCGAGGTATCCGGCTCATTCCTCCTCAATAGATTGTACTCTTAGAAGTTGACTAGGACTTAAAGCGGCTGCTAGCTCGAGTCGCTTGAGGTGGACGCACGAGGCTGACGATTGCCACGCCTTCGGGGGTGCGAGTGGTCCTAGCTGCTGGTAGACGCGATAGGGCTAACTGGGCTCAGGGGACTGCGCGCCGAATCCCTCAGGACACCAGTCAATGTTACTACTAGCTTACGACTACCAGCGTGATCGCGATGTTCACCTAACCAAATGCCCTGCCATGTTCCCAGTGCCAACTTGCCGTCGGTGATTGGAATGCTCAACGATGAGCCCAGGAAACAAGCCTTCACGTGCGCCGGCTGTAAAACATTCAGAAATATTTAGTATCGCCTGTTTTTAGTCACCTTATTCATGTGTTTTTGATCAAATCAATCTATATTTGGCAAAATATATGCATCATTATTTCAAAAATATCTACTAACACAATAAGAAAAAGACAATAACATTAGTTTTAACGTGGGGTTACTTCTTATAACAAATTTTTATTTATACAAGATTATTCATTCAGTAATGACTTTGAAAATATATTACTTTTTAAAAGAAATATTTTCAGAAACATTATACTTACCATATCATCAGGTCCTTCGCAGCTATGCCTGTACTCCAAACCTTCAGGAACTATTTTGTTAAGCATCATTTCCATATCATCTCTCACATCTGGATCCCAGCTCTCATTTAATGCTAAACTAGCTGAGGTATGCAGAACTATAGAAAAAAAAACGAATCTGTTTATCACATTAGAAAGATATCTTGTTCGTTCCTTTTTATAATATATGTATTATATATATACATAATAAACGTGAATATTGAAATTAAAAACTCAATTTGTTAATCTTTGAAAGTAAGTACAGATAGTCAAGTACTCACTTTGGATATGGCAGAGACCAATGGAAAATTGGCAAAGCTCAGGTACCTGCCTGAGAATCTCTTCAGTGACTAAATGAACGCCCCGGTGCTGTGGTCTAAGATTAATTTTGGTCTGGAACCAACCGGATCCGATCTGAATGCCACGGTTGGAGGAGGCCATGGCTGCACGAAGGTGAACAGTGAGAAGACAAGTAGAAAGGGGAGGAAAAGATTCAACGATTCTTTTTCGATGCACGCTAACCGTCGATGAAATAGCGCCGGTGAGTTACTCCAAGTTACTCCAAATGGCCGATGTGGAATCCTATTTGGCGATGATTTAGAATAATTCGTCGCGTGCGCCACGGCCTAATCCACCGAGCGTTCGAGCCGCAAAAGAAGAATAGGTTAAGTTAGGTTAGGTTAGGTTATGGATAAGAAAGACAGAGATATGGAGAAGAGATGGACGGAGAGAGCGAAAGAGGGGAGAAGAAGAATAAGATAAAAGAGAGGGGTAACGATTCGGGCGCTCAACGCGCTGTGCGCACAAGCACGCGCGTCACACGAATGCGCACACAGCGCAAGCTGCACCGATGCACGCACCGTACTCCACAGGACACTGCGGAGCATGCAAAGCATGAGGCTAAACTGATTATTGGATTGAACCGAATCGAACGCATGCACGCAATCACGCGCATACATGCACATACACGTCTTATCAGCTTATCACCAGTGTCACCACTGTCACCACTCACCTCCACGCAGCGTTTGACAGACGGTTAACGGACAGCGAGTTCTAACGACTTGCGACGACTGCAACATCGCGAGACTGCGTCAACAGATGAGGCTCGTGAGGGGCGGACGGCGTACGGCGTGGAACGGCAATCGCATGCAACCGCATGTGCCGTGCCTGCCGTGCGCTGCAAGCCCTTAACGAGCGATGGCGAGCAATTGCAAATGGCGGCGGACATTGGCGGACGTGTATGCATGTTGTATGTATGTAGGCACCGACGAGATATTATTAAGGGATCATATATGTTTTTCATCTACAAAAAATTTTTTTTGTTCTTATTTTATAAGGTACATATTTTAGAAACATTTTAAGACCAGAGCGAGCTCGATATTCAAACTATTGACGAAGTTGCTTTAACGAAATTAGTCGGGCTCGTGGTGAAAGAGATAACATAGTGTGTGCAGGTAGACGGTTCATAATGTCTCTTTCTAATAACCGCAGCAGACTTTTACATAACGCATAATGCATAGTACATGAGGGAATCAACCAATCAAAAAGCGGGGAACAAACTTGCATAACGCATAAAACATGAGGCATAAGAAAATCAACCAATCAGAGTCCTTTATTTCCTTCTTTTCCATAAAATAAATTATTGTTGATTTTCTTATATTTTATATTTTATGCATTATGCAAAAAATTATGTTCTCCGTTCTTCTTTTTGATGTAATGGGAGGAAAGGAAAGATTCGTTGATTCCCTTATGCACTATGCATTATGCAGTATGCAAGTCTATGCTACGGCACAGTATAAGTGCCGTACATATAGTATGGACACCAAGCGTCGCCACCTTTGATGTAGTGGATCCCAGGTCACATGATTCGCTGCCATTGTGAGTTGGAAAAGCGCTTATAAATTTGAGTTTTTGTAAAACTACAGAATGATTTTTCTAAAAAAAAAAGACATAATTCGGTCGTGTCATGAAAATTGTTTATAACGAGTATATTTTTAAATCAGAATTATATAATAATATAATATTAACGAACTCATTATATAAAAATAATATTTATATTAATAATAATAACAATAATATTAAACAGTAATAAGTAAATTAAAAATAATAATTGATTAAATATTATGAAAATTGTAATTGAATAATTATATATGAAAAAATAATATATTGCATGAAAATTATAATTAAATATGAAGTTGTAATTGATGTACGTACACACACACACACACACGCGCGCGCGCGCGCGCGCGCATGATAATTTTTGGTTGTATACTTTCATAAAAACTGTGAAATTTTAATAAAAACAAAATGAAATGATTATTATTTTTTTGAGATTATAAATATGAAACATTACTATTTTTTTGAGATTATAAATATTAAGCAAGTATGTATTTACAAAAATATATTGAACTATTTCTTTTCTATGATGATATTTCTAATATTAAAAAAATTAAAATATAAAATATAAAATTTCTTTTTTTTGTCTTAGAAATTTTATCTTAGTTTTAGAATAATCTTCGAAAGAGAGAGTTAATGAATAATAAATATTTATTTTCTATTTGCATAATGTACAACTGATTCTTATGATAGTGAAAGCATTCCGTGAAACTGCACTTCACAATTACAAATTACATTAATAAAAAATGCAATAAGTTTATTGTTAAAATTAATCTTACATTCAATTTTTTTTCTATTTTCATATTTCAGAAGCAGTAGTTAAATACTCATGTATTTTAGTTAATTTTGGATGGAAAATCTTTTAAAATAAAATTCGAAATTTTTAATTATATAATTTTTTTAATTATATAATTTTATTTTCAATTTTAAAATAATCGAAACTCTTAAAATACGAAATCAATAAATCAATTTCTGGATTTGCTGCTTCATCAATTTATAAGTATAGTATAACAACATTTTATATAATATACTCAATTAGTCTAATGTATGCCACATATAACTATTAAATCTAAAAATGTTTTCTCTTTTTTATTTGCTTTGTCTTATCCTAAAGTCCTGAAATCAATATGTGTAGTAAGCATTAAACTTTAAAAAGTTGATCAGTCAGAGTCGATTATTTTTTTTATATTCATTCTTTTCAACTGTGATTAATTTCTTAAGAAGCTTAAGACTTATTATACCAATTGTGTTTCAGCACTTTATAGTATATTGAAGACTTTATAGTATATTGAAGACTTATACTATATTAAAGTTTGTAAATGTGTTATCATCAGGGATGCACCGGATATCTGAAAAGTATCTGGTATTATCCGGCATTTTTTAACTATCCGATTGGATAGTCAGATATCGTTAAGTAAACCGAGAATATATCCAGTTGAAATTTTATATCATTAAATTGATTTTTTATTATATAAATGTTCTGTATATAAGTATGCATACTCATAATGCTCTTATATATTGCTTACAATTTTTCTCTATAGTTATCTCTATTGATAATCAAACTTGAACGATAACATTAAAATCATAATTATTATCACTATTCTCTCACAGTTATTTTTTTGTTTTGCTCCCTTTTTTTGTTTTACTCAGCTTTTTTTTGTCTCGGAATCTGGTTGGATATCCGGAAAATATCGGATATCTAACTTGAAAAATTGGAAATTGGAATATCTAACTTGAAAAATTGCCTTCCCAGATATCCGATGTTATAATATATCCGATATCAAATAATTTTACAATTCAGTGCATCCCATCTGATCATAAGACTATAATAATTATTGTAACAATATTATATTATTGGGAATATATTACATAATTTATAAAACACCTCAATTATAATATACATTAAAGCAGTTTCACTATTCTCTAAGTCGTGCTAATCTCTGTGTTAATTCATCTTGTTCCTGGCTTACTGCTGTTGAAGTGCCAATACTACCAAGTTGACCTGATGGAAGTTCCATGTTCAATTCCAATCTGCACAAAAATAAAGTCAGGTAATTTTATAACTATCCAATAAATAAAATTTTTTTCAAATACAGTTCAAAGTAATAAAAGCTTTTGTTACTTTAAATAATATTTAAAATAATTCTTCTTTGCATTATATATAAGACAGGAAGCTCTTTGCTTAATCAAAAAACTTGAAATAATAATTAGAAGTAAATTCTTACCCAGCTTCGTCTGCAACTTGCTGCATCAAAGAATCTACATCATTCTGGGGTACATTAGTAGTCGTAGTTTGTGACATAGCGTTCTCCATGTATGAACTTTGCACATCCAGATCCTCAAATTGGCTCTCAAATTTGTCCATAAGTCCAGAGATCTTCTCTAAGTTCATTGATTTCATAGCAGCATCCATGGCTTTGACAACACCAGCCATGGATTGAGTAACTTTGCGAGTTGTCAATGCAGTCTGCACTCTACTAGCTACTGCATCTACTCTAGCGCTCATTCTAAGATAATTCAAGGCTTGATTCTTCTGTCTAATTGCATTCTCTGCATGAATGCGAGCACCCTCCATATTACCCTTTTGTATCGCCTTCTTAATCTTTGTCTTCTCTATCTTCTCTTCCTTCTCGCATTTCTTTGAGTTTCTTTCTAATTCTTTCACCGCAAATTTTAAATTAAATAGGTTCTCTGTATTTTTTAGAAATTAAGGAAATTTCTACTATGATTGCTTTGTTTACAAAGTATATAAATTATAGTTTGATTTAAGAGAATAGGAGAGTCACTATTCTATTACTTTTTATAATAACAATTTGATAAAGTTTTGCATGCAATTTTGTATGACTATGATCACTACAATTTTGTATGACTATCATAAATAAAGATTGAGAAAATCACTTAAAAAAATAATTTGCCATTATGAGTTTACTTACTGAAAAAAGTAATTTGTAACCAATGAGTTACAAATCATGACTGACTAAAACACGAGTTACAAATTCCAAATTAAATTCTTCAATAACAAATGAGTTTTCAAACTCATTGCAAGTATAACGATTGAGTGACTTTCCAACGTTAAATGTTAACGTTAAATGTTAAAATGACAAGATATAGACAAAACCATATTTTGAATATAGGATCAGATTGAATATCACTTACAATCGATTTATACGAGTACATCATCAACTATTACAAATATATGTATACGAATAAATTTAAAATTAAAAATTTTTAGGTTTATCAAACTTTGTTAGCATATCTTTTGAAGATGCTTTCATATTAATTTCTTATTTTGCAAATAATTTCATAAGAAAAAATGTTTTACAACAAGCTTTTGGTGCACAATTATAATTTCAAAGGATACTTTCCATCTGAGAGACGGACATAGCTGACTGTTCGACCCCCGTTGTGATGAGAATATAGTTCTAACCTTGAAGATAAGATGGATTACCGGAAGTTTTAACACTGATCTTTGCTGATACCGTATAACATATAAAGTAGAAAAGTCGCACAAATTTGTCACAAAAAAAGTGCGAGTGTACACACAATGACACGTTACGTGGCTTGAAGAAACGTAAAAGTGCTATCTTTTGATTGACATGACGAATCCTCTTCTTCTTCTACATGGAATATAGAGAATAGGAGGTCGAACCAGTGTTGTTAGACAGGTCAGATTTCTGACGCATGCTCGTCCAATGTAACTTCAGTAACGTACCGGTCACTGGTAAATAAGAGATCAATAGTCGCCTATGTGAAATTTTTTAAAAAATGTTAAAAATTTTAATATTTTACATTTTACATATGTACACATATATAGAAATATATTATATATATTTATATATATGTATGTCTGTAAAATATGTAAAATGTATTAAAATTTTCAACCCTAAGCGACTAATGATTTCCTATTTACTAGTAAAGTTACTGAAGTGACGTTCTACATTGAATGCGCATGCGTCAGAAACTCGGCTCGTCTAATTGGGCCGAACTAGGCTTTGAAAAATGTGATCAAAATCAGGTTTCTGAGTTGGTATTAGTAGTGCTCAGTAGACAACGTTCGAATCGAACACAAAACACGGCAAAATTGTGGCATTACAAGCGTTAGTTGCAGCGCTCGAGTCAATTCTTTTTTCCGGTTTTCCTTTCTCTCTCTTTCTCTCTCTCTCTCTCTCTCTCTCTCTCTCTCTCTCTCTCTGATGTCATGACATTCTGCGTGCGAACATTTTGTTAGCCTCAGCGATAGATTTTAAGTTAGTGCTTGGTAAAATTAATCATCACTTTATGTTCATTTCGAGATCAGCATCGATTACTGCTCATGTCGTTAGATAATTACTCGTATCAGATAAATGCTTGTGTTGTAGATTATTTTAGTTTCTCGTATTCTAATCTAGTAATGCGATATCCAAGCTGTTGTAATGTACGCAATTACATCTCTTTCGATACATTCCAATTTGAGTTTTATTTGAGTTTATATTAAATCGCCTTAGGCCGGAATTAGACTACGCATTGAAGAATGTGATTGAAGATTGAAAGATTGAAGCTTATCAGAACAAAAGGAGCCAAAATTTTTTTGTCTTCATTAGTGAAATTTCGATCTTCAACCTTTAATCTCAATCTTCAATGTATAGTCTAATTTCAGCTTAAAAGCCATTCCACACAACTTGTATAGCTGCATAAACGTATGCATAAAGAAAATCATCCAATCGTATTTTATTTGTCTTTATAACAGAAATATGATTGGATAATTTTCTTTATGTGTATTTTGTTTATGCAGTTATTCAAGTTTGTGTGGAATGGTCTTAAGTCAGAAACAATGGTTTTCACCGAGTGTTTAATCCGGATCAGAATGTAAGAACCAACTAACTACAGTTGAGTATTCCCCTGTTACAGTAGAACGATAGGGAAATGCTCGACTGTAGTTGATTGGTTCTTACATTCTGATCCGGATTAAACTCTCGGTGGAAACTAGACCAATGAATAACATTTCTTTGTGAACTTAGTGATTTCCTGCCAATCTTCCTTTGTCATTAGTTAGTCGTCGTCGGCGCCCAGACACGGCGCCACATTGGACACAGCAGCCATAAAACTTCTCTCATATTCGCTTACGCACATACAATCGAACACACATAACCTAAGAGGTTCCACACAATAAAAGGAATAGAGAATAAGAATTTTAACCTATGAGATACTATGTATGATTGAAATTTTTATTCTCTGTTTCCTGTTCCTTTTATTGTGCAGAGCCCCTAAGAATTTCAGCCTATCAGAAATCATTATTGTGGCATACACAGATGATAGATTCTTATTTTCTGTTCTCTGTTCCCTGTTCCTTTTATTGTGCGGAACCCCTAAAGCCGATCAGACTATGCAATTGGAAATTGAAATTAAGAATTGCTCAATCATATTATGAATTGTCTAACAGCAGTTAAGATTAAGATTAGTAAGAATATCGGGATAGTTAGAACTATACATCATAAAAATTATTAAATACGCATTTAATTGCATTCACGTTTTAATTATGTTGTGTTTGTACTTCTTATAACTCTTTATAATTTATTATTTATACATACACAATACATTTGGTGAGATGAATCATGTGAGGCTAGTCACGGTTTACGAATAGAGACGTTATTCTTAGCTGTGATCGATTTGGACGCTTTCAGCGCTTTCAGTATTTCTATTCTTATTTTACGTCTAAGAAACAATAAAGATAAAATGATGATACAAGCGCTTAAAGCATGTCTAAATAGCAGCTTTTAACATGATGCTCTGAAAGTAAAGTCGGTTCTACATTAATTGCAAGCTGATTGCAAATTTGTTGCGACAGCCAATCTGAAGCTTAGATTTTGAAATCAATGTTTCATATTGGCTGTCGCAATAAACTTGCGATCAGTTTGTTAATGTAGAACTAGCTTAACAGGAAGACATAAATTGTCACTGGATGCATTTAGTACTACAACTAAGCATTCAATAAGTTCTTGCCTTTAATTGGCATATTCCGTTAGATTTAAAAAGAAACCAAACAGATACAAGAGCTCACTGAGTGCTCATAGCACTGAATGCATCTATTAAAACTATATGAAAAATGAAGCATTCTTCATAAAATTGGTATGACCTACCATACAAATTGCGAGAACGATGTGGTGGAACGATAGCGACATTTCAATCGAACTAATTCAAATGACCACTTTTGACCACGCTTTTCGAAGACCCCTTCCATGTAAGTTCGGCTAGCAGCTTCCTATTCTCTATATTCTATGGACACAGCTGACACATGTAACCTAACTGTTAACGAAATACAGAACTCATTCCGCTAATGGAATCAATAGAGTACATTCTTCTTTTTCAATTTTGGCTCCTACCTTTAGTAAATCAGGAAGATCAATAACGCCATAACGAAGTACAAATTGAAGGTTAGAGTATGTTTATTTTTTATGATCCTGAAGCGGTCCAAATATGGCGGCGCAGAAGTGATAGTAAGAATCCGATTTGGTGGTGGAGGTTCGACCCAATCAGAATACATATCAGACTGCCAATCAGGAATCTGACATCAATATTGTGTCTTTATATATAGCGCTCAGTAAGCAAGTGTGCTTCTAGATGCATCCATTGACATTTTCCCGAAAAAATAGACTGAAAAATGTTGGTATTAATACAAAAAAATGTTGGTATTAATAAAAAAAAATTTTGTTACTAAAATTTTGTTATTAAAAAAATATTGTTATAATAAATTTACGCTCTTTGCATGTTTTTTCGTGATTATCCAATAACAAAAATATGATTGGATAATTTTCTTTATGAACAGTTCCGGTTTAAACCCTCAGTGGAAACTAGGTCAGTTATTAATCCGTACAAATTAAAATTATATTGCCTAGAGGCAGCTTTTGTAAGTACCAACATTTTCCAGTCTAGTTTTTCGGAAAAATGTCATATGTAAGGTCATTCCACACAAACTTGCATAGCTGCATAAACTATGCATAAAGAAAATATCCAATCGTATTTTATGTTTGCTTTTATGATAGAAATGTGATTGGATAATTTTCTTTATGCATATTTTTGCGGCTATGCAAATTTGTGTGTAATGGTCCTAAGAGCTCACCACGAAATATAAACTGCATAAGCACAAGATCACTAACCAATGATCATTCGACAAAAAGACGTTATATTGATTTGCATAAGATGCTCGTTGGGCTAGCAGTCTTATGCTATGTTTATGCAGCTCATGTCATTTTGTGATGACTCTAAGGATATATCCACAATTTGCATAACCGCATAAACGTATACATAAAAAAAATTATTCAATCGCATTTTTCCTATATAGACGCACGTAAAATATGATTGGATAATTTTCTTTGCATACGGTTATGCAAGTTTGTGTGGATATACCCTAACCGAGACATTTGACGAAAAAAAGAGATGGCCGAGATTTTGAGAGAAATGCTTGCAAACTGAACACACCATTGGCCTATTTCCACCGAGGATTTAAACAGAATGTAAGAACCAATCACCTACAATCGAATATTCTCCTGTTACAATCGAACGACAGAGGAATGCTCGACTGTGGTTGGTTCTTACATTCTGATCCGGATTAAATCCTCGGTGGAAACTAGGATCCTTATATATATCACGGAAAAGCATGCAACGGGCGTGAATCTATTGTAACGATAAAATTCGATATTGATTGAAAAATTGTGAACTTGTTATGCGAAAATGAATGAGAATTTGCTAAGACGGATAAAAAACCAATTAAACGCAAAATTTTATGTAATGAATGACGCATGGCTAAGAGATTGCGTCGAATTCTTTATTAGGGACAAAGTTTCTCATGAAGTATGTAATTATTGCTAAATGTTATTGAGTGCGTTTTGCATAATGCATCAATTTAATTTTAATATGGAACGACAACGATAAAATAGTACATTATGTATAAAGTGAAACGCGTCGATTTTTTATTGTTTTACATATATCTTTGTTAATTAAAATTAAGAAACAGTAACATGTTATTATTTTGAATCTTCTGACATTGAACGAGAGAAATGTTTTATTACAACTTATTAAATCTTATCTCATCAAATGAAATTCCTTATTAATTTGTGCTTTAATAAGAATTAAAATTACAAATATATTTAAAAGATATATTTAAAAGACTTAATAATTTGTCACTTTGTACTTGATTTAAATATATTGTATGACGTAGGAAATCAGTTTGTAAAAAATAACAGTAGAAAAAAAAGAGTTTATTGTTAAACAATATTGAACCACTAATTGTTAAAATTCTTCAATAATTTAATGGTTCAATGTTAAAGAATTTTAACAACTCAGTGTTTCAATAATTGTTTAACAATTAATAAGCTTTTTTTTCTACTGTTATTTTTTACAAACTGATTTCGCACGTCATACAAATATATTTAAACCATATATTTAAGTACAAAGTGACAAATTATTAAGTCTTTTAAATATATTTGTAATTTTTTTTCTCTTTTTTTTCTGTATTTTTTACTGATTTCACATGCAACACAAATATATTTCATGATATAAACCAAGTACAAAGTAACATATTAATAACTTATAATTACTGTTAACAATACAGATAATAATAAAAACTTTAATTCCATTAATATTACTCTAAACAATTAACTTCTATTGATTATTGTTATAGATGACAGATAAGCATATTTTCGAATTTGTAGAGGGCCAATGGCAATTGAGTGATTTACGGGAAATCAACAATGAAAATGGATGTTTGCCAAGGAATTTAGCTCAGCAGACACACATTGTATTGACTGATACCTATATCCTCCAGGTGAGCTCTTTGTGGTATTCCTATCATAGCACATACCTTAGACATCCAAATATAGATCATCTGGTATGAATATAGGTAGACAAGATGTACGATATAGCGAGCTCCAAATATAAGCAGCTTTGTGAAATTCGTAAAATCGACAATCAGAACTTGGAAGTAAAGGAAGAAGAACAGCTGATGGAGTGGCAACCCAAAGGTAGAAGAATGATGCAACTTTATTTAACTGATGGAGTACAAGATGTCACTGCGATAGAATATACTTCACTTAAACAAATAACTGTATGGCTTTTTCCATTGTTTCAAATGAATGCAAATTTCTCTCTTTCTTTTTCTTACCGAGATTATCAAATTAAAACATTAAAAATGTTTCTTCGCAGGATATATTACTTCCTGGCTATAAAGTAATGATAATTGGCCCGATCCACTGCAGGCGTGGTGTTATTCTCCTAGAAGATGGCAAGTACAAGGAAGTTGGCGGAGAAGTGGAAACTTTGTTGAAATCCAACGCGCTAGAAAATGTCTTGGCAAGAGCTTTGTAAGATTTGATCTAATTTTCTTTTGAGTTTGAATTATTTTTTATTCTTTGGTTTCAGCTTTTTGATTTCTATGTCCATTCAATTGTTTAGAGGAGAACCTGAAAACCCTGATCCATATAATGATAATGGATTATCCAGGATCATGAATCAGAACACAGCATCTAATTCTAACAATGACAGTTTTTTCGATGATGATTTTGAAGAAGCTATTGACTTAGAAGCAGTGACAGCAATCGAACAACGAAGCCAAGAAAATAATGCCGTTCAAGAAAATTTTAGAAATACGTGTGATCGCAAACAAGTAGATAGGAAAGAAACGAATGAAATTATGCAAACCTTGGAAGATATAGACTTTGAACCTTTAGAAGATTGGTAAATATTAAAGACATTTTCTTAATATGAATTTAATTCAGAAAACAATTGATATCGTTTTAAGTTATATAAAGATTTGCTTTAAAATTCACAATTTTTCTGATTTACAAAAATTTTATCTTGCTGTGTAGTGTCTTCTAATTTTACTAATTTTACTGTAATAATTTAAGCAATTATTCTAGGTTCAATAATTCCCCAACAAGATCTTCACGGATATCGCCATCACAAATGGAGACTAAGAAAATTGCTAAGGATGATAGAACGACAATTGAACAAACAACTTCTATATTCAATTTTCACAGCAAATTATCGCTTTCTATGAAGTCTATTCAGAATCAAAATTTTTCAGAATTTCCTGATGATGATTTTGACTTAGATGATTGCGACATCATAATTAAGACAAAGAAATTACAGAGGTTCTTTATCCACTTCTATGCATCTTCTATCTTATTATTTTCGATATTTCTGTTATTTATTTTTTTATTCAACATTTTTTAGTCAACAAGGTGAAAATCCTTTAATGAATAAAACCAAAACATGTCTCTCGTTAGAACCACCTATGAAAGTGACAAATCGTAATGCTCTAATAGAAGTTAAGAAAAGTACATTCATGAAAGTGGCACAAAACGAGAAATCAGTGGTATATAATATTTATAATTTAGTATTTTTTTTTACTGAAATGATTTTTACATTTTTGTCTTTTTTAATTGAAACTGCTTTCTCTTTTTATTTAACTTTATAATTTTGTCAAAGGTAAACACTTCGAGAGTAATACAGCAAATATCTGAGACTAAAATTATTTCTGATTTTATCAAGCCTCAACCAGCTCCCAAAGTCTGCGATGTCTTGCGCGATGTCTTACGCGAGCCTATTTCGGAAAAAATATACAAGACAGTGAGAGGTCAGGTGAAGAACCATTCGACATTAACGAAACAGGGTAAATGCTGGTCGGTAACAGCATTGATCACGGATTACACTTCCAGTATAGAAGTTTGTTTCGATTCTAAAGTACGTGTGATAAAATGATTTCTTAAGGCTTTTATTGTCCTTTATTATGAAGAGAGAAATCGAAGAGAATCTTCTTTTCTCATTTTTTAGTTTATGACAAGAGTCCTAACATCGATATCTTTAACCCTCGGGAGGTTGTGGTATATCTGAGAGATACATACAAAATATATTTGTAAATGTTTTTAAATAGCGACACCATTTACGTATTGGATAAAGGACAATAACTGTTATTAAGTTGAGAACAATCATTACAAAGTCACAGAAAAATATAATTATGACATAATGTGAGAATATTATATGAGTTTTTATTTATTGTTAAAGAATCCCGCACTAATGACATATGAAATTGGGTCCCGGTGAAATCAAATGGTTTTCATATATGTTATAGCTAGTCAGACACTTTATAAATACTTAATGCTGGTGATATTATAAGCCTTATAACTCGAAAAGTACTTCATGAAAAAATATTTTATTATAGTGTTTTGGAAAGCTCTCGAGATGTGCTGTAAGGATATGCAATTAAAAATAGGGAATTTCATTTAAAAAATTCAAAGTGATTGCTCTGACCCCTCCCTTCCCCATTTGCTCCTTGGTAACGCCAATCAAGGTCAAACTAAATCACTAAATCATCACTAGATCATTTAGAATCCCACAACTTTTGTCTGAAACGGTTTTTTTTTTCAAAATGCTCTGTTTCCGAGATAAAAGGGATGTATGGGTGATCTGAGACATCCAGTATAATCATAAGGAATATAAAATGTCCGAAAGGAAAAAATATCTTAAAAACTACAGGTTTTATAAAAAAATGTTTTAGATAAAAGTTGTAGAGTTTAAAAAGACCTAGCCGCTTTTATCATTTTGACTTTGGGTGGCGTCGCTAAGGTAGGGCAAAGTCAACTCAGATTTTTTAAGTGAAATCCCCCATTTTTTCTTCCATTTTCTTATAATCCTTGTTGAGACCTTTTCAAAACATTAATTTTATCTATTTTAAATTAGCCGTTTAGAAATTATTGAGTATTTTATAGTAAATTTCAGCGATTATAGGTAAATCGTATACAAAAATTGTTCATTTTTTTGCGCTATATAAAACTTATATTTTTCTTTAGCAGGTCATAAGCTATAATATATGTGAATTCAATAGCAGTCATAAGCTATAATATATGTGAAAACCATTTGATTTTATCGAGACCCAATTTCATATAAGATAGTGCAGGGTTTTTCATAATCTGTAACTTTTAATTGCAAGCTAGTTGAGAATGATCCGATAGGGGTCGAAACGTTTGTTTAGAATTATTTTATTGTTTATATTATCTTAGCACTAAACATCTAGTTTGACTCGTAGCCCTATTGTTTTCATTGTTTTATTAGAAAAATATAAATTTTGATAAATTGTACAGTGAGAAAAATTTCTATTTGAAAATGGACGAACTAAAAGAGTCCAATTATATCAATAAGAATTATTCTCAACTAGAATTAATAAATTCTATCAGAAAATTTTAATTTTTCTATTTTCAATCAGAATTGTAATTAATCCAATCAGATTTATTTTTAATATTGTTATTGAAATAAAACATTTTCATGCATTCACATTTTTTTTTGTGAAAGGTGCAATATTTATTTAAGATATTTGTATTTCTCAGATACATCGTGATCTCTAGCGTAATATTACTTCGCGACCTCCCGAAGATTGATAAATGTGAATTACTGAAATGCTTTTAGGTTCTGGAAGGTTTTCTCGGATTTACCGTACAAGAATTTTTGCAGAAAAAGAAACTTGCCAAGTTAGATCCTCAAGTAAATAGCGAACTACGATTGGTAAGATGGTTATGTATTCGATATAGTAATTGTCAAGGATAAATTCTAAAATTCTGTCAAATCTAAATTTTTTAGAGTCTACGCAAAGCACAACATGAGATTCAGAATTTGGATGCATTGTTGAAATTGGAATTAGTTCAAGGTCAAATGCCCAAAATCGTTGGTATCACGCAGTTGACTACACAACAAAAGGAAGACCTTACGAAAAGATCTGCATGAAATATGTAAGTGTTGTGAGAGATATTTGATAATTTTTCAGAATTCAAAAATACTTGATACTTTTTATAAACAGCATAATGCTGCAGTCAGAACTATAAATAATAATCGCAAAAAATTTTAATTAAATTAGATTTAGAAATTTATAAAATATTTTTGTACAATTTATCATAAATGTTATTTGTAATAAATAAAACAATTCATTAGTTAGCATTAAGTGAACATACGACGTCACTCTCCTATATGTTCTGTCCTATTTCGGATATATCTATCTTAAAATCTGATTTAAAACATTAAAAATTAGTTTCTTTATGTACTTTTACGTATAAAGAAATTGTCGCTGACCAAAAGAGAACAAATTCTGATTAACGAATTGCATGATCATAGCATTTATTAACTAGTACATACAATTGATCATCGCGCAGTGGTACATTTTTGTCTCAACTCATTGTTTACCTTCATTTACTTTTCTCTCTCATTTATTCATACTTTTTGTCACTCACACGCAGTATATTCTCTCTCGCATTCTTGTTTTCTCACTCATTCAACGTGATAACAAGTTCACAATTTTTCAATTAATATCGTTTTTTTTATTGTTACAATATTTACGCTTATTGCACGCTTTTCCGTGATATAAAATTCATTCCACTTTCTCTCTCTCTCTCTCTCTCTCTCTCTCTCACTCCCTCTGTTTTCTATTCTCACTCTCTCGAGATATAAAATAAATTGTTGAAACACATCGCACCGATGATTCTGTCTCTAAGGAGGATCTGCAAATAAATTGTTTAAATAACAATAATTTAAATATAAATATCAACGCAATATGTGAATTTCTACAATTGTCGACATTGGGCTTCTCTCTCTAGTCTCTCTTTATCCTTGATCCTTTTCTTCTTTCCGTTTTGATGAGCGCAACGACAATGTCGTTTCTTGTCAGTGGCATCAGTCTGCCTTTCGTTGATCTAACTAAAGTTTGTCCTTTGTAAAATAACATTCTCACAATAACTATTATCGTAGGAAACGCACATTGACTGCTTCGAGCCTTCGGGTCTTCCGACTTTAGAACTCCCGAATTCGCGAGTTCCGAAGACACAGATCTTCGGAAACTTACATATGTATGATGATCTTAATATTTTATCTTATCGGAAATGCTTAATCGGTGTAATTAAATTTAAGAAAATTTAACTAAAATTCTCGAATCTCTGTAACCTTAACTAATAGAAGCCACTAAAGTTAGATCCTGAATACCTTGAATCCTGAGAAAGTCGAGATCATAAATAAGTCACTACTTTGTATCCTTCAAACTAGAGTTGTATCTTTACGTGTTCTAATGCCTTATATCATATTTGCAATTTGAGTCTCTGAATTCGCAGATTTATGGATTCTCGGAAATGCTTTAATCCTCCAAAATTAAGATTATTTTGAAATTTTTCATTCTTTGAAATTTTAAGTTTTCCGATTTTTAAATCTCAGATTTATGAAA
>Ga0157364_1000135_pt1 | contig 35035 bp, 26 predicted proteins | sample AttsexASBM2_FD_111476 | JGI IMG/M metagenome (GOLD analysis project Ga0157364, IMG submission 111476) | Fungus gardens microbial communities from leaf cutter ant in Ribeirão Preto, State of São Paulo, Brazil - Atta sexdens ASBM2 | ecosystem: Host-associated > Fungi > Mycelium > Unclassified ...
AGGTTGTAGCACGGACCAGATGTATTTAGTATATATAGGACTCTAATTTAGCAGAGACTCCTTGTCGAGTTCTCTTGTGAATTCCCCACTTGATATCCAACTAAGAGATTTACTGTTTGTGTGATCATTTGTCTTTGTGATAAGTGGTTGTCACAACATATAATAGGTAATTTTAACATCAGAGACAGTTTCTGTGACTCTTTGTACCCACATCATTCTACCTATAGTGACTTACTTTTAGATATTACAGACTTTCTTTTGTTAGGACTGTTGTATCCCACTAACACTGTTCCTACTAGATACTTGGATAGCGACTAGAGTTTGAACTCAGTCATCGACCTTATATTCCTCAGATATGGTTTGGAGGAGTTAGACAACTACTCCATCTACCTGGAGTGGAGATTATCATCAGATCACGCTCCACTCACCATCTCTATTCCTATTGAAGAACAATATATTCATAATGGGAAATGCTCTGTTGCTAAAGGCAGTGTGGAAGAGAAGGTATTCATCAAAGACGTGATCAAGGACTTCACAACCATTGACACCTCCAATCTAATAGACATCGAGTCACTCAAAATTGCCATCAATTCGTTTGCTTTAGCCATTGATAGGGCTTGGGAAAAGAATTCAAAAATTGTCACCATCTCTAGGCACTTGAAAAGCTGGTGGAATATGAATTGTAGCAGGGATCTGGAAAAATACAGATCGACTAGAAGTTTGGTAGATTGGAAACAATTTAAGAAAACAGTGAAGAGTACCAAACACATATTCTTTGATCAAAAGATCCAAGAGATATCGAACAAGGCAAGAGGTCACTGGGAGCTCGTGAACTGGGTCAAGGAAAGAAATCTCTCAGCGGTTAAAGCCATCAAGTACAATAACTGTTCTTGCCTAGAAATCCATGATCTGTGGAATGCTCTCCACTTTACCTTCAATTTAGCCCAGGATCGCTATGTTAACGTCGATATCCTAGATGAAATACCAAACAAATCAACTGAAGAGTTCAGGAAGGCCATTGCCAAATGCAACAACTCATCTGCTTCTGGACCTGACAAGCTCTCTTGGAGTCATCTCAAGTGTATCATCAACAATGAAGCATGTCTTGGTAATATCATAAGTATTGCTAATGTGTGTTTCGAGCTAGGTTTGTGGCTGTCACACTTCAAATCTTCAACAACAATCATCATCTCTAAACCAAACAAGGAGAGCTATGATTCCCCCAAGTCATTCCAACCTATTATTCTTCTCAATACACTAGGAAAACTCATCGAGAAGGTCATCAGCAAATGCCTCCAATTCTCTCTAATCTCAAACGGTTTCATTCACCTGTGCCAATTGGGAGGTCTTAAGCAAAAATCTACTTCAGATACCAGTGTTGCCCTCACTCACTTCATCTGTTCAGGATGGACCAAAAACAACACAACAAGCACTCTGGCATTTGACATTGCCTAGTTTTTTCCATCTCTATACCACCAACTTCTTCCCCTCCTTATGAGAAAGGCTAGATGCCATTCCAGAGTTGTTCAATTTTTCTCAGACTATCTAGTAAGTAGAAATATATGGTACTGTTGGAACAATTTCTCCTCCCTATTTTTTAATGTTGACATTAGCATGGGGCAAGGCTCAGCCCTCTCCTCCATTTTGTCTGCCTTATATATTTCTCCCATCTTTCACATTCTTGAAAAACATTTAAAAAACCTAAAAATTCCAGTTTCCATCTTATCCTTCATTGACAATGGTCTATTCATTGCCCAGAGCAAATCTTTGACAGTTTCAAACTCCCTTCTTTTTTGTAGTTATAATGTTATCTCTTCTATTTTGGACAAGTTTAGCCTCATACTAGAATATGGAAAGACAGAAGTCTTTTACTTTTCCAGAGTCTAGAGAGTCTTCAATCCTCCTCTTCTCAACTTATCAGCAGTTGGCAGTCCTGTATTAAAGCCCAAAGACACATGGAGATATCTAGGTTTTATCTTTGACAGGAAACTGTCATTCCATTGTCACATTGACTTCTATGTGAACAAGGCGATTTCAACTATCAAGTGTATGAAAGTCCTTGAAAACTCCATCTATAGCCTTATTCCCCAATAGAAACAACTTCTATACAGAAGTTGTATCCTTCCCATTGCCCTGTATGGATACCAATTATGGTTTTACAATAGAGTGCCATTGTTGTATTTGCTCAGGATACTCAGTCATATGCAACGAAGAGCTGCCATCTAGATTCTTGGTGTGTTCCAAACCTCTCCATTATTTGGGGTTGAAGCTATTGTAGACCTTATCCCCATCAACCTTCACCTCCACAAAATCAGTGGTCAAGCTCTATTAAGAGCACATACACTTTCTCATAACCACATCTTATATTCTTTCCTAGAGTCAAGACCATCTGACGATCATACTCACCATCTTCTCTTCCTTGACTCACTTACTTGCTGTCAAAGGGAAAATATCAAGGGCACTATCGTTGATATAGACAATCGGTACAATGAAGTCTTTCCCTTATTTGATCTTTTAAATACAGAATTTCCTCCCGGTTCTCATATTATTGATGTTTTTCCCAGTCATTTTTCCTTTTATCCTTTTACCAAAAGTAATGACAACAATCTTGAAAATTGTGTTCACCAGCTCAATAATATTGCTATCACATCTTCACTGGACTGCTCACATGTGCTCATCATCTCTGATGGTGGTATCAAGAATAATGTAGCCATATCCATCACTCATATTCACGTCCGTGATAGACCCATCGTCAAAATAATTTATCATGCAGCTAACATTACCTTAACTGAAGCTGAACTCTTTGCCATTAGGTACAGTATCAATCAGGCTGTTAACCTACCAGGAATTTCAAAAATTGTTATTGTTACTGACTTTCTCTATGCTGTTAAGAAGATCTTCGATTCTTTTATCCACCCTTTCCAAATGTATTCAGCTGCCATCTCTAAAGAACTTAGGAAGTTCTTCAGTGCCAACAACAACAACTCTATTGTATTTTGGGAATGTTCTACTTGCTGTAACTGGCCTCTGTTCATATTTGTTGAGAGACACCAAACAATATAGACAAATTCTGATGTTCCCATGCAAGTCATCTTGGGACTTTAGCAAGAAAAGTAAATGTGACAATTTAATTCAAAACTGGAAAATGATATTCCAAGCTTCAGATCTAAAGGGTCAGCAGTTCCTTGATCTTGTTGATGATGATGACAATCCCATCAAACTGTCCTATATCAATAGAAGGTTGTGGTTGAAATTCATAGGTCATTCCAATTCGCTATGTGCAAGAGCAATAAGAGCTATTGTAAACCATGTACCTACAGGCAAATACAGGCTGCAGTTTTTCTCAAAAGAAGAGTTCAAATGTTCATGTGATCTTTACCCCATCAAATCCAGACGTCACATTCTCTACAAGTGTCAGAGGTTTAACAACTATTGGAATCTGAGAAGAGATTCACTGAGTTACTTCATCTTCTTTCTTGAGTTTAATAGCAACAATTTTGTATTTAATAAAGTGATTTGATAATTGAGAGGATCTGGTAGTGATCATTTAAGATTTCATTTCATCTTTCTATTGTTTCTTTTTCTCTTCTTTTCTTCTTGTTCCTTCTTCCTTTCTTTTCTGTTTTTACTCTCATGTAGTTTGCTCTTTTTGTATGTAGTTACGAAGTAGCTACCATAGTCTGCCCTCACACCCTATGTAATAAATTGTTGATTTAAAAAAAAAAGAGACACATGATCACAATCACATAACATATCACATGATGTAATATCATAAGACTAGAAGATAGTAAAAGGATCTAAAATAACAAGTTAAAAGACATAGCTATGGTATATTTACTTTGTAGTAATAGTATAGTAGATTTATAGATAACATATGGACTTTAGGGTAGGATTATTAATAGCATGGACCATATAACATTAGTATATAGGATAGTAATACTATTATGACTATGACTTAGGTTTTAGAGATAAAACAAAAGATATACTCTTGTATTGAGTAATACAAGAAAATTTAATAGAGTTTTCATTATAAGATAGACTATCTTATATACTACAGACCATGGTCTGTGTGCACACTACAACTAACTACTCTAAAGTCCATATGCTTTCTATAAGGTCTTATGCCAATATACAGTTGCTATACTATGTAATATCATCTGTTCCAGAACCTTTTATGGCCTTCTTTGTATTACATGATGTTACATTACACTCTTTTGCCTAAGTCCAAAATAATAAAAAAGAAAACCAAAGAGAAATCAAAAAGAAAAATAAAAAATAAAAAGAAAAGAAAAGAAAACCAAGTCTATCATTTACAACTCTGACAAATACATTGGGAACTTATTGTCAAGTTCTCTTGTGATCTATACAAGACTCTTTACAATATAAAACTACTTAGTAACTCATCAACTATTTAGGTTAGTAGTTGTCACAACAGATAGAGTATCTAGAATATATCTGTTACAAACTTAAGGCCTTAGAGTGGGTGAAAATAAAATTGAGTCCACTGTCTTGAACTCTAACATTATCCTCCCTTCAAGGTTTCTCCTCTGGAGAAACTGACTTCTATTTTTGCCAGTTCCTCTCCAACTTCTTTAAATACTCTACTTCAAACTTTTTATCATTCCATCCATACAACATCTTTGCTATATATTTCTCTGGTAACTTCTCTCTCCTAAAGTTTCTTTCTTCTATCCTATCCAACTTCTCTTGTTGTCTCACTTCTATATTTATTCTCCCTTTGAATTCTGCTACCACTTCTTTTATATTCTCTAAGTCTTCTTTCTTTTTCCAAGTATCATGTTCTGCTATAAAATTCTTTCACTGCACTAAATACTTCACTACTCCTTGTATTTTTCTTTTGTTTAGAATTCTTTCAATCTTCTATTCTTTGATTCTTTCTACTTCTACTGGTTTCACTTTTTCTATCTTTTGTCCTTCTACTTGTTCTTTGTATTGTACTATCTGACTAATATTCACTACTGGGTGAATTCTTATCAAAGTGGGCAGTCATAATTTGACTACATTGGTGGAAACTACCTTGTTAATGAGATATAGACTAATATATCAGCCCACTAGCTTTTTTGCTGGCCTTTCTTTAAATACCAAGTCCTTTGTACTTATTATACTATTTCCTTTCTTCTATTCTTCAAATTTTCTTCTTCTTCTGTCTACTTGTTGTTTCATCTCTTCTTATGTTTTCCTTAGTACTATACTTGCTTCTTCTTGTATATTTTTCATCCTTTTTACAAACTCCATTGTCTTTCCTACTTTTTCCTTCCTTCTAATATCTGCTTTCATCCTTAACTCTCTTCCATAGTTTGCTATAAATAAAGACACCTTAGTTGCTAAGTGTATCTTATTATTAACTGTAAAATCTACCATTGCTAATCATTCTGGCCAATCATTTTGTCTATAATTGACAAAGAACTATAAATACTGTTCTAGTTTTTGGTTTATTCTCTCTGTCTGACCATCTATTTGAAGATGGAATGATGTTGACAACTTCATCTCAATTTCCAACATTTTGTTTAGCTTCTTTGTTAAATTTGCTGCAAATTATGGTCTTCTATCTAATACCATACACTCTGATAACCTATGCAACTTCCATATATTATCTTTAAACAATCTTGCTAATCCCTTTGCTAATGTTTCCTCTGTTGTTGCCACAAATGCATCATCTTGGACAACCTATCATATACTACTCAGATTATATCCTTTCCTATTGCTAATAGCAACTTTGTAATAAAGTCCACTATAAAATATTTTTATGGCTTCTCTGGTATCTCACTTAATTTTAACTTCTTCACTCGTGCCTCTGTCCAATTTTTCATTCTTTGACACATATTACATCCATCTACATATTTTCCCACATCTCTTATCACTCCAGGCCACTAGTAGTTTTTTGTTACCAGCTACATTGTTTTCTACCTTCCTCTATATCCTATTACTAGTATATTATGATGCAACTAGATTATCTCTACTCTCAGTTTCTCATTGTTTGGCACATAAACTTTTCTTTCCTTTAACACTAAATCTCCCTTGATCTGCCATTTACTCTCTTATATTATTTTTTCTATTTTTTCTACTTCTAGTCCTTCTATTATTACTTCTGCTAAACTACAAATTCATTCTTTTTTAATTAATGTCTGGTTTTTATTGTCCTTTTCTATATCTATTTTCTAGTTTAGTCTTTTACTAAGTCCATTTGTCTTTCTTATTTTTGTTTCCAACACATGGTTCAAGATGAAGTTGAATCTTGATAAATATAAGGTTCAATGGACTTGTCTTCTGTTTAATTTCTGTGCTTTTATAAAATATTCTAAATTCTTGTGATTTATCTAAATCTCGAACTTGAACTTTGTATCCTCTAACAGATGTTTTTAATTTTCCAATTTTCTTATTACTACCAACATTTCCTTATTATGAATCTCATAGTTTCTCTCTGTTTTATTTAGAGATTTTGAGAGGAAAGCTACTGGTCTTTATTTCTTATCTTTATACTTCATAAATAAAACTCCTTCTGTTGTATAGTCTGATGCATCAACTTCTATTCTTATTTTTTTGTCTAGATCTAGTACTGCTAACACCAGTTCCTTTGTAAATCTTTCTTTTAACTCTTTGAACACCTTCTCCTGTTTTTCTGTCTAATCTCACTTCTGATTTTTTTTACCATATTGTGCAATAGTCTGGCTATTGCTGCAAAATCTTTAATGAACTACTGATAATAATTAGCAAGTCCCAAAAATTTCTGTATATCTTTAATTCTTTTCAGAATCAGCTATTCCAGTATGCTTTTCACCTTCTCTTCTTCTATTTTGATTTCCTCTATCCCAATTACTACTTTCAAGAATTCTATTCCTCTAACCTTTCACTTATATTTTTTGGTTTTATATACAAGTTGTTCTTTGCCAACCTCTTCACTACTTCTTCTACTAATTCATCATGTCTCTTTTTTTCTTCTGTTTCCACAATTACATTGTCAATGAAACTCACCACTTCTCTAGTGTTGATTAAGTCCCATAAAATCTTGTTCATTATTATTTGAAACATCACTGGAGAGTTAGTTAATCCAAAGAACATAATCATAGGTTCAAAGAACCCTTTTAGAGTCGTGAATGTTGCCTTCCACTTATCTTTCTCCTTTATCTATATATTATTGTAGTCCCATCATTAATTTAATTTAGTAAATACTTTCTTTATACTAATATTTTCTACAATATCTGAAATAAGAGATAAAAGATAATTATTCTTAATAGTCTATTCATTTAAATACTGATAATCCTATACCATTTGCTTTTTTTCATCCTTTTTCTACAAAAAACATTGGTGCTATTTGTAATAACTTTGAGGGTCTGATATACTCTTTTCTTAGTTGTTCTTCAATGAACTCATACATTTTTCCTCTTTCTTCTCTCAACAACAGATACACTTTTCCTTGGCACAAACACTTTCTTTATCTTTATTACATGGTCTCACACCTTCTTTGTCAGTATCCTCTTACTTGCTTTCTTCCCAAAGAAATGGATTCACTTGTAGAACCTTTGAGGGACTAATTTCTTGGCCTCTTTTTCAGATTTTGCCACTTCCTCTACTTTATTTCAAATCTCCCACTCCTCTGCTACTTTCTTTACTTCTATTTTTTTCTTCTTTTTTGGTTTCTTTTTTCTTTTTCTTTTTTCCTCCTTTTATTTCTTCTCTTTTCATTTCATTTTCTCTTTCTTCTTCTTTTTGTTTTTGCTATCCCAATTTTCTTTGCTTTGGTCTCTACTGCTTTCCACACTTTTCTGGACATCTTGTCATCTTTATCTCTCCCATTCTCTAGTCAATCTCAGAATTATGGTGAAAAAGCCATGATATTCCCAAGATTATACTTTACTTCTATCCTTCAATTAAATCGATCTCTATCCTCTTTCTATGCTCCTGGTAATAAATGTTTACTTCCACTGTATGCTCAATTAGTCCTTTCTTGTTAAAGAAACTGTTCATATTTCTCACATATATTGGTCTTTCTATTTTCTTTAACTTAAACTCTTGCTTTCTTGCAAACTCTGAACTCATAACCAATCCCATCACTCTACTATCTAATAATGCTTTTACTATTGCTCCTTTCTAAGTATAAATCTTTTCAAGTCTGATTTTCATAGTAACTTCTCTCAACATGTTCTTATTGTTTAGGTTGCAGCAGGATTTATTATTTATTACTCTAGAGAGCATTGCAAACCTATTGTAGTTAGAACCTAATTAAGGACTATTAGATTCTTCTTCCTATTTAAATTACTATTGTTCCTATTGTTCTCATAGTTCACTCTCCTTTCTTCTCTGACTCTTCCTTAATACCTCTTTCTATAATATCTTGCAATACACAGTTGTAATAATTCCTTCTATGATCTACATTTATAGTATATAAATCTTGCCTAGGTGCAAATCTTATCTATTGGTTCAGATTTACCATAGTTGCATTCATTCTCTCAGCTTCCTCTATTGGTGTTATGAACTTAAGTTCTAAGGGTTGGACAAAAGAATAACTCTTGTATAGGAGTAACACAAGAGAACTTGATAGAGATCCCTTTACAAACTAGTCTACCTTATATACTACTACTGATGGTCCATGCTCCCTACTGTGCACCCTATCCTAAACGACTATGTGTAGAACATGAGGTCAACATATGGTATCCCTGTTGTATGACGTTATTTGTTCTAGAACCTTTTTACTTTGTTCTCTGCGTCTCATGACTTGTGACTGTCACTAACCCTAACCCTATGTTAAAAATAGAAAAATAAGAAAATAAAACAAAATGAAAATGAAAATGAGAATAAAATAGAGAAAAACTAAGTTCACCATTTGTAAACTTGACAATTGGAGCAGATCTTGCCAATATCTGTTGCTAAACTTTTTGTCTTCTTAGCCAAACTTGAGGTTGAGGCAATTATTGCCTTTGTACCTCACTAGCATTTGCTGGTATATTTATTCTTGGAGTCTGAGCTTCTACCTCCCTTCATCTTCTTAATCTTTCTGTCTTTCTACCTCCATAAGCTTTCTTCTGATTATCCCATTTATTCCTCTCAAATTCTTCAATTAATGACCTTTCTTCATATTTACTTTTTCTAGCTACTCTTCTAAATTCTTGCACAAACTCCTCCATTATCTTATTTTCTTGCTCAATTCTCTTCAATTCTGCCACTTTTATTGTTTCATTATCTCCTCTCCCAAACTTTTTCTTTAAATCTACTAAAAATTCTCCAACTGTCTTATATTTTAAGCTTCCTACCTTTAAATCCTCTACAAAATTTTTCTTCCAAATATCTGCTGATCTACCCTATACATATGACAACACTTACTGAATTTGTTCCTCTACTCCCACCTCTCTCATTCTCATCCTAATAAATAACTTGTATGTTGTTAGAAACTATAAAATCTTGCCTGCTTCTTGTCATAATACAGTAAAGTATAGACAAACTTTGATAAAATATAGATAGAACAGTAGTATATTATTATTAGTCTACGACAAGAGAAGGCATGTGATCCGGAAGTCATATGTCATTATATCATAGAGCCTAGAGCAGTCTAGAAAGATTGAGAAGAGTCTAGAAGATGATGTCAGGGCACATGGATATAACATGGTGGCTTTGAGTAGAATATAAGGCAAACATGAGGAAGACACATGGACTTTAGGGTAGGATGCACAGTAGATGCGTAGTCATAGCATGGACCATGAGAACTTAGTATAAATAGTTGGTAGAATACAGTTGTAGTTCTTTGTCGAGTTCTCTTGTGAATTACACAACTCGTGTTTCCCACTAGATATCTGCTTTTGAGATTTACTTGTAGTGCTGCTATTGGACATTGGTCTAGTGGTTGCCACAACACTTCTCTATTGAACATTTGTGGCTTTGCCACTTTTATGTTTGACTTAGTATTTGGTCAAGGAATTCCTACTACTACTCCTGCTCCTATTTCTCTAGCCAATACCTGGAGCTATACTTGGATATTGGTGGTTTGCTTCTAGTATTGCCAGATAATTTGTTTATATTGTTCTTGGTTGAGTTGAATCATGATTTTGTAAGATGGTAAAGATAATAACAATAGTAGTGGTGTAGGTAGTGAGAATGTATGTAATGGTAAGAGAGAGAAGCTGGTGCTGGCCTCACTTTTAGAATCATACTCTGAGCTCATAGCTATCTCAGTAGACACTAGTGGTACTCTTCTTATCTGTCTCACACTATCTACTAATTACCTCAACTACTGACTACTGCCATGATGAATTTATAAACAATTTTGACCTGAAAAGATTGTTCTACTCTAGACAGTGTTTGAAGGATACCTACTATTCTCTTGTATGTACAGGTCACAAGTGAACACTACAGTATAGAGCTTCTATACAAAATTTTACAAGTACACTACAAAAACATCACCAACTTAAACAATGAGTACATTTGGATAGCAGCCTGAATCTGGTCACTATTGTCTATGGTAACTTTTTGATAGCTGCTACCAATTCCTTGGGCTTAGGGTCTGGTCTTGTATTCTTGACTTGACAAGGTATTGCACTCAGTTGATGATAATGAGAGAGTAAGTAAAAGAGAGCCCTGAGTTGGGTAGTCTTAAGAAAGAAATTGAGTTCTAATATTACAAACTTAAGATTTTAGAGTAAGTCAAAAGAAAGAACCTTGTATTAGGGTTAACACAAGAGAACTCAATAAAGTTCTGAGTACAAAGTGTCTTCCTTATATATGCTAGGCTACTGGTTTATACTACACTATTCTTAGCTTACCCTAAAGGCTATGTGTACTATATGCTGTTGATATATAGGATAGCATCATTGTTCTGGAATTTTTTATATTCTTTTATGTGGCATGTGATCATGTGACATGTGACCAATATGTGATACTGAGTCATGCTAACCCCTAACCCTAAGTTCAAAATAGAAAAAGAAAATAGAAATGAAAAAGAAAAAGAAAATAAAATAGAGTCCATTGTCTTTAATTCTGATAATATTCTTTTTTCTTCTAGACTTATTATGTCAGACAACAAGATCAAAACTATCCAGGATTGGCCATGATTAAAAAAAGAATATCCAATCTTTCTTAGGTTTTGCTAATTTTTACTGCTAATTCATTTTCAATTGTCCTGATATTGTTATTTTACTAACCTATTATCAGGTGTGATTCATACCAGAAAGCAAAAGCCCATAGGGTTAGCTCAGGAATGTATAGAGTATGGAAACTCCATGCAATAAGCTTAGTGATGTGGACTTGTCAGAACAATCTTAGCTTCAGCTTATGTGCTATGCCATCTATCTTCTGCATGATTGCAACTTCAGATGAGTAAATGAAGTTTGAGATGAAAGTGAGTGCTGATTTGGTGTATCACCATTGAACAACAGAGATTGAGTTCAATAGAAGTTATTTTTATTGATTATTAGACCAGTGAATTATAGTATAAATATTAGTCTTATATACAAGTTAAATATATAAGAGATGCTCAGGGTTTCAGTGTACTGCTTCAAGTGGAGGTTTCAATAGTGAGATACTAACAGGGGTCAGATAGGAGAACTCTGCCATGGAAGACCAAATTCAATAGGAGTATTCTTATCATAAAAGACTAAATATCTGAGTTATTACATCACTGCTATGGAGATGTGTTACAAGAAGAATAGCCATCATGGAAGATGGACTTGTCTCTGAGATGTTATAATGACAACACTGCTGCAGAGATGTATTTTCAGAATGGGTGAACTTGACATATGACACCTATCTTACATAAAAGGATATCTTTTGGATATTCAACGATTCTTGTAATGCTTTCAACTTACTGAAGAAAGTATTTCTCTTATTGCAATCTTTTCTATTATAAATAAGAACAATGAAGTTCATCTAGTAGTCTTTTACTCCTAGACTTTCACCTTTACAAAGCTAAACTACAATACTTATAACAAGGAACTTTTGGGTATTTTAAAGCTTTTAGAATTTGGCACCATTATTTTGAGAATCTAATTTTTCCTATTGATGTTGTTACAGATTACAAAAACCTTGAGTATTTTTCTACTACCAAGATACTAATCTATAAACAAGTACAGTGATCTAAGTTCCTCTCATAGTTCAATTTTGTCATTTGGTTCTACCCAGGTCATTTAGACATCAAGCTAGATGCTCTTACTAGACAATAGAACATCTACTCCAAAGAGAGAAATACTGGCTATGCTATAATTAACTCTTACAACTTCAAGTCTATTTTCATCCATGAACAACTTATGGCCTCTGTTAGAACAACAATCTTTCTTTTATTTTATGTAGCAACTGTCATTGATCTTGACACTTTACACTGAGATATTTGTATAGCACTTTCCAGTGACTCCATATTACAAAACACAACTCTGCTACAAAAGAATACTAGTATAATTATAATTACATTTTAGCTGGCCATTTTGGTTAAAACAAAATACCAAAACTTGTTCACCATAGATATTCCTAGCCAAATTTCTACACAGATATACAAAAGTTCTACAAATCCTGTGTCACTTATATGCAATCCAAACTCCAACATCACAAGCCTTACAGATTTCTCAAACAACTTCCTATTCTTGAACATTACTGGAATTCTATTTCCATGGATTTCATTGGGAAGCTTCTGTTATTCTATAAGTTTGATACTGTCCTGGTAATTTTTGATCAGTTTACTAAGTAGAAATAAAAACCAAAATTAAAAATTAAAAGACAATAGAAAAATGAAAAAAAACATAGTATTAGTCAGATATTAAAGCTAAACTAAACTTGACATTGTGCACTTTTAGCATAACTGATCTAATGGCTGGTTTGTTTCTAACATAATTTTAAGCTTTCAAACAGTTAGTGGTTTAACTCCTAGTAAAACTATTCTCTTTAAATGAAAAGTTGTTAGCATAGAAGTAAAGTATAATGTGGCCAGAAGTGTTATTAGAGACAGTATTAGCTGCTTAGCTATGTTAATTCTATTAGACTGAATATCTTGTGAAGTAGAGTTTACTAGGTTCTTTATGTTAGAGCAACTGAGTGAAGTCTGTGAGATTATATGAAGTTTGCAATCTTTAGGAAAACTCAAGATTATATTGCAGCAACTAATAACCAAGTACCATCCATCTTTAGGAAAACCTAAGAGAACAGAATGAGATTTCCATCAGAGCAACTAACAGAGTCTGTAAAGATTTGTAAACTTTAATAACTTCTAGAAAGTTCTAAGTCCAATGACATAATGACTAAGTACAGATGGTGCTTACCTCCAAAAAGTTCTAAGAGAACAGAATAAGAACTCCTGAGAGTGGTAACTATCCTAAATATTAATAGAGTTCATTCTAATCTAGCAAAATAGTACTAATACAAGTGAGAAATGATAACAGTCAGATGACTAGGAACTCTTATGGAAACATTTGGAGCTTTACTAGAAGGAAAAGAAGGGGAATTTATAGTGGTTATACTTAAGAGGTTTGAGAGCAGAGATTGATAATAGGCTTGCAGGGTTTAGTAGGGTTATTTGAAAAAGAGTTTGGCAGGAGTAGAGAGTACTGAGTGATAGAAGTAAAACCCTATAGAGGTTTAGTGGAGTCAGTCAGAGACAGGTTTCCTGGTAGTTTTCTGAAGATGGCTAATATTCTAAACACTTCTGCTATCTATTGTAATCTAGTAGAACAATACTGAGATAATATTAGAATAATAGTGTGTAGATAGTTAGAAACCTAAGTCAAAATATATAGAACATTACCTGAAAAGACAGAGCATAGTCCTGAAAGTATAAGGTATAAGCATGAGGTTTGAGTTCTATAGTAGTAAAGTTTGTAGATCTGGTGGTATTATTTGGGAGTACAGGATGGTAGTGAAGTTTATAGTGAAGGCCCTAGAATTTAGAGAAGTAGTGATGGCTGTAAAAAGCCTATATGTCAAGATTGCCGACGATAGACTCTATTTTATTTTTCCTTTTCACTTTATTTTATTTTTCTTTTCTTTTTTCTTTTTCTATTTTTAGAACAACTTGGGTTAGGGTTTATCAGTCACGCTGTCACATCAGTCACAACTTGATGGCGTAGTCACAAGACTAATCACGGGGTATAAGAGAAGGAAGTAGAAGGTTCTGGAACAAAGTGACGTCATACAGCATGGACCACACATGCTGGCCTCATGTTATACTCATGGTTGTTTAGGGTAGGGTGCACAGTAGCTAGCACGGGCCATGGGTAATAGTATATAAGGTAGACTACTTTGTACTAGGAACTCTATCGAGTTCTCTTGTGTTACTCAATACAAGAGTTGTTTCATTGCTTAACTCTTTGAGCTTTGATTCATAACACTATAGGATGGGAACTCACTTGGCTGAACATGATAAAAAGCCAGGTTCTCTTATACTTTAGAAATCTTATAAGACTGTTAAGACTCTGTGACTGCAATACATAGCATAATTTTTAGATGTAGCTATATATATGACTTTTATATGAGAGAACATATGTTTTAAAAGAGAGATCTATCAAGAGTACAGTATGAAGTACATATATAGTATGCTAAGCTGAACATTACATACTTTTAGTATAACTACTTTAGTAGCTAGTCTATTTCTAATACTGAAAATGAATTTGAGTAAATTTTTACTACTGAAATTACTCATGCCACAGACTTGGTTACTGATTTTCACAGTGCTTACCCCACCAAGTATTACAATTCAAGTCTTAAAGTTAGGTCAAGAAAGAAATCTTGTATTAAGTTAATACAAGAGAACTTAATAGAGTTTCTATTACAAACTAGTTTACCTTATATACCACAGATTGTGGTTTGTGTGCACACTACAACTAACCTATTCTAAAGTACATATACTTTCTATAAGGCCAATACACTATAGCTATACTGTATGATATTATCTGTTTTAGAATCTTTTCTAACTTTTTCTATGTTATGTGACTGTGACATATGTCATGCTTTCATCACAATTTAACATCACATTAACTCTAACTCTAAGTTTTAATATAAATGTAAAAGAAAAGAAAGAAAAATGAAATAAATAAAGTTTATTATCTTCAACACCAAGTTTGGTTTTCTCTGTCTGTCTTGATCAATTGCTACAAAGTTCAAACTCTGACCTTCATACACTTCTAACAGATTTCTCTTCTTTCTTTCTTTCTATTTTCTTGTCTTATTTTTTCTTTATAATTTTAATATATTTTTCTTTTTACTTATTTTCATTTTCAATTCAGAAGCAAAATAATAATAAAAAGTACTATAACAAAAAACTCATTAGTATAAAGGAAAAGAGTACACTTACACTAACTCTTTCTCTACATTTTATCTCTCAGACTCAATCTTTATAAACTTCTTTTGGTAGCTTTTATCTACTATTTTCTCCACTTCTTTCTTCTTTATTTCTGTACCAAGTCTTGTAGGAACTTCTTGATATTATAGTATTCTTTGACCAATTCTCTGAGTGTTTTTTTAATAGTACTTAGAATCTCACTATAAGCAGGATTTGTTTGTGGCCTGATGGTATTTTTTTAGGCTAGAAATACACTCTACATAGGCAAGAAATTTGTTATAGAAGTAAAAAATATAAAGAATAATAAAAATTATTACTCACTTGCTGTGATGCATTAAGCACTTCTAATTAGCTCACATACAATGGTCACAAGAGTGCTCTCCCCTTATTTTACTATATTATTTCTATAGACCTTCTTTGGTTGCTTTCTCTTTACTTTCTTCAAAGGCTGTAACTGTGCTTTATTTTTAGAGGAGATTTCAAGAATTTTCTTACTTTATTTCTACTTTACTAAATTCAGCATACTTTCTCTCCTTCTCCTTGTATTGTCTCTGTTTAGCCTTTTTCTTTGCTTTGGCTTCTACCACCAAACAAGCCTTCTTAGCTATTCTTGCTTCATGTTATATCTCTTCCAAGCAGTGTTACAACTTAGGCTCAAGTGATAGAGCAAAAGAAAAATCTTGTATAGGGTTTATACAAGAGAACTCTATTGAGTTCCAAGTATAAAGTATCTATCTTATATACACTGGCTAATGGTCTATGCTACACTAAGCTTAGTCTACTCTAAAGAACATGTATTATCTATAAGGTCAATATATAGTAAATATGTTATATGTTATTATCATTTTGAAATCTTTTATGTCCTTCTATGTGATGCATGATCATGTGACAGTGACAGTGACCATGACATATAACATCATGCTAACTCTTAATCCTAAGTTCAAAGTAAGAAAATAAAATAGGAAAGAAAAAGAAAAAGAAAATAAAAATAAATAGAGTTTTCCATCTTCAACTCTGATAAGTAGGCTATAAGAGTCTGCTCCTCAGTACATCAGCATTCACTTTCCTTCTTTTATTGTGTAAGAATTTTAGCTTCTAAGCCTAAAAGAGTTAAAGATCTAGTTAGAGAGTTGTGAGAGAACATGATAATAGAGAAAGAAGAAACAAAAAATTTTTTCTTTTGTATTAACTTATAAAATGATGTATCCTATAAGTAAACTTAATAGATATCACAAACTTCATTCAGCTTGTATCTCCACAACCAGTAGACCAATTTTCACAAACTAAGTTGCGCTAGAAAGCTCCAAATGAGGGCTATCCACACATATGTGGGATTCACAAAAGTGACAACAAATGACTGAGATATCAGGACATCAGTAGCTGTAAAAGCTTCATTTGCTAATATCTCATGAATGGCTGGATGGATTCGCACAATTGAACTTGCATTGGAAAGTGCTTATCAAAATATTTCCAATGATATATGATATATCTCATAGTAATAATTATCAATAGAGATATAAGCATATCAAGGTAGTGACATAATTAGTTATCTTCTAAAATTAGCCTGACATCTGCTATGACAGATGACAGCTTCCATCAGGTATGAGTTTTAATCATATAATGAAAACAGCTTGTGCACAGACCATCACTCTTTTGTATATATATCTCTATGTTTGAGGATTAGACCTCAGACTTAACAATATCAATTATCATCAATTATTATCAATCTTTATTCTTTATCATCTGTATTGATCTTAATCATTATTGTCATTATTATTGAATTTCTGAATTACTGTTATATGCCAAGTCCACCTATTTAGAAAATACATCTCCACAGTGATATTCCTTATCAATATCTAATCTAAAAGCCCACCTTCCATAGCAGCCACCTTCCTTGCAACATGCCCATGTGGCGGTGATGCAACAATCCAGAGATTCTGTCTTCTATGACAGAGATACTCCTATCTGATTTGGTTTTCTATGGTAGAGTCTTACTCTTGTCAATGTCTCAACATTGAAATCTCTACTCAGGGCAATAGGGGCTATACCACTAAAGTCCTGAGCATCTCTTATAGTATGTACTTATATATAAGACTAGTAGTTACATTGTAATTCACTAGTCTGATAATTGACGAAAATAACTCTTATTGAACTTGATTCCAGGTGTTCAACAGTAACACACCAATCAGCACTCACTTCCATTTTGGACTTCTTCTTTCCATTAGAAATTGCGACTATGTGGCAGACAGATGGCACAACATGCAAGCTAAAGCTTAGGTTGTTCTATAAGTTTGCACAACTCTGAGTCTTTCCTGTGGACTTTCACTTCCAGTGTGAACAGTGCCTGACAATCACTCCTAAACCTCTGAGAGTACACCCAAGGTTCAGATATCACAAATAAGTGAGTAGTTCATTTTGTAATAATAGGACTTTAAAGACTCAGTCTTAAAAGGGAAATACTATTAAATGTTAAAGTTCAACTCCATAAATAATCTGTTTTTCATAGTAATATTATTTCTTATCAATTATTGCAAGTACTTAGTCTTCTACAGTCCTATTTCAAATGTTATACTTAGTCAGTGTCTCTTTATGAATTAATTTGATCAAACATTTATCTAGCTTAAAGCTGGGCTCAAATACTGCCTGTTAGAACAACTGGGAAAAGTCTATAAGGTGTGTGGAGTTTTATCTTTAGGAGAATCTAAGTTTTATTTACAGAGTATTCTAATGACATAGCTTACCTCTAGGAAAACCTAAGAAAATAGAGTAAGGTTCTTAGAGATAACAAAAATTCTATATTTCTGCTATGTATTTTAATCTTTCCAGATTAGCTTACTTTATGAAAAATAATGATAATAGCATAGTCAGAAGCATCTTTGATGGAAGCCTCTAGAATATTAGTCCAGAAAGGAAGAAGGGTTATTATTAGCAATAAATGGGGAGAAGCAGTACTAATGGACAGAATTACACTTAGTAAAGGTCAACAGTGGAGAATGATGGAGTTGACTAGACAAACTGCATAGACTTGGTAGTATGTTTAGTATTTTAAAGGAGAAGGAAACTTTGCAGACTTCAGCAGTGTTAGGATATTAAAGTTTGGAGTAGGTTTTCTTATACTGCCTTTACTTGATGTGGATAATTGCAAAACCATGTAGTGGAATACTACTTGAGTTTCCAAGTATTTTAGACACTTATACCTATATTTAAAGACTGGTAAATAGTAAATCTCCAGTCTGATAATCAACTATAGTTCTTGTCTCATTACTATTAATACTAAGCTCCAGTGTTAAAATGACACACTTTCTCTTGAACTCTGTTTCATCCTCTGAAGTTATAATCAAGTGACATACAAATGGTGTAGCACATAAGCTAAAGTTAAGGTAAGCTGAAGTCAAGATTGTTTTGAGAAGTCTACAACTCCATGGATTTTGATAAGTTCCCATACTTATTGAACTTCAACTAATCTTATAGACTTTTGCTCTTAAGTACAAACCATACCTAACAACTTTGTATAATAGAACTGTTTGTGGACTTTGACATATAATAGTAGGTTGGTTGTGAGCAATCTTTACTAGATTTCTTCTTGATTTCTATTGATTTTAATAGTATCTATTTCTGCCTATAAGAAGGGATTCTGTTTTTTGAGACAAAAAATTGTAGGTTACTTATTGTAAATAGTCTATCATAGATTGTAATTGAGTACTGTGTAATAAATTGTTAATTCAAAAAACTTGAGTAAGAGAGAAGAGAATAATCAATTAGTAAAGTATAAAGATATAAGATTGTATCTACAACTATATATACCTATTAACTATAAGGAAACAGAAATGTATTCTTAAGAATCAGCCAGTTTGTTTCTTTCCTTAAATTCAACATGAATGTCTTTTTCTTTGGAGAAAGCATTTCATGACAAAGTGGTCTTTTTACTCAACTAGTAGTTATTTAATCCATCTCCTTCTTTTCCTTTTCTTCTCTTCATCTCTTTATTTTCTTTTCTGTTTTCCTTTTTCTTTTGTTCCCTGTTGCTCTAGTCCTATGTAATGTAGTTACGACATGTAATAAATTGTTGATTTGGAAAAAAAGAATCTGTCCACTGTGGCCTATGAGATGCAAATATCATTTGTGAGGATGAACATACTTTTTTGATTGATTCTGATTATGTCAGAGAGACATTGTTTCATTATACATTCTTGTATGACTGTCATTATCTGGCTTAGCCACTAGAAAAAGCACTCTTGTATTAGGTAGAATACATCTTGCACAATTCCTTGTCAACTATCAACTCATCCATATACTGTAGTGAACATCGAATCAAAATATGATACCATACTGCTTCATCCATTTTTTCTCTTACACTCCACGATCCAGCTGTCAATTCCCAATAACTCAGCATCCAAGCTGCACATTCCCATCCAATCAAACCAATTGGTACATTTTTCTTGTTCACCAATACATTTCCAGGTGATACATTCCCATGAACAAATGAGATATCATAATGTTTCTGTTGAATGATCGCTGCAAGTAAAGAAACTCTAGGATCATGAGTCAATGTCATAGCACAGCAAGGTTGTTCAAAAAAGTTAGCAAAGTATATATAAGACACTAACTGATAGTATATGTAGCAAATACATGGTATAGTAAATATAAGTCAGAAAATAAAACAAATTCTAATATATATCTAAGTTATAGAAAACATGAGATGAATATCTGTGGAACATGAAGTATAATGTCATATCCCAAACTCCGAAACATATCCAAGACATGTTTGACTTCAATACTACATCAAATCCCCATAGTTATTTGGCTTTATTTGTATCTAAAACTTTGTTGGTGGTTTGTGGTTTGGTGCTTTATAATGAATTTAATTCCATCAAAATTCCACAGTTATTTGGCTTTATTTGAGTCAAAATCCATAGTCATCTTTATCTGTTTCCATTGCCTAATTATCTTCCTCAAACTCTGCAAAATTACTTGGACTTTATGTGGAGTTTTCTCTTCTCCAAATCTAAACTCCTATTTAGTGTTTCACTACTGAAACACTTACTTAGAAATCTGTTTTAATTACTCCTTTTGTTATTTTATATATTTAAGGCTGGTGATTACTTTGTAATGGCTAGCCTGATAATTAACTAAAGTTGATGCTAAATCTCTAGTATCAATGACAATGCACTTTACTTCTCTCCTTATAACTTCTTACAAGACTATTCTCTGAAATTGTGACCACATGGCTTGTAGAAGGCACATCACATAAGTTGAGGCCAAGGTTGTTCTGACAAGTCTCCATTACCAAGCTCATTGCATGGAATTTCTACACTCTGCACATCTCTGAGCCAACTCCACAGAATTTCACCTTCAAGTGTAAACCATGCTTAACATATAATCATTTTATAACACTTTATGCTGCTCTCCTTCTCATTCCTACTTCTTATCTTTTCTAAAATGCTGCCTTCCACTTGTTGCCCTCTTTTATATATATATTTTCATTCTTCTTAGAGATAAAGAAAATTGGTGAAGTCTGTATGAATTTAATAGTTTAATATATTTCTTTTGGAGTTGGTCTTTTAGAAACTCTTGTACTTTCTCTTTCTTTATAGATAATAGGTATATTTTTTCCTATTTTTGGCACAAAACCTTTCTTGAGATCTATTGTATAACTGTAAGTTTTTTTTGATATTCTCTCAGACTGTTATAGACCAATATCTGAGATATCTGCTTTTTAACTTTCTATTAGGACTCTAACCATATCTAAGTGTACTTCTGTATCTGTACTTGTTTGCACATAAATTAGCCTCTTGTGTTTTATCTCTTGGTAGCTTATCATCTAGACTTTCAGTTGTCCTATTCTTAGAAACTGTCTCTGTAATGTCTCCTTAGTTACCTTTTACACTACTATTCCCTTACTACAGTTCTGACTACAGACTCAATATATAAGACTAAGTAAATACTCTGTAGTCTTCAGTTTGGAAATTGACTAAGACCCAACTTAGTAACTACCAAGAAATTCTATAATACCTTCTCTCACTTCTCTGACTAAGATATTAATTAGTTCTCTCTGATTTCTTATCATTCAAAATTGTGACCACATGATAGACAGTGGGCACAAAAAATAAGTTGAGACTAAGATCATTATCTGAGATCATATTGCCTATCTGTGGATAAGCTTCAAAGCTTGATATGCAACCTAGGTACTTGTTTAATCTCATAGATATTCATATTCATTCCCAGATAAGCTTCTATACTTGATCTGACTCCTTCCTATACAACTGATTGCAGATACCTACTTGAAGTAAGTTTTGTCTTAATATCATTTCTCTTAATATAGACTCCTTCTTCTGAACATTTCTAACTATTTATAGAATCTCTTATAGACCAGGCTTATCATGTTCTTTTTAATTTCCTCTACCTTTCTTACTTTTGCCAGCTTTTTCTTTTTCTTTTTCTCTGTTTTCTTTTTTTTTTAATTTTTAATTTTTGTCCACACATTGGTGGACACCTTATCATTTTTACTTCTCATGTTTCCCAGTCTATCTCTGAGTTGTACATTTATAACCAGAGCATATCCAAAATTATATTGTATTTTCTTATAATGCATACATCCATTTTTACTCTCTTTTGATATTCTTGATAATATAAATTCACCTCTATTTTATGCAGAACAGAATTCTTCCCAAAAATCTTGAAGCAACACTGTGGGCAGACATTTTCAGATTATCCTCTCTTGCCATCCAATCTTTCTTTATATCTTCTATTTCCTAATAATGTTAGACATTGAAGGATATTTCTGAAATCTTATAAACACAGATAAAGTTCTAATAGTCTTATAGCACTATCTACAGGAAGTTGCTGAGTGCCAGAATACCTTGGAAATTATTACCAACAAAATACTTGTCAGTCTAGCAACTCAGTTGCAAAATCTGAAAAATTCTAATTATTCTTTGTGCCAATTATAACCTTTACTGGGTTGGACTTTTTTGTATTTCTGCTCCCTCTATGTCTACCTATGTTTATTGGAGTTAAACTCTAACTTAGAAAAGGTTTTGTAAACTCTGATATTTTTCTAAGATGGTTGTACTGCAAAATAGTTAAAATAGCTTTTTTAAGAAGAGTCTAATACTAGGACTTTTCCTGTCTTAATCTGGTTGGTCTTTGAGGAGCTCTTTCACTTCCACTTTTTCCTAGTTAATAAAAAAGTGGAGGTTATTAATAAACAGGAAGGAAACTTCTACCTATCAAAGTCGAAAGTGGTGGACTTAATTTTCTTTTCTATTTTTATTTTTATTTTTATTTATTTTCTATTTTTCTATTCTTAGAAATTAGGGTTAGGGTTAGAGTGATGAGATCATGCTGTCACACATCAGTCACACAGTTACAGTAATGGTCACAAGTCACAAGATGTATGGAAGGATGTAGAAGGTTCTGGAAGGATGATGTCATATAACATGTGCAACACATATTGACCTTAAGACGAACACATGGCTGTTTAGGGTAGGCTAGAAGTAGTTAGCACGGACAATGAGGTTTTAGTATATAAGGTAGACTATTCTGTACAGAGTTCTCTATTGAGTTCTCTTATGTTAACCCAATACAAGGTTCTATTCATTGATCCACTCTAAGATCTTTGAGTCGTAACACTACCATCAAGAAAGTTATACTGTGGACAATTATCTGAATGAGTTCCAAACTCTGATCTTCAAAGCTGGCTATGTTGGCTTCAAAACTATTGTAGTCAAATTCTGACATAGTTTGCAGTTGGAAATCTAGGATCCAATCTTAACAATATCAGTGGGGTGTCTGGATGACAAAAATACCTCTGGCTAATTTGAAGTAGCTTGATAGATAGACTAAGCCTATCAGGCTAATAATGCATTCTAGTTTAGTCAGACATATTTTCCACCTCCTATATATCAACTCTGTTCAAAGTATTGTCACATCATTTTCATCCACTTCACAACTGTTGGAAGCCAATAAATATGTTGTACTTGAAGTAGAAGATACAAGCATAAAGTTTTTGGAGTTTGCAGTCCCTTACCACTGTTTTATGTTAAATAACTCTACTGACTAAAATGGAAAAAACGACTGCATCTACACCCCATTATCAGTGCCCTGAATGTGAAAGGAATATCTCTCTATCTTCATATTGAGCTAGATACTACAGATATCAACTAGAAACATTCAATCCAAGCACTCCTCAACTCAGGTACAACTGGAAGTTTTGTCAACAAGAACTTTGTCTAGATATATTAAATCAATACTATAAAAACACATTACAGTATTTAATATAAATAGGACTACAAATAAAGCTGGTCAAATTTCAGAGATAGTAGATATGGTATTGTAGTACAAGATATATTCAGAGCAAATGTTGCTTGCAGGTTTAAGTCTAGACAAGCAGACTTGATCCTAAAATACTCCTGGCTTAAGAATCACAATATTGAGATCAACTGGAAAAAGAAAGTATTGTGATATAATGTCAGAGACTAGATAGAGTTTGTAAGAACATGTTGTATAAGTAGAATAAACAAGTTTCATCTCAGTATTCAACATATTAGTTAAAAAACTAAGAGAGATGAAAGAAAATTTCATGTGATTGGTCACACATAAGACAAATTAGAAAAACAATACCAAGTAAGATGGTAGTCTAGGCTTTGTCACATCAACACACTCTCTAATGAAGTATACTGTTTTACTCTCCTATATTTGGTATTCTTTTTAGTCCAATATCTATGTTTATTTCCTTTAAGTATTTTACTACTGTAGTTTTTGGTAAGGCCTTTGTTATGAGATCTGCTATATTATCTTCAGATCTAAATTTTATCATTTTCATATCTTCTATCTCTATATTTTCTTGGATAAAGTGATACTTCACACTGATGTGCATAGTACATCAGTATCCCTTAGTTGTTTTGGTTAATGAGATGGCTCCATTGCTGTTGTATTGAATTTCATCTGACCTCTCTTGCTTTAGGTCAATTTTGTTAAGGAAATTCTGTAGCCAGATAAATTGTTATATTTCTCTAGTCATGTCAATATATTTTGCTTTAGTTGTTGAAAGATCAACTGTTTCTTGCTGTTTTGTGCACTAGAATACCAGTTTGCCTCCATAAGAAAGATATATCCATCAGTTAATTGTCAAGCTATTGATCTATCTGCAAAATCAGTGTCAACATATCCAATGAGCTTGAGTTCTGCCCTACTATGGTATCTGATTGAATAATACTTAGTTTCTTTGATGTAGGCAAGAACATGTTTCATTTCCTCCCAATGAGCTAGTTCAGGATTGTTTTGGTAGCAGAATAGAAGGTTGATACCATAGGATAAGTTTGGGCAAGTTGCTGTTAGAAATGCAAAGATTGAACTCTATTTTATTTTTCTTCTCTATTATTTTTTTCCTTTTCTTTTCTGCTCCTTTCAGTCTATACTATGTGTTATACACATAGTTGCCTTAAGGCAGACACATAGTCATTTAGGGTAGATTAGAGTAGTAGTGCACAGACCAGTAGTCTGAGATATATAAGGTAGATGATTCTGTACAGAGTTCTTTATTGAGTTCTCTTGTGTTAACCTTAATACAAGGTTTTATTCATTGATCAACTCTAAGATCTTTGAGTTGTAACATTAGAACTCGATTCCTTTTCTTGAGACTGTCCAACACAGAACCCTCTCACACTCTTATTCTCTTACTATCCTCAACTGAAGAACAATACTGTTCTTTAGTCAAGAAGAGTTACTGGGCTCTAGGTATAAGAGGTATATTAGCTATATAGGGGAAGTTTAGCCATTTGTTGGTATCAAAGCCCACTGGTACATCTCAAACATATCACCTTTTGTGGACATATTATATACCTTCTTCATTTATCAGCTCTGTGTTACAGGTTCACTTGTGATCTGTCTATGCAGAAGAATGGCAAGTGTTCTTAAAATCTTGTCTAGAGTAGAACAATCTTATTAGGTCAATATTGTATACAATTCCCTTAAGGTAGCAGTCAGTAGTTTAGGTAGTTAGTAGATAGTGCAAGGTGGGACAAGAAGAGGGCCTACTAGCACTTACAGAGATTGCTTCAAGCTCTGAGTATGAGTCAGAGAGTGAGGCTAGCACTAGCTCCTCTCCATTATCTTTATACATATTATCCCCACTAACACCATTACTACTATCATTATCACCTTCTTCTTTTTACAATATGAGCTAACATGGCCAAATTAACTATGAGCTTCTAGCTCAACAACAGCAGAAACAGCTTGCAGCACTGCAGGTACAAATCTAAGTCCTATTAACAGTATAGAAAGGAAATGCAACATCTGGAGTGGGGGAAGTGGCTAGGCTACAAATATTCAATGGGAGTTCTAAGAAGGTGTCAGGCTTCATGACAGTCTGCAAGCTATATATAAGAATGAAAATGAGGGAAGTAGTAGTAGAGGAGCAGATACAATGGATATTATCATATGTACAAGAGGGATTGGTGGATATATGGAAGGAAAATACATTGGAAGATTTAGAAGAAGGTTCACTAGAATATGAAATAGTAGGGGAATTTTTGGCAAACATCAAGAAGGAGTTTGGAGAAGGAGATGAAGAGACAGTCAAGATAGCAGAACTAAAAATGTTGGAGCAAAGAGGAAAGATGATGGAGAAATTTGTTTAAGAGTTTAAAAGAGCAGCCAGAGGAAGCAGATATGAAGGAAGGCCTTTAGTCAAAGAATTCAAGAGGGGCATGAATGGAACCATATGCCAAAGACTTATAGAGTCAGAATAGCAATCTAGCTCCATTAAACAATAGTACAATAAGGCTATTACTTTAGATAGAAACTAGAGAGAGAGCAGGCAAGAAGAAGAAAGATTGAGGGGACGACAAGACAACAGGGCTGTTAGGAACAAACCAGCCACTAAGCCAGTTACACTAAAAGTGTGCAATGTCAAGCTTAGCTTTAACATCTGGCTAGTACTATATATGTACTTTATATTGTACTTCTGATAGTATCTCTCTTTTAAGGCTTGTGATCCCTACATAGATATCCTACTAAGAGATTTATTGCTTGTGTTACTATTGGTATTTGTGACTAGTAGTTGTCACAACTGTAGAACTCGACAAGTACTTGGGATTCTGTGTTATGTAGACTCCTATTACTTTTCTTTACTCTCTATTCATTCTTGGCTGAAGGACAGCACATTCCTTAGTCAAGAAGACATATAACTAGGCCCTATGCTTAAGAGGTACACTAGTCAGGCAGAAGAAGCTTGACTATTCTTTTGCACTGTAGCCCACTAGCATATATTGGACGTAATACCTTTTGTAAACATATGTTACAAACTCAAGATCTTAGAGTTGATCAAGAGGAAGAACCTTGTATAGGGTTTACACAAGAGAACTTGATAGAGAACTCTTTACAGGATTGTCTACCTTTTATACTAAAGGCACATGGTTCATGCTATGTACTCCTAGCCTACTCTAAACACCCATGTATATACCTCAAGGTCAATAAGTATTGTGCACATTGTATGACATTATTCTTCTAGCACCTTCTATGTCTTTCTTCTTGTGTCACATGACTAACCCTAACCCTAAGTTCTATAAATAGAAAAATATGAAAATAAATTGAAAAGAAAATAAAAGAAAATGAGAAAAAACTAAGTCCACATTTTTCATTCTTAACAACATGGTAGATAGCTATATTTGTGTAGAAGGCTTGTGCTGCTGGTTCCTTTGTAATAAGTCCATGCAGAGCAGTGGCATTGTCCAGTAAGGAAATGTCTAGTTTAGATATTCTTTTCTTAGGAATATTAGCCAGTGTTCTTTAGGGTAGTAGTTAGTAAGGTAGTAGACAGATAGTCAGTAGACAGTGTGAGGTCGGGTAAGAAAAATACCAGCTAGCACTTACAGAGGAATTCTTGAACATTTTTGAAGAGAAATAGTTTCTGTTGTTAAATGATATGGCAGTGATAAACCAGAGTATTGTGGATTTGAGTCAGTTGAATTTGAAGAAGATAGTTAGAGAGATGGGAGAAGAAAAGGCAGTTAGGATGTTGAAAACAATAACAGAAAATAATACAAAAATATCAGAACTGCAGAGTATGTTGGTGATGTTGATGAAAAGGGAAGAAGTAAAAAAGCAAGAAGAGCAAAGAAGAAGAGAACAAAAAGAGATAAGGAAGAGAGAGTATGATGAGAGGTGGGAAGAAGAAGAACAGAGAAGAAGAATAGAGAAAGAAGAAGAAAAAGAGGAAAAGAGGATAGATAATGAGTGGAGGAGAGTAGAAGAGATGAGGATAAAAGAAGAGAGAAGAGCAGAGAAAGAGTGGAGACAACAAAAGATGAGAGAAAGGAAAAGAGAGGAGAATAGAAAGAGAGTAATAGAGGAAAGGAAGTGTTTTGGTTGAGGATTTGGGCACATTGCCCAACATTGTAGGAATGTACAAGTAGAGGGACCAATACAGGTATCCTCAAATAAATTTGAAGTATTGAAAGATAGGGTGATGCAAAGAAGTGAAAGTGAGGTAGGAAAAGATAGGAAGATAATTTTGAGGGAAGAAAGAGCTAAGAGGGTAATATAAATATAGCAGACAAAAGTAGAGAGGAAGAAAGAAAAAGTACTAAGAGAAGTGACAGTAAAGATTGGGTTAAAGCAGGAAGAAGATAAAGAGAGAATTGTGACAGAAGCATTATTAGATAGCAGAGCAACAGGGCTAGTGATGAGTAAAGAGTTTGTAAGGAAGCACAAATTCAGAAGGATGAAGCTGGAAAGACCAACATATGTGAGAAATGTAGATAGAACATTGAATTATGCAATGCCAATTATAGATACAGTGGAAACAGAGATATATTTCAAGGGATATAAGGAGAGAATGTTGATAGATAAGATTAGAGGTCAGAAATGGGGAGTAATATTAGATATGCCTTGGCTAGCACACCATAACCCAGAGATAGATTGGAGAATAGGAAAAGTACAGATGATAAGATGTCCAGAGGAGTGTGGAAAGAAATGGAGAATAGGAAGGCAGACAAAGCCAGGATGGTAGAAGCAAGAAGAAAGAGAAGAATGAAAGGAAAAAAGGGAGAAAGAAAAAAGAGAAGAGTTTAGAAGACCAATAATAGAAGAAGAGATGGCAATAGTGAGAATAGTGGAAGAAAAGGAAGAAGATTTGATAGAGTTAAGAATAGTAGAAGAGATAGTTCTAGACGGTTCCATAAGTATTTGAAGATATTTGAGAAGAAAGAATTAGAGAGGATACCAATGAGGAAGACTTGAGATCATGCCATAGATCTCAGAGAAGGTTTTGTGTCAAAAAAGAGGAAGATATATTTATTGTTAAGAGTAGAGAGAGAGGAAGTTCAGGAGTTTGTGAAGGATTAGTTGAGGAAGGAGTATATTAGGTCATCAAAGTCACCACAGACGTCACTAGTGTTCTTTATGCTGAAGAAAGATGGTAAGAAGAGGATGGTGCAGGACTATTGATATCTGAACAGCTGGACAATTAAAAATAATTATCCATTGCACACTTTTAGCATAACTGGTTCAGTGACTAGTCTATTCCTAACACTTCCCTTCATATTCTGCTACTGGTATATCATGATGTAACCAGATTATTTCCACTCTTAATGCTTCATCCTTTAGTATGTAGATTTTCCCCTCTTTCAACACTAGATCTCCCTCTATCTGCCACTCTTCTCCTCTTAATACTTTCACTCCTGTCTTCTTTATTTCTTCTACTACTCTAACTACTTCTTTGTCCTTATTCCTAGTTATTTTTATTTTCTCCAATATCTACTTCTAGTCTCTCTATTACTACTTTCAATAAGCTACAAAGCTAATGGTCTTTAATAAATATCTGATTGTCATTGTTCTTTTCTACTCCCACTTTCCAGTCTGGTCATCTACTAAGTCTATCTGCCTTCTTCATTTTTGTTCCTGGAATATGTTTCAAGGTAAAGCAAAATCTGAATAAATATAAGGTCTATCTGGCTTGTCTTCTGTTCAACTTTTGCACCTTTATAAAGTACTCCAAGTTTTTATGATCTGTCCAGACCTCAAACTTGAATTTTGTACCTTCTAATAGATGCCTCCAATTTTCTAACTCTTTTATAATTGCCAACATCTCTTTATCATGAATTTCATAATTTCTCTCTGTCTTATTTAGGGACTTTGAGAGGAAAGCTACTGGTCTTCATCACCAATCTTCACACTCTATTGATAGTACTTCCCCTGTTACATAGTCTGACACATCTACTTCTATCCTCATTTTTTTATCCAAGTCTGGTGCTGCCAGCACTGGTTCTTTTGTGAATTTCTCCTTCAATTCTCTAAATTCCTTCTCCTGTTATTCTGTCTACTCCTACTTCTGATCTTTCTTTACCATATTGTGTAGTGGTCTAGCTATTTCTGCAAAGTCTTTAATAAATCAGTAGTAGTAATTTGCCAATCCTAAAAACTTCTGTATGTCCTTAATCCCTTGTGGAGCTGGCCAGTCCAAAACTCCTTTCACCTTTTCTTCTTCTATTTTATATAAATCATTCTCTGCTAACCTCTTCACCACTTCTTCCACCATTTTGTCATATCCCTCCTCCATTTCTGTTCCTATAATCACATCATCAATAAAACTCATCACTTTCTCAGTGTTGATGAGGTCCCATAGAATTTTATTCATCATAGTCTGAAAAGTCACTGGTAAATTCATTAATCCAAAAAACATTATGGTCAGCTCAAATGACCCCTCTAGTGTGGTGAATGCTGTCTTCCACTCATCCCCCTCCTTTATTTGTATATTATTATATCTCCATCTTAAGTCCATCTTTGTAAATACCTTTTTCATACCTATGTTTTCTATGATGTCCAAAATAAGAGATAGAGGATAATTATTCTTAACAGTCCATTTAATAAAATACCTATAGTCCTATACCATATGCTTTTTTCTATTCTTTATTCCTACAAAGAATACAGATACTGTTTGAGGTAACTTTGAGGATCTGATTTGAGGTAACTTTGAGGATCTGATGTACCCTTTCCTTAATTGTTCAGAAATGAATTCATGTACCTTCTCTTTCTTTTCTCTTGACAACAAATACACCTTCCTCTTCCTTCATATCAACAGTGTGATTCCATAATTTCCTTGTGGGCATCCTTTTTACTGGTTTTCTTGCTAAAGACATGAATCCACTTGTGGAACCTCTCTAGTATCAGCCGTTTTGCCTCTTCCTCCAATTTTACTGCCTCATCATCATCATCTCAGATTTCCCATTCTTCTACTATCTTCTTTACTTTTATAATTCTTTCTTTTCTTGGTTTTTCCTTTTCCTTTCTTCTTTGCGCTTTCTTCTCTTGTTTCTTTCTCTCTTTCTCTTTTTTTTGTTTTTTTTTGTTTTTTCCATTCTGATTTCCCTTATTTTGGTCTCTATTACTTTCTATATTTCTCCAGACACCTTGTCATTTTTCAGCTTGAATTCCTGCTTTTTTGCAAACTCCAAACTCATTACTAGCCTTGTAGCCCCACTATCCAACAATGCTTCCACTGTCACTCCTTCTTGCGTATCAATCCTCTCTAGCCTAATCTTCACTATCACTTCTCTTAATATATCCCCATTGTTTAGGTTGCAGTAGAATGTATTTTCCATTACTCTAGAAAGCATTGCAAACCTATCATTAAGACCTAATCGAGGACCATTAGATCTCCCTCCCCATTTAGATTGTTCTGTCCATTATTATGATTGTTTTCATATTCTACCTTCCTTTTCTAGCCCATAATTTGTCTTCTACAATTCCATACTAGGTGGCCAAACCCCCACAACTATAGCAATTTCTATTTCCCCTATCTATATTCATGGCATATAGGTTGCAGGGTACAAATACTGCCCACTAAGTTAGGCATACCATGACTGCATTTATTCTCTTCACTCTTTTCATAGGAGCAAGCTCTGTTAGCACCCGCTGTTGAGAAGCTTCTTGTCTCCTTGGCCAAACTTAAGGCCATGGCAATTGTTGCCTAGGTACCTCTGTGTTATTTGTCCTAGAGACTTGTGCCCCTGTCAGGAGTACAGTATGAAGTACATATATAGTACCAGCCAGATATTAAAGCTAAGCTTGACATTGCATACTTTTAGCATAACTGGTTCAGTGGCTGGTCTGTTCCTAACAGGAAGTGGAAGATAACAGAATTGGTAACAAGGAATTATTGGTAGCCAAGGGTAACAAGAGATGTGGGAAAATATGTAGAGAGTTGTGATATGTGTTAAAGAATGAAGAACAGGATAGAAGGATTAGCAGAAAAGTTGAAGTTGAGTGAGGTTCCAGAAAAACTATGGACATATCTGACAGTAGATTTCATTATGAAGTTACCATTAGTAGCTGGGAAAGATGCAATCCTAGTGATCTGTGACAGGTTGTCTAAAATAACTCATTTTGTGGCAACAACAGAAGGAATGATAGCAGAAGGACTAGTGAGATTGTTCAAAGACAATGTGTGGAAGTTACATAGGTTACCAGAGAGTGTGAAGTTGGACAGAGGACCACAGTTTACAGTAGAGTTGACTAAGGAGTTGAATTGAATGTTGGGAATTGAAACAAAGTTGTCAATGGTATTTCACCCACAAACCAATGGTCAGACAGAAAGAATGAACCAAGAGTTAGAACAGTATCTTAGATTATTTATTGATCATAGACAAAAGGATTGGCTGGAATGGTTAGCATTAGCAGAGTTTGCAGTTAACAACAAGATACATTCAGCAACAAAGGTGTCTCTGTTTATGGCAAATTATGGAAGGGAGTTAAGAATGGGAGCAGACATTAGAAAAAGGGAAAAGATAGAAAAGGCAATAGAATTTGCAGAAAGAATAAAGAAGGTACAAGAAGAGGTAGGAGCAGCATTAAGAAGAGCACAGGAGGAGATGAAATAACAAGTGGACAGAGGAAGGAGAGAGGGGGAAGAATGAAAGATAGATGATAAAGTAATGCTGAGTACAAAAGACCTAGTACTTAAAAAATGACTAGCAAGAAAACTAGTGGACCGATATGTAGGCCCATATATTATTGACGAGGTAGTTTTGACCAATGCAATCAAGCTAAGACTGCCAACCACAATGAGAATTAATCCAGTCATAAATATTAGTCAAGTAGCGAAATAGAAAGTAGAGAAGGTGAAACCAGTAGAAGTAGAGGGAGTTGAGAAGTGGAAGATAGAAAAAATATTAAACAAAAGAAAAGTAAGAGAAGTAGTAAAGTACTTGGTGTAATGGAAGAGGTTTACAGCAGAACATGATATTTGGGAAAGAGAGGAGGATTTGGAGAATGCAAAAGAAGCAGTAGCAGAGTTTGAGAGGAGGGTAAATGCAGAAGTAAGATGACAAGAGTAGTTAGACATGGCAGAAAAAAAGGACTTTAGAAGGGGGAAGTTGCTAGGAAAATATATAGCAAAGATGTTATATGGGTGGGATGATGGAAAATTCAAGGAGGAATATCTGAGGAAGTTAGAAAGAAATTGGTGAAAGTGGAAGTCAGTTTCTCTAGAGGAGAAACCTTAAAAGAAGGATGATGTTAGAAATGCAAAGATTGGACTCTATTTTATTTTTTTCTGCTTCTCTCAGTCTATTCTATTTTTAGAACTATGGTTAGGGATCAGTGTGATGTCACATGATCATGTGCCATAATGAAAAACAGTAAAAGGTTCTAGAAGGAATGATATTATACTATATGTATAACACATAGTAGCCTTAAGGCAGACACATAGTCATTTAGGGTAGGCTAAAGTAATAGTGCACATACCAGTAGTCTGAGGTATATAAGGTAGATGATTCTGTACAGAGTTCTTTATTGAGTTCTCTTGTGTTAACCTTAATACAAGATTTTATTCATTGATTAACTCTAAGGTCTCTGAGTTGTAACAGTTGCAACTTGAAACCATATAAGTAAGCTCAAGGCTTTGTTGTATGATACCTTTTTCATGTGTTTGACTTTGTTGGGAGTGGTAGGGCAGTTGTTAGTAGATAGTATGAGACTAGGTGGTATTTTTGAGTTAGATCTAGCTATATTGAATCACTATAGTAGTTATTTACAATTCAAAAGCACTAGCTAGTTTTTACTTTGCTCATTCCTTTTCCTTTTAGTTAGTGAACATTCTTAGGATATCATTTGTATATATGCTATTGATAGTGATATAGCTATTGATGTTTCAGCTTTGTACACATGAATTGGCTTAGAATTAGTGGTGATTTAGGTCAGTATATGCTTTTGAAAGTTTTTTTGCTCAATCATGGGCTTCCTATATTATAACATAGATTGTTTTTCAAAGTTTCTATATCTTGCTCTCTCTCTCTTTATAAAAGTTAAGTGGTTGTTCTATAAATATTTCATACTCATAATAATTGTTCAGGAATATAGAAACAAAATTGATCTGTCAAAATTTCATACTCTTTGATACAGCTACAGCTAGTAGATTGCAAAATAACTCCATTCTTTCTATTTCAGTCTATGTTATGTCATAATCTACATTAGAGATCTGGGTAAACTCTTTTGCAACCAACTATGCTTTTCTCTGAATAACCTTTTCATTACTGTCAAATTTTAACACAAATATCCACTTATATTAGATGTCATTTCTGTCATTTGTGTCAGAATTGAAGGTAGTGGACTTGACTTTTTCATTTTATTTCTATTTTATTTTATTTTCTATTTTCTTTTATTTGTGGACTTAGAATTAGATTTTAGTGTAATGTTACACATTGTCACATGACATGTCACAGTATCACACATTGGTCACAAGTTACATGAAGCCATTACAAATCATAGTTACATAATTATATGTTATACAGAAGAACATAGAAGGTTTTGGAACAATGATATTATCCCACATGTCAATAGCATGTAATACACATGGCCTTTAGGGTAGGTTAGTGTAGTATGGACCAGTAGTCTAGCATATAGAAGGTAAACACTTTTATACTTGGAACTCTATTAAGTTCTCTTGTATAAACCTTATACCAGGTTTTTCTTTTGACTTATCACTGAGTCTTGAGTTGTAACAATTTGGTCTTCCTACTAGCTTATACATGCTCTTGTCTATTATGTTCTGTAGTTCCTTCTTATTGGGTCCTAATCAGAGATTCAGCTATTTTATAGCTTCTCCATAACTCTTTGGAACACTCATATTGTTATTAATTTTATCAAGTAACTCTGTCATATTGTTGTTTTCTAGTAGTCTAATATCTGAGAGATATACATAGTTCCTTCTAGTAGCTGTATTATAACCAGGTATATGGTTGTCAGTTCTTGGTATTGTTATAGCTTGTTAAGGGTGATTCACACTCTTCAGGATTATCTGCAAATAGTACAGAGAATAAGTTAGATCAGAAGATGGTTTCAGAAGTAGTACTATATAGATAGGATGATTTTGGCTTCAACAGAAGATTGTTGCACCTAGCTTAACTTGTTGTGTGGCTGTATTTTAGAAGAAAGAGTTTGGATGTACTCATATATTATGAACTAAGATTCTTAGGGTTGGACAATAGAACAACTCTTGTATTGAGTAATACAAGAGAACTCAATAGAGATACCTTTACAAACTAGTCTATCTTATATACTACTACCGATGGTCTGTGCTAACTACTGTGCACCCTACCCTAAACAGCCATGTGTAGTAGTATATGAGATCAACATGTGGTACCTATGTTGTATGACATCATTTGTTCTAGAACCTTCTATGACTTTCTCTCAAGTCTCATGATCAATGTTGTGACCATACCATCAAATGTGACTGATGTGATCAATCACTTCTAACCCTAACCCCAG